>ENA-UOJJ01000015-UOJJ01000015.1-human-gut-metagenome-genome-assembly--contig:-CS66-NODE-15-length-295486-cov-73.112256_pt1 | contig 295486 bp, 255 predicted proteins | sample MGYA00242343_ERZ723890 | MGnify/ENA metagenome assembly ERZ723890
TGCGCAACCGCATCGACGGCCTCGTGGCCTCGAAATACCGCGAGGACGGCGACGAATATGACATCGTGGTGCGCTATGCCGAACCGTTCCGCATGTCGCTCGGGGACGTGGAGAACATCACGCTTTACAACGGGCAGGGGCGCCCCGTGAAACTCAAGGAGGTCGGCCGCGTGCAGGAGGAGTATGCCGCGCCGATGATCGAGCGCGAGAACCGCCAGCGTGTGATCACGGTCAAGTCGTCGCTCGGAGCCGGCGTCGCCCTGGGCGACGTGGTGGCCGAGGTCGATCAACTCATCGCCGGGTATCCCGTGCCCGACGGCGTCGACCTCGAAATCGGCGGTACGGTCGAAGACCAGGGCGACGCCTTCAGCGATCTGGGCGTGCTGTTCATCCTGATCGTCATCCTGGTCTACATCGTGATGGCCACGCAGTTCGAATCGCTGCTCTTCCCGTTCATCATCATGTTCACCATCCCGTTCGCCGCCACGGGCGTTTTCCTGGCTTTGTGGATGACCTCCACGCCGATGTCGCTCATTGCCCTGATCGGCGCCATCATGCTGGTGGGCATCGTGACCAAGAACGGTATCGTGATGGTCGACTACATGAACCTGCTGGTCGAGCGCGGCTCGGGTGTCTTCGATGCCGTGATCGCCGGCGGAAAGAGCCGTCTGCGCCCTGTGCTCATGACTTCGTTCACGACCATTCTGGGTATGCTGCCGCTGGCGATCGGCACGGGTGTCGGGTCGGAGACGTGGCAGCCGATGGGTATCGCCGTGATCGGCGGACTTACCTTCTCGACCCTGCTGACGCTGTTCATCATCCCGGCGCTCTACTCGGTATTCGTCAACCGCTCGCAGCGCAAGGAGAAGGAGAAACTTGCCCGCCTGGCCGCCGAACACCAAGCCAGCCGGCATTAAACCGTTTATCCCGCCTGTCCGGTGTTACCGCACCGGGCAGGCGGGACATAAAACCCCAATACCGTTATGAAAGCAGTATTCTTATCATACAACCAGGCGCTCACCGACCGTGTGAACGCCATCCTCGACGAGCAGGGCGTCCGCGGCTTCACGCGCTGGGCGCTGACCGAGGGTCGCGGGTCGTTCGACGGCGAACCCCATTACGGCACGCATGCCTGGCCGTCGATGAACGCTTCGCTCATGGCCATCGTCGACGACGAAAAGGTCGCGCCGCTGATGGAGGCTTTCCGGGAGATGGACGCCGCCACCAAAATGCAGGGCTCGCGCGCCTTCGTCTGGAATATCGAGCAGACCTACTGAGTTTCCCGGAGCTGCGGTGTGCCGGGATTTTCCCGGGCTCCGGGGTAAGGGGCCGGGTTTCCCGGTGTTTCCGGGTACGCCGGGCGGGTGTGCCGGGCCTTTCCGGTACTTGCCGGAACGTTCCGGGAGCCTTCCCCAGTTGTCTTCTCCGGTTTTGCAGGCAGCCTGCGGCTTGGGGGTGTTTGCCCTGGCGACAGCCCCGGACTTTGCAGCGGCCGAGCCGGTGCACTGCGGCAGATTCTTCGGTGTGCCCGTACGCAGTCGTCCTATTTTTACTATCTTTGCCTGCATGAAACTCACCTTTCTGGGAACGGGCACCTCGCAGGGCGTCCCTGTCATCGGGTGCCGCTGCAAGGTCTGCACCTCGGCCGACAAGCGCGACAACCGCCTGCGCACTTCGGCCATGGTCGAGGCATGCGGCGTGCGTATGGTCATCGACGCCGGCCCCGATTTCCGCTGCCAAATGCTCCGTACGGGCATCCGCCACCTCGACGCCATCCTCCTCACGCACGAACACAAAGATCATATCGGCGGGCTGGACGACGTGCGGGCTTTCAACTTTGTCGATTACCCGCCGCTGGTGCACAAGGTCGACATCTACGCCGCACCCCATACCCTCGGCGTCGTGCGCAAGGACTTCGACTATGCCTTCGCGCAGGATAAATACCGCGGTGTGCCCGAAATCGAGTTGCATGAGATCGACGTCACCCGGCCGTTCCGGGTCGGGGGACTGGAAGTCGTTCCCGTATCGGGACACCATTCCGACCGTTTCGCCGTTACGGGCTACCGTATCGGCAGGCTGGCCTACCTGACCGATTTCAAGACCATCGGGGATGCCGAGGTCGAAAAACTCCGGGGCGTGGAGGTGCTCGTCGTCAACGCGCTCCGCTTTACGGAGCATTATTCCCATTTCAACGTGGCCGAAGCCCTTGCGCTCATCGCCCGCGTTGCCCCGTGCGAGGCCTACCTCACGCACATGTCCCATGACATCGGCCTGCATGCCGTGACGGAGCCGACGCTCCCCCGCGGCGTACACATGGCCTACGATACGTTGCAGATTGAAATAAACGATTGATATGAAAGATTTTAAAAATAAGGTCGTCATCGTGACGGGTGCTTCGTCGGGTATCGGCGAGGCGATGGCACGCGAGTTCGCCGCACAGGGCGCCCGTGTGGTGCTGGGTGCGCGCAGCGTGCAGAAATTACAGCTTATCGCGGGCGACATCCGTTCCCGGGGCGGGCAGGCCGCCTATTGCGGCGTCGATGTGACCGATGTCGGCGAGTGCCGCCGGCTCATCGACACGGCCGTGCGTGAGTTCGGGGGTATCGACGTGCTGGTTTGCAACGCCGGGCTTTCGATGCGCGCCATTTTCGACGACGTCGACCTGGAGGTGCTCCACCGCCTGATGGACGTCAATTTCTGGGGTACGGTCAACTGTTGCAAATTCGCCCTGCCGTATCTCCAGCAGTCGCACGGTTCGATTGTCGGTATCTCGTCCGTCGCCGGGCTGCACGGGCTGCCGGGACGCACGGGCTATTCGGCCTCGAAGTTCGCCATGACGGGCTTCCTCGAAACGCTGCGCATCGAAAACCTCCGAAAAGGGTTGCATGTGATGGTAGCCTGCCCGGGTTTCACGGCATCCAATGTCCGCTTCTCGGCCCTCACGGCCGACGGCACGCAGCAGGGCGAAACCCCGCGTGACGAGGCGAAGATGATGACCCCCGAAGAGGTCGCCCGCATTGTCGCCCGCGGCATCCTGAAGCGCAAGCGCCTCTGCCTGATGGAAAACGAGGGGCGTGCCACGCATTTTGTCAAGAAGTTCGCCCCCGGCTTCCTCGACCGCATGTTCTACCTGGTGATGTCCCGGGAGCCCGATTCGCCGCTGAAATAACGTCGCCGCATCCGCCGTGGCGAGCCCCGGGGAGCGGTTTGAACCAAGGGAACTATGGTACGGGAAGAAAAACACTCCGAAGAAGAGGTCAGGCGCGTCTGCGTCGAGATCCGCCGTCAGGCCGCGTTGGAAAACGCCCGCTGGCAGCTTAAAGCGGGGTATGGCGGTTTGGCTCTCATGTCCGTCGTGCTGGTCGTCGTCCTTTGGGGAGGCGACAGCTGGAGATGGTGGTGGCTTTTTTATTTCGTTGCGCCGGTCATGCTGGTCATCAACGGCCACCGTGTGGCGCGGGGTAAAAAATCGTGGTGAAATAAATGGTAAAATAAAAGGAGGCGCTCAACTGATGGGGTGCCTCCTTTTTTGTCGTCGGTTCATTGTTCAAAAAATATGGGCGCCTCTTTTTTGCCATGGGTTCATCGTTCCCGCCTTTCCGGTTCCGCTTCTCATTTGCAGTCCCTCTTCCATTAGCGCTTCTCCCGCCTTCCGGCCCTCGCCCTTCCGGTGCGCCCGGGGCCTGCTGCGGATTATTCCTTTTTCTTCGCCCCGCCGTCCTTATTGCCGTCCTTGCCGTCTTCCTTCGAGGAGTCCTTGAACTCCTTGACGCCGCGTCCCAGGCCGCGCATCAGTTCGGGGATCTTCCTGCCGCCGAACAGGAGCAATACGACCAACAGGATAAGTATGAGCTCGGTCGGGCCGAGGAACAGGGGAATGATGGATAATGTCATGGTATATTCGGGTCTTTGGTGTGTGCGTTTTCCGTCCGGGCTTCCTCTGCCGTATTCCCGGACACGGGGCCTGCCTGCGGACAAATGTACTAAGAATTTCCGAAACCCCGCTTTCCCGGGCGAAAAAAAGCGGACTTGGCTGCGGATACCTATACCGAATAGAGGAAATCCTCGAGTGAGCACGCCGGGTCGACAGCCAGCTTTTTGCGGATCCGGAACCGGAGCTTCTTAATGCTGTCGGGCTGTACGGAACGGATATGGGCGATCGTTTTGTTTTCCATGCCCATGCGCAGATAGGCACAGAAACGCAGCTCGTGCTCCGTAAGATCGGGATGCGCCTTCCTGAGCCGCTCCAGAAAGCCGGGGTAGATCGCCTCGAAGTGGATCCGGAAAAAGGCATTCTCCTCGTCCGGATGGGTCTGGTGTCTGCGTATGCTTTGTTGCAGCCGGATGCCGATTTGCGCCGGGAGGTGCCCTTCGTGCTGTTCTTGTTCGATCTTCTGCCGCAACTCTTCGAGCACGCGGTTGTAACTGTTGATTGCCATCACGCGGTCGGCCAGCTCCCGGTTGCGCAGATCCACTTCGCGGCGGTACTGTTCGCTGCGCAGCCTTTCGTGCGCGAGGCGCGTGTTGAGTTCCTTGTTCTCCGCTTCGTGCAGCTGGTTGAGCAGTCGCTCCCTGTCGCGGCGCGCCCGGAAGGCATAGCAGATGAAGGCGGCGATGCAGACCACCGTGATGACGATGAGCAGAGTCAGCCGCAGCTGCCATGTCGCCCGTTCGTGCAGGTAGGTGAGCCGGGTCTCGTATTGCTCGATGGCTGCGCGGTTTTCCATCAGCCGCACTTCGGCCAGCCGCCTGTCTGCACCGAGCGAGTCGCGAGCCGCTGAAAACCGGCTCAACGTGCGGTAAGCGCTGTCGGCCTGCCCCGTGGCATAGAGTGCGTGGGCGGTGTTTTCGAGCGAGGGGAGCAGGAATTCCGCATCGTCCGAAGCTTCGACATAGTCGAGTGCCTGCCGCAGGAGCGGGAGCGCTTCTGCGGCGCTGTCCCGCTGCAATCGCTCGATCGCCAGCGCGACGGCGCTTTTGGCGATGAGTTTCCGGTCGTCCGAGAGCCTTGCCAGCCGGTAGGCTTCGGCGGCTTCCCCGCCCCGTTCGTCGCCTTCGGCATAAGAGCAGTACGAAAGCAGGACATTGATCCGAAATGAGGTGTCCGCGAGGCATTCCGGTGTGCGCAGCAGTGTGTCGAGTATTCCGACGGCTCTCTTCCGTTCGCCCTGGCGGTAAAGTACATTGGCGAAATTCAGCCGGTTTTTGACGTAATATGTGTCGGTTCCCGAGAGGGTGAACAGGCTGTCGGCCGCCTTGAAGTAGTCGAGCGCACGCTGCCAGTCTTCGAGCTCCTGCATGATTACACCCATGTTGACGCATGTGCTGGCCAACCGGAGCGTGTCACCTGTCCTGCGGTAGTATTCGTCCGTTTTGCAATATCCCCGGTAACTGTCCGGATACTCTCCGCGCATCAGGCGTATCTGGCTTTGCAATCCCACGATGCGGATCCTGTCATACGGATAGCGTGCCGGGTCGACCTGCCGCTCTGCATCGCGGAGCAGTTCCAGGGCCTCGTCCCATCGGCCCTGCGGCACGAGTGCGCGGGCTTCCCAGTAGCGGGTGCGCCACCCGAGTACCGGGTTGTCCGGCAGTTGGTCGCGCCGAGTACGCAATTTTGCCAGTAACTCCCCGCCGTTCCGGGCGTCCTGCGACGATTCGAGTTGTCGCGCGAGCGAATCGTACGTGCGGTCGGCCGGTGCCCATTCCTTTTGGAGTGCCGGGTCTGGGGCGAAACATCCGGCCGCCAGCAGGATAACTGCGAAGAGGAAACATTTTTTCATGGCGTAAAAATAACAAAATTGCCGATGTCTACTATTTGTCCACCGCAGTTTTTTGTGCAGGAATCGTTTTCTCGATACCTTGCCGAAGCACCCGGGACGCTTCCCGACCCGGCTGCCGGATAGTATTAACCTTTAAAACGACGAAGCGATGAAAAGAATTATTTTTGGCCTTGCCTTGTGCTTGGCAGTGTGGGGATGCAGTGACGACAAGACCGGGGGGACGGTTCCGCCCGATCCCGGTCCTGAACCCGAAGTCCCGACCCTTGCGACGAGCCTGGCGTTCGGCGTCCCGTCCGTCGAGTTCCCTTCGGGTGGCAAGACGGTCGATGTGGCCGTCGTGGCCGAAGGCGGCGAGTGGGCGGTTGCGGAGACCCCCGACTGGCTGGCTGTGACGCCTGGCGAGGGGAAGGTGACCCTGGCTGCCGACGACAACCGGAGAGGCTCCCTGCGAAGCGGGAAACTGCGTATAACGGGTGCAGAGAACGTGGAGGCGTCACTGGATGTGTCGCAGGGAAACGGGGCGCTGATTTTACGCCTCGAGGTCGAGGCTCCCGCGACGGTGGCGGCGATCCCGCTGCATGGTCAGGTATCCTGCACGATCGACTGGGGCGACGGGGCTGTGGAAAGTATTGATGCCAAGATCGACGGTCTCGGGATCGGGCATCCTTCCCACGAGTATGCCGCGGCCGGGACTTACCGCGTATCGGTTAGCGGTACGGTGCCTTCGCTCTCTTCGATAAAATTGACCGATGACCAGGCGTTGCGGCTGAAAGCCGTCGAAGCCTGGGGTGCCACGGGCCTCGAAAAAATGCAGTATGCTTTTTACAGATGTGCTGCGCTCGAATCGATACCCTCTCCCGGGCCCGAGGCTCCGTTCGCCCGTGTGACGACCTTTTCCAAGGCTTTCGACAGCTGCGATGCCCTGCGGGAGATTCCCGCCGACCTGTTCGCCGGATGTACGGAACTGACCGACCTGAGTTCCTGTTTCAACGATTGCGATGCGCTGAAGAGCATTCCCGAGCATTTGCTCGACGATTGCACGGGTGTCGAAAAGCTCAGCAGCATCTTTGCCTACTGCCGCGGGCTGGAGTCGGTTCCCGGGAGGCTCTTTGCCGCCTGCTCCAAGGTGACCGATCTGGGGTACCTGTTCACTGCCTGCGAGTCGTTGCGGACAATCCCTGCCGACCTGTTTGCGGGGTGTTCTGCCGCCACGACCTTCATGCAGTGTTTCTCGGGCTGCGAAGCCCTCGGGGCTATTCCGGCAGGGTTGTTCGACGACTGTACGCAGGTGGAGGTGTTCCAGAGCGTCTTTATGGATTGTGTCGCCCTGAAGAGCATTCCCGAAGGGCTTTTCGACAAACATCCCAATGCCGTGAAGTTCAACTTCACCTTTGCCGATTGTACGGGCATCGAGTCCGTACCCGTCTCCCTGTTCGACAACTGCCGCAAGGCCACGGCGTTCACCCAGACTTTCCGGGCATGTTCGGCCTGGCAGGGCGAATCGCCCTATACGCTGGTCGACGGGACGAAGGTGCATCTCTACGAGCGCTCCAAATACCCCGATGCCTTCGAAAAGGCTCCCTCGTCCAGCACCAACGGGACTTTCAGGGCGTGCACCGGGCTGGCCGATTATGAGAAGATGGCTGCCGATTATCCCAAGTGGGTGAAATAGCATGGCGGACGGACGGTGGCGCCTGCACAGCCAGAAAAGAGCCCCGGAGCATCGCTCCGGGGCTCTTCTTGTAATGGGCTGGTCGCCTTATTTGAAGAATATCGACGAAATCTCCTTGTAGTTGTGCACGCGCTCGATGACGTCGGCGAACATGTCCGCCACCGACAGCACCGTGAACTTGTGCAGGTCTTTGTCGGGGTTGAGCGGAATGGTGTCCGTCACGATCACCTCCTGCAGCGCGCTGTCGTTGATGCGCTCGTAGGCCGGGCCCGACAGCACGGGATGGGTGATGGCGGCGCGAACGCTCTTCGCCCCGCGTGACATGAGCATGTCGGCGGCCATGCAGATCGTGCCTGCCGTGTCGATCATGTCGTCCACGATCAGGATATTGCGGCCCTCGACCTCGCCGATGGCGGTCATCGTGCCCACGACGTTGGCCTTGGCACGTTCCTTATGCGAAATGATGATCGGCGTGCCGAGCAGCTTGGCATAGGTGTTGGCACGCTTGGCACCGCCCATGTCGGGCGCTGCGATCGACAGCTCTTCGATGTTGAGGCTCTTGATATAGGGGATGAAGATGCCGCTGGCATAGAGTGCATCGACCGGTACGTCGAAGAAACCCTGTATCTGGTCGGCATGCAAGTCCATCGTCATCACGCGGTCTACGCCTGCGGCCATCAGCAGGTTGGCTACCAGTTTCGCGCCGATCGGCACCCGGGGCCGGTCTTTCCGATCCTGTCGTGCCCAGCCGAAGTAGGGTATCACGGCCACGACCTTGTAGGCCGAAGCGCGGCGTGCGGCGTCGATCATCATCAACAGCTCCATCAGGTTATCCGAAGGCGGGAACGTCGACTGGATGATGAATACCGTACACCCGCGGATGGACTCGTTGAAGCAGGGCTGGAACTCGCCGTCGCTGAAACGCAGTACTTCCGATTGCCCGAGCGTCGTACCGAAACTCGCCGCGATTTTTTCGGCAAGGTATTCCGATCCGCGACCCGAGAAAATTTTGATTTTGTGGATAGCCATAGGTTACGAGGATTTTTGATGGTGCAAAGATAGTATATGCCGTCGGAAAAACGAGCCCTGCGGGCAACCTTTTTTCAACAATCGGTTAAACATTGAGGCATCCGCCGATGAAGCCGAGGATCTCCTCGCGTCCCGTACCGCGTTCGCCCGACGAGACGAACATCGGCGGAAGTTCCTCCCATTGCTCGCCGAGCGTGGCCTTGTAACGCTCCACGCTCTTCGCACACTGCGTCTTGGACAGCTTGTCGGCCTTGGTGAAGACGATGCCGAACGGAATGCCGTTCATACCCAGCATTTCGATGAAGCGCAGGTCGATCTTCTGGGGTTCGAGCCGGATGTCCACCAGTACGAACAGGAAGTGCATCTTCTCGCATTTGAGCACGTAGTCGGTGATGATCTTGGCGAAATCGCTGCGCATGGCTTTCGACGTGCGGGCATAGCCGTAGCCCGGCAGGTCGACCAGGTACCACGCATTGTCGATCAGGAAGTGGTTGATGAGTCGCGTCTTGCCGGGTGTCCCCGAGACCTTTGCCAGCCCCTGCCGGCCGGTCAGCATGTTGATGAGCGACGACTTGCCGACGTTGCTGCGCCCGATGAAGGCGATGTCCTTCAGCGAATCCTTCGGAACTTGCGAGATGCGCTCCGAGCTGCACTTGAATTCGGCTTTGTTGATCTGCATGGCAATGGAATTTTGTGCAAAGATAGCAATATTTCCGGATACGGCACGGGGGAAGGCATCCGCCGCACCCTTTCCTGTCGCCTCCCGGTTTGTTTGCCCTCTCCGCGGCTGCCCGTTATTTCCCCGGCTGCTTACCCCGTTTCCAGGCGAGTGTCACCCACAGCGGACAGTGATCCGATGCCGTGGCCGTATGGTCTACGGCGCTTTCCGTAACCGTGGCCGACGTGGGCAGCCCGCGGCCGAGGATGTAGTCGATGCGCACGGCCGGGTTGTCGGACGGGAACGTCATCCGCGTGGTGTCGGAAAGTATCCGGAAGCCGCCGCCCAGCCCCGCGAGCACCGCCGCGGCATCTCCTGTGTTGAAATCCCCGGCCAGCATCACCGGTTTGCGGCATGTGTCGGTGGCCTGCAGGATCAGGGGCAGCGATGCGTGCCGGTCTTCGGGCGTGAGCGAAAGGTGGGTGACGCATACCGTGTAGTCCGGGAATTCCGCCATGAGCAGTACCCGGGCCTCCTCGCGCCCCGGGAGCGGGATGCTGCGTACGGCGAGCGGCTCGGTGCGCGACAGCAACCCGACGCCGTAGCTTCCGCCCGCGAAGCCGATGGCGCGGCCGAACGTGGCGTGCATACCCGTCATCCGCCCCAGTTCACCGGGGATGTAACGCCCGTCCACGCGCAGCGTGGCGCTGTCCAGTTCCTGCAACGCCACCAGGTCGGGCGCTTCGCGCAGGATGACCCGGGCGATGCGGCCGATGTCCTGTATATTGTCGATGCCGATGCCGTTGCGGATGTTGTAGGACATCAGTTTGAGGCGCTCGGGCCGCTGTGTGCAGGCGGCAGCCAGGCCGCAGCAGAGGGCCAGCACGAGGGTGCGTAGGGGTTGTTTCATGCCGGATGGGGTTTTCCGCAAAGGTAATACAACCGCAGTTGAAAGCCAAATAAATCCGACTATGACCGGCTGTGTGCCATGCGGTTCCGTGACAGGATCCCGGTGCCGGGCCTCGTAAATTCCTTCCGGTTTGGTTTAACGGTGAATTTTTCGTACCTTTTAGCATCCGATTTGCAGCGACCGATATATTTAACTTATCATGCTTATGAAAACTCGACTTCCTATCGTGCTCGGCGCTGCGGCGCTGGCCTTTCTTCCCACCGAATCCCCGGCCTGCACGCGGGCCGTTTACCTCGGCCCCGAGGGTATGACCGTCACCGGGCGTACCATGGACTGGCGCGAGGATCCGCTCACCAACCTTTACATCTTTCCGCGCGGTACGGCGCGGCGCGGGGCGAACACAGACAACACGGTGTTCTGGACCTCGAAATACGGCACCCTGTCGGCTGCCGGCTACGACATCGGCATCACCGACGGCATGAACGAGGCCGGGCTGGTCGCCAACCTGCTGTTCCTGCCCGAATCCGTCTACGAACGCCCGGGCGATACGCGCCCGGTCATGGGACTGAGCATCTGGACGCAGTATGTGCTGGATAATTTCGCTACGGTCGACGAAGCCGTTGCGGAGCTTTCGAAGGAGAAGTTCCGCATCGACGCCCCCGACCTCCCGAACGGTGTCAAGTCGCGCCTGCACCTGGCCATCTCCGACGCCTCGGGCGACAGCGCCATCTTCGAGTATGTCGACGGCCGCCTGTCGGTGCACCACGGCCGTGAGTACCAGGTGATGACCAATTCGCCGCTCTACGACCAGCAACTCGCAATCCTCGATTACTGGCAGCAGATCGGCGGGCTGACGATGCTTCCCGGCACCAACCGCGCCCCCGACCGCTTCGTGCGTGCGTCGTTCTATATCAACGCCGTCGTCAAAAGCGCCGATCCGAAAGTCGCCGTGCCGGCCGTGATGTCCGTAATGCGCAACGTCTCGGTGCCCTACGGCATCTCGACCCCCGATAAGCCCCATATCGCGTCGACGCGCTGGCGCACGGTCTGCGACCAGAAGAACCGGGTCTACTATTTCGAGCCTACGCTGGCGATGGAAACCTTCTGGGTCGACCTTTCGAAGATCGACTTCGGCCAGGGAACGCCCGAACGTGTCCTGAAACTCGTCGGCGGCCGAACCTTCACGGGCGATGCCACGGCCGAATTCCGCAGGAGCGACAAGCCGTTCGTCTTCCTGTTCGGGGTGTAATTACCGGATTGGTGGAATTATATACGGCAAGCGCCGGGTCTTCATCCGAGCCCGGCGCTTGCCCGTATTTCTCCTTTTCGCCGAGGCCGGGATCCGCGTCATGACATTAGGACGGGCGGCGTGAAATCCGTATGGAATTTTTCCTATCTTTGCGGCGATATAAATCTCCGCAATGGAAAATTACTCTCATTTTATCATTACCCGGTTCAACCTGAACCTTTATGCGCAGGACAAACACGACCTGCCCACCCGTACGGATCGGTGGCTCGAACACCGGTTCGAGGTCTTCGAGCGTTACTGCCTGCCGTCCGTGGCAGCGCAGACGAGCGGGAATTTCACCTGGCTCTGTCTTTTCGATGCCGCGACGCCCGAGTCCTGCCGCCGCCGTATCGAAGGCTATAAGGCCCGGTGCCCGCAGTTCGAAGCCGTCTATTATACGGCCGCACAGGCGGCCAACCTGACGGAAAATCTCCGCATGACGATTGCAGCGTACGTGTCGTGCGACCGGAAGGGAAGAAAATCCCCCCCCCGAAGCTGCTGATCACCACTAACTTGGATAACGACGACGCCTTTTCGTCCGATGTCGTCGAACTGCTGCAACGCGAGCTGCGTCCCGCTCCCGGCAAACGGATTTACAGCCTGCTGTACGGTTACCAGTATTTCACCGACCGCCGCTTCGCGCTCAAAATGCGCTATACGAACAATCACTTCCTGACCCTCGCCGAGCCGTTCGATGCGCATGCCGAAACCATCATTTCCTACCGCCATACCAAGGCCATCCGGCAATTGCCGACCATCTATCTCTCCACCGTCCGCGGCAAATGGCTCGAAATCGTCCACGAGGACAACGTCAGCAATGATTTCCGCATCAACATCAAAGTCTGGTATATTCCCCTGCTATATGGCCGGTCGTTCGCCGATTTCGGTTTGGGCGGATTCCGCCTGTCCTGCGCCCGGCAGTGGGCGGCCACGCTGCTCGTGGTTCCGGCACGCTTTTTTGCCACGGCGGTACGGCGTTTGCGCCGCAAGTGGTCGAAATAACCCTTTCCCGGCCTGAAAAAGCGGCGATGCTTCCGCAAACCACCGGAGGCATCGCCCTGTATTCGACGCGCTATGGCACCGCAGCCTTACCGCAGCCTCGGGTATTTGTTGTTGAAACGGAACCCGACGCCCAGCATCAGGTAGTTCGGGGTTTGGAAATCCTTGAGGCAGTACCCCACATGCACGAACGTATTGTGTGTGACACCTACCTTGAGCGTCAGCATCTGGTAAAACGACTTGAGGTCTCCTCCCTTGTGCAGCACGTTGAAACCCAGTCCGAAGCCGACCGTGAAATAGGGCATCACGAACTCCGCGCGTCCCGAAATTCCCAGTGCGATCTGTTTGTCGAACGAGGGGGTGTGGAACTGGTATCCGGGATCGCCCCCGTCGTAGCCTACGATGTAGTCTTCGGTGTAGACGTTGGCGCTGCCGTCGTACACGCCGTCCACCGACAGACCCGCGCGGAACTTGTACCCGAAATTATACATCGCCGCGAAGTTGAACCCCGCCACGCCGTAGGCATCGGGTGCGGCATATTGCTTGTCGCCGACCGCCACGCCCTTGCGGCGCCAGGAGCCGAACAGCACGAGGTCGTAGCTCAGATGGCGGGGAAAGGGTGTTGCGAGCAGCCGTGCCCGTGGCCGCGAGAGCGGGTTGTCGACCCTTCCGAAACTGTATACGAGCCCGAGTTTCATGCCGATCGAGTTGAGTCCCGCGTTGGGGAATTTGGTGTTGCCGTTCGAAAAGTGGGTCATCGAAAGGCCCGTGGTGAGTTCCAACCGCTGCGTGAGCAGCCAGTTGAGGTAGAAATCGACGTTGAGGTAGGCGTTGACCCTCGACCCCATCATGATGTTGGCGCGGTTGTAGTTCGTGTCGTAGGGTTTCCATCCGAACGACAGGCCGAAATTCCACTCGTAGTTGAACGATACCAGCGGGCTGATGCGTGCGATGCGCGCGCCCTGGAAGAGGTAGACGGCAACCGGGTTGCCCAGCTCCCCGCGGTTGCCGAAGCTGTAATAGGAGACCCCGATCCCCTGGTATACGCCGCCGTAGATGCAGTCGGGGCGCGACCCGGGGCGGAAGCGGAACGAATAACGCAGGTGGGCGGCCAGCGAGCGCTGGATCGGTTCGCCCGCCATGTTGGCCCCTGCGAGAAAGATGTTCGTCGGGGGAATGTACTCCGGGCGGAATTCCGCGCCGATGCTGTGGACGAGCCTCCGCCTGCGGCCGGTCGTGTCCGCGGAGAAGGAGGACAATAGCGGGGTAGTGGCTGAGGCTTGTTTCTTCGTCTGATCCAGGGCGGCCCGGTATCCGGCGGCATAGCCGTTACGGTAGCCCGTATCGTAGCCCGTCCGGTAGGCGGATGCGCGGCGGCGTGCCGCTCCCCGGGACACGGTGTCGGCCGCAGCCCTGCGCGCCATGCCCGTCGTATCCGGCTCCATGCTGCGGGACGTGCCGTCCCCGGCGCTCGCGGCGTCCTTTGTGCGTTTTGCGCGCTCGGCGTTTCCGACATCCCCGGCGCTCGCGGCATCCCGGTGCGCCGGTGCGTTTTGCCGCGGGGCGCCGCCCGCACGGGTGGGTACGGGCTCCGCGGCGGTCGCCTCCGCCGACAAGAAGAGCAGGCACCCCGCAAAGAGCCCTGCCGTCCTCCGTATGATATGTCGCATTCTCTCCAATCGCGGTATTTTGACCGCACAAGTTACGAATTTTTACGCGAGTGCAAAGCGTTGATCCGAAAAAATACCCCGCAGGTATTCTGTTTCGTCGTTTCCGCTTTCCGGTTTCGTCGGTTTTGGTTTCTCCGTCCGGTTGTCCCCGCCCTGCTGAATTTGCTGTTCCGGGCTTTTCGTCCCGTTGTCCCGCCCTGCAAATCGCTGTTTTTTTGGATATTCCCGGAATTGTACCTACCTTTGCCCGAAATCAATATCCGCTCCGATGAGAATGAACGATTAATGAGGTCGGTTCCATTAAACCGACACCGTGTGAAAAACATCAGGTCTCAGGTTTAACAGGCCTTTCCCGAAGGCCGCCATTAATCGTTTTAATCCATATGGGTATTATCCTTAGCGGTGTTTCCTACCGCTGTCGCAATCAGCAATTTCTGTTCGAAGGGCTCGACCTGTCGGTCGCTGCGGGCGCGAAGGTGTCGCTCGTCGGCGACAACGGTACGGGCAAGTCGACGCTCCTGAAACTTATCGCCGGCGAGCTTGCGCCCTCGTCGGGCAGCATCGTATGTCCTTCGCGGCCCTATTACGTGCCCCAGCAGGCCGGCATCGCGGGGATTTCCGTCGCCCGGGCCCTCGGGGTGGACGGAAAGGTCGGGGCGCTGCGTGCCATCTGTGCGGGCAGTACCGATGCGGCCTGCTACGACATCCTCGCCGACGACTGGGAGGTCGAAGCCCGCTGCCGTGCGGCGCTTGACGGGTGGGGGCTGCCGCACGTGGGGCTGGATTCCCCGGTCGATACGCTGAGCGGCGGCGAGAAAACCCGCTTGCTGCTTGCCGGGGTCGCCGTCCACGCGCCCGCGGTCATCCTGTTCGACGAGCCGACCAACCACCTCGACGCTTCGGGGCGGCGGAAGCTCTGCGATTTTGTTTGCGGCAGCCGTGCGACCATACTCGTGGTCAGCCACGACGCCGAGCTGCTCGACCTGGTCGGCATCACCTGCGAGCTTACCCCGCAGGGGCTGAAGGTCTATGGCGGCAATTTCGCTTTCTGCCGGGAGCAGCGCCAGGCCGAGGAAGCCGCGCTGGAACGGCAGGTCGCCTCCGCGGAGGCCGCCCTGCAGCTGGCGCGCAGGAAGGCGTGGGAAATCCGCGAGCGGCAGGAGAAACGTATGCGGGCGGGCGAACGGCACAAGGACGGGCTCCCGCGCATCCTTCGCAAGACTTTCAAGGACAGCGGCGAGCGGACGGACAGCCGCCTCGGGGACAAACATGCGGGGCTGGTCGACGACGCCCGGCAGCGGCTCGGCGAACTGCGCCGGCGCCGGCGCGAGGCCTGCGAACTGAAGATCGATTTCAACGATGCGCGGCTGCACGACGGCAAACTGCTGGTCTCGGCCCGCGGCGTGAACGTCGAACATACCCCCGGGCATCCGCTGTGGCGGGTACCCATCGACCTGGAGGTGCGCAGCGGCGAGCGCATCCTGCTCGCGGGGGACAACGGCTCGGGCAAGACGACCCTTGTCCGGTTATTGGCGGGGGAGTTGCAACCCTCCTCGGGGCAGGTCGTGCGCACGGCGTTTTCCCATGTGTGGCTCGACCAGGAATACGGCATGGCGGCCACCCCGCGGAGCGTGCTGGAACTGGCGCAGTGCCATAACTCCGGCGGCCTGCCCGAACACGGGCTGAAGATGCGGCTCCACAGGGCCCTGTTCCCCGAGGCCATGTGGGACAAGCGTTGCGACACGCTGAGCGGCGGCGAGCGGATGCGGCTCTGCCTGTGCTGCCTGATGATTTCGAACTCGGTTCCCGACCTGCTTGTCCTCGACGAACCGACCAACAACCTCGACCTCGGGAGCCTCGGCATCCTTGCCCGCGCCATTGCAGGGTATCGGGGAACGCTGCTCGTCGTCACCCACGACCGGCATTTCGCCCGCGAGGTCGGCATCACGCGGACGGTGGCGCTGCCTCCGCCGGAATAGGTGCTTTTCCGGTCGGCCGGTTTTCCCCCGGATTATGGCCTGCGCCGTGGAAAAAGCGGGCGAAAAATTGCAAAATCCGGCCGGATTTCGTATACTTGTGCATGTAAATTCCCGGGAAGGCGGGCTGCCTGCCTGAACACCAACCTCGGGCGGCCTTCCTCCGGACTTCCGGACGAGAAATTTTTGACGAATGAAACGATTCTCCCTCATACTCCTTTCCCTGTTGGTTTGTTCGGCTGCTGCCCGGGGCGGTGACGCTATGCCGGGCGACCTGCTGCGGACGCTCAATGCGGCGATCGACAGCAGCGAAGTCTATACCGGCTATAAAAAGGCGCGCATCGAGGAGCTGCGGCTGCGCAAGACCGGTGCCCGGAGTACGGAGGACATCTACCGGATCAACTGTGAGATCATCGACAACTACGAATCCTTCCTGTGCGACTCGGCCGAATATTACGTCCTGCAGAATATCCGGATCGCCCGCAGCCTCGGCAACCCGGATCATCTCTCCGAGAGCAGGCTGCGGCTGGCGTTCCTCTACTCCCTTTCGGGGCTTTTCCTGCAGGCCAACGACATTTTCCGGTCTATCGACTACGGACGGCTGCCTGCCGACCAGAAATGCCGCTATTACTGGAACTCGATCCGCTATTACGAGAACCTGATAAAATACACCAACGACAGCCAGCTGTCGGACGAATATAAGGGGGAGATCGGCCGCTGCCGCGATTCGCTGTTGTCGCTGCTGCCCGTCGGTTCCACGGACTGGCAGACCGAGCGGGCTTTCCAGCTCATGGAGCAGGGACAGCCGGACGGGGCGCTCGAAATCTTCGAAGGCATATTCCGTTCGCGCGATCCCCAGACCCATCCCTATGCCATGGGGGCGATGTGCCTGGCCAAAGCCTACGGGCAGGCGGGCGACAGCGCGATGGAGGAACGCTACCTGATCCTGGCCGCCACGATGGACATACGCCTTGCGGTGAAGGAGAACGAGGCGCTGCTCGCGCTGGCCACGCGCCTGTTCGAAAAGGGCGACATCGACCGGGCATACTCCTATATCTCCTATGCGCTGAACGATGCCAATTTCTACAATTCCCGTTTCAAGAACACCGTGATCGCGCGCCTCTATCCGATCATCGAGAGCAGCTACCTCTATAAACTCGACAAGCAGCGGCACAACCTGCGCTTCTATTCCACCATGTCGAGCCTGCTGGTGCTGGCCTTGGCCATCGCGCTGTTTTTCTATTTCCGCCAGACGAAGGTCATTTCGCGTGCCCGGCGGGAGCTGGCGGCGCTTACGCAGGAGCTCATCAGCCTGAACCGCAACCTCGACGAAGCGAACCTGGTCAAGGAGCGTTACCTGGGTTATTTCATGAACCAGTGCGCCATCTATATCAACAAACTGGACAAATACCGCCGCGATATAAACCTGAAAATCAGGAATAAACAATTCGATCGCCTGCACGACCTTTCGTTGCAGGCCCCCGGCCGGGAGGAAGAGGAGCTGTGCCGCAATTTCGACAGGGCCTTCCTGAACCTCTATCCCAATTTCGTGGAGAAATTCAACGCCCTGCTCAACCCCCGGAGCCGCTATACGCCCGAAGAAGGGCGCCTCAACACCGAGCTGCGCATCTTTGCGCTGATCCGGCTCGGGGTTTCCGACGTGAACCAGATCGCCGATTTCCTGCGCTGTTCGCCGCAGACGATCTATAATTACAAGAGCAAAATCAAGAAAGCCGCGCTCAACGGCGGCGACAATTTCGAGGAAACGGTTCGCAAACTCGGTTCCCTTTCGCTCGATGCGTTTCCATCCTGTTTACCGACCGACAATGCATAGCCATATGCAAGTCGTCGTTTGTTAGTTGCTTGTCCGGAAAAATGTTCCTTCCCTGTTTATTCCCAATCCGGTGCGTGTCCCGCTTTCAGCCTCGCCGTGATTCGGGTGAAATTCTGGTGTGATCCCCGTGTGCCCCGGCTTGGCAGCCCCGGCCGGTGCGGCCTGCAGTTTCCCCCTTTCTTCCGATGCCCCGGCGTTCGCCTGCCCCTTTCCGATACGCTGCACTCTCCGGGGAGCTCCCCGTAGCCCTGACAGACCGGGCAAAAAGAGACCCCTGCCTCAATCGCATGAAGCAGGGGTGATATATTCCTCGTGGAAAATCAGTATCTCCTGTTGCCGCCGTAGCCGCCGCCGTAGCCGCCGCCGTAGCCGCCGCCACGGTTGCCGCCGCCGTAACCGCCGGCAGGCCTGTCGGCCTTCGGTTTTGCGACATTGACCCCGATGGTCTTGCCTTCGAAGTCGGTGCCGTCGAGCGCGTCGATCGCAGCCTGGCCTTCGGCATCGTTGGGCATCTCTACGAAGCCGAAGCCACGCGAGCGGCCCGTTTCGCGGTCGGTGATTACGTTAGCCGAGGATACCTCGCCGTACTGTGAGAAAAGGTTCTGCAAGCTGTCGCCTTTCGTACCCCAGCTCAGGTGTGAAACATAAATGTTCATCGTTCTTGTTTTTTAATTATTGTTTGTTTATGATTGATATACGTACTGCGGCCAATCCGCGCGTCCCGCGTTCAATTTCAAATGTGACTTTGTCTCCTTCGGCAATGGTTTCAGGTGCGGAAGAGATGTGGAAAAAGTATTTTTCGCCGCTGTCGGCATCCTTTATGAAGCCGTAGCCTTTCGAGGCGGTGAAATACTCGACGCGCCCTGTGGAGGGCAGTATTTCCATTTCCTCCTGTTTGGGTGTCGAAATCTCGATCTGCGAGACGTCTATCTCCGTCTTGGGTTTGACATCCTGGGGCGTGGTGTGCAGTATGCCGTTCTCGTCCACATAGGCTATCATATCCTCGAAAGAACTCGTACCGCCGCTTTTGCGTTCGTCCTTGCGTTTTTGCTTTTCCTGTCGTTTTTGCTCCTTGAGCTTTTCCCGGTCTCTTTTACCTGTCGTTATTCGTTTTGCCATTCTATGTTGTTATGCGGCTATCGCCCCTGTCGCGGGACTGTATCCGTCGGTTTTGTCGTATTTCCGTTGCCCGATACCCGTGTTCAAAGCAGAAAAGGTGCCAGATTCGGCGGCCTTTCCCCGGTATACGGAATTATGGGACATGGATTTCGTGCTTGTCTGTAAAAATATTCACCATCATTTTCTTTTGCATCACCTCCGATGCCTGTCGCCTGCAAGAGGCCGTTTATGAACAAAGAAGCTGATAATGAGATCTATTCTGAGATGGGACAGTCCGCCAAAGTACCGCGGAAACAAATACGCACGAAAGAAGAATTCAATATAAACCCTTGTTTATGCCGACAAAGGTAATCAAATTATTCGATTATTCCTATTTTTTTTGCGGATTAATGCGTCGATATGCCTCGGGAATCTATTTCAACCCCCTCCGGGGCCTCCTGCCGGCGGCCGATCCCCACGTCCCGGCATAAAAAAGGCAACCCCTTCACTCCTATGTGTCTGGTTTGCCGTTATGCCTGGTTTGCCGTTGTATTCGCCGCAATCCCGCTTCTGTGCCGCTCCTTCCCGGCCGCCGCTTTTTCCGCCGCAATCCTTTCCCTGTCGCAGTGCTGCCGCGCGGTGATTTCTCCCGCCGCCGCTTTTATGCGGTTACACTTCGGCGCCCCGCGGCGGGCGTCGCTTCTGCGCCGCTCTTTCTTGGCTGCCGCTTTTTTCGCAGCAATCCTTTCCCTGTCGCAGTGCTGCCGCGCGGTGATTTCTTCCGCCGCCGCTTTTATGCGGATGCACATCGGCGCCCCGCGGCGGGCATCGCTTCCCTGCTGCCGTCTCGTTCCCGGCGATGGGCGGGAACGCACTTGGCCGGAGTGCCGGCAACAAGAAGTGCCGACACTCCGGCCCGGGCTCCCGGAGCCTTAGTAGCCGAGTATCCTCAGCATCGAGCGGTAGGATTGCTCCTTGGCGAAGAGCCTCGTATAATATTCGTTGTCGCTCTTGTCGCGGTCGATGATGATGTGCTTGGGTGCCGGGATCAGGCAGTGCTGGATGCCGCCGAAACCGCCCAGCGACTCCTGGTAGGCACCCGTGTGGAAGAACCCGATGTATTGCGTGTTGCCGGGTTCGAGCTTGGGCAGGAAGATGGCGTTGGTGTGCGATTCGGCGTTGTAGAAATCCTCGCTGTCGCAGGTCAGCCCCCCGAGCAGCACGCGCTGGTATTCGCGGTCCCAGTTGTTCACCGCCAGCATGATGTAACGCTGGTTGATGCCCCACGTGTCGGGCAGGGTAGTGATGAACGACGAGTCGATCATGTACCAGTTCTCGCGGTCGTTCTGCTGTTTCTGGTTGACGATCGAGTAGAGCGCCGCGCCGCTTTCGCCTACGGTGAACGACCCGAACTCGGTGAAGATGTTGGGTTCCTCCGTGTCGTTGCGGTGGCAGATGTTCTTGATCTGGGCGATGATCTCCTCGGTCAGGTATTCGTAGTCGTACTCGAAGTTGAGCGAGTTCTTGATGGGGAACCCGCCGCCGATGTTGAGGCTGTCCAGCTCGGGGCAGATGGCTTTGAGTTCGCAGTAGACGTTCATGCACTTCGACAACTCGTTCCAGTAGTAGGCCGTGTCCTTGATGCCCGTGTTGATGAAGAAATGCAGCATCTTGAGCTGGAACTTCTTGCTGTTCTTGAGCTTGGCCTTGTAGAAGTCGATGATGTCGTTGTAGCGGATACCCAGCCGCGAGGTGTAGAACTCGAACTTGGGTTCCTCCTCGCAGGCGATGCGGATGCCGACCTTGCATTTCTTGGTGAAGGCGTCCTCGAACAGGTCGAGCTCCTCCTTGTTGTCCAGCACGGGGATCGTGTTGACGAAGCCGTCGTTCACCAGCTGGGCGATGTTCTCCACGTACTGCGGGCGCTTGAACCCGTTGCAGATGATGTAACGGTCTTTGTCGATGATGCCGCCGTCGTAGAGCGCATTGATTATATGTATGTCGTATGCCGACGACGTTTCCAGGTGGACGTCGTTCTTCATGGCCTCCTCCAGTACGAACGAGAAATGGCTCGACTTGGTGCAGTAACAATAGTTGTACGAGCCTTTGTAGTCGACCTTCGCCATCGCCACGTTGAACATGCGCTTGGCGCGGTTGATCTGTTGCGAGATCTTCGGCAGGTACGTTATCTTGAGCGGCGTACCGTACTGTTTGATCAGTTCCATGAGCGGGATGTCATGGAAATTCAACTCGTTGTCTTCGACCGAGAACTCATCCTGCGGGAAGTCGAACGTCTGTTCGATGAGGTCGATGTACTTGTCTTTCATGGCTGGTTCGTGTAAGTTTCGACAATCCGTCTTCGCTACATCCGCAATTTTCGGCCAAAGTAGCTCTCCTGGATTTTTTGAAATTTCGGGATGCAAATCAAACGAATATTTTTCGTATAACCAATAGTTTGCCCGATTATTTTGAAAATCCGTGCCGAATTTTGCTTTTTTCATCGGAAAAGGGTATTTTTGAACCGGATTTCAAAAGTGGATTTCAATCGTGTTGGTTCAGACCATATCGCAATATCTCGGGTCGCACAAGCGGCTCGTCGTGCCCCAGCTCGGGACGTTCATCGTCAAGGAGCCGGGCGTAAGCATTGTTTTTTCGGAGTTGCTCAAACGCGACGACGGTGTGCTGCGCGGCCTGCTGCGTGCGGAGGGCGTCGGCGAACTGGAGGCTGCGGGCGAGATCGACCGCTTCGTCTTCGAGGTGCGCCATGCCGCCCAGCACGGGCAGGAGTTCCGGCTCGACGGCTTCGGGGTGTTGCACCCCGGCCCCAACGGGACGATCGCCTTCGCCTACGAGCCGCGGCCTGCGCAACCCGCAGCGTCCGATACTGCCGCGGTTCCGGCCGGGACGCAGACTGCCCCTGTGGGGCAGAAGCCCCCGAAGCTGCCCTATTCCGAGCCGCGCGTGTCGCCCTCGGCGAAAATGAACCCCGACCCTTCGGTGCGGGGCCTGCGCTACGGCAAGCCGCCGAAGACTACCGCCGCCTATTCCTATGTCGACCGGCCGCCGCGCCGGCGCCGCGCCGACCGCTTCATCTGGGTCGCCGTCATCGCCGCCGCCATCGCCGTCGCCGCCATCGCCTTCGGCTATCTGCGTGAAGCGAACGACAAGGAGGCCGAGATGCAGTACCTCGAACAACCCGCCGACCCGCAGCCCGCAACGGACACGGGCGCGGCAACGCCCGAACAACCCATTACGGAATAAATGACGGACATCACCACAGTCAAGCAGCGCTTCGGCATCATCGGCACTTCGGAACTTTTAGACCGGGCGCTGGAGGTCGCCGTGCGTGTGGCCCCCACCGACCTGACCGTCCTTGTCACGGGCGAGAGCGGCGTGGGCAAGGAGTTCTTTCCGCAGGTCATCCACGCCTATTCGGCGCGCAAACACAATAAATATATAGCCGTCAACTGCGCGGCGATTCCCGAAGGTACCATCGATTCGGAACTCTTCGGGCATGAGAAAGGCTCCTTCACCGGGGCGCTCGAAGCCCGCAAGGGCTATTTCGAGGAGGCCGACGGGGGGACGATCTTCCTCGACGAGGTCGCCGAGTTGCCGCACCCGACCCAGGCGCGCCTGCTGCGCGTGTTGCAGACGGGCGAGTTCATCCGCGTCGGGTCGTCCAAGGTGCAGAAAACCGATGTCCGCGTCGTTGCCGCCACGAATATGAACCTCCAGCAGGCCATCGCCTCGGGGCGTTTCCGCGAGGACTTGTACTACCGCCTCAGCACGGTGCCGATCACGGTGCCTTCGCTGCGCGAGCGGCCGCAGGACATCCCGCTGCTGTTCCGCAAGTTCGCCGCCGACGTGGCCGCACAGTACCGTATGCCTGCCGTGACGCTCGATGCCGCGGCGCGCGAGATGCTGATGCATTATTACTGGCGGGGCAATATCCGCCAGCTCAAAAACGTGGCCGAGCAGATCTCGGCCATCGAACAGACCCGCCTTATCACGGCCGACGTGCTGTCCCGCTATCTTCCGCCGCAGGACGGCGGGACGCCCGCACCGATGGGCGGGATGCGCGCGGACGACACGATGTCCACCGAACGCGAACTGCTCTACAAGGTGCTGTTCGACATGCGGGCCGACATCAACGACCTCAAGCGGATGATGTCCGAGTTGATGCACAACACCCAGGCACCCTGCGGGCCTGTGCACGACGTCAAGGCGCTGCTGCCGACCACGGCCCAGAGCTCCGCTTCGGCCTATGCCCCTGCGGCGGTCTATGCCGAGAGCGAGGATGTCACCGACGAGCCGCCGCGCGAGATGACCAAGGCCGACATGCAGCGCGAGCAGATCATCCGCGCCCTGCGCCGCAATAACGGGCGCCGCCGCGAGGCCGCCGCCGAATTGTTCATGTCCGAACGTACGCTCTACCGCAAGATCAAAGAGCTGGGCATCGAAGATAATTAGGCCGCCCGGGCACGGCGTATCCGTGCCGGAGCCGCCCGGAGAAGAGAATTTTTGTACTATGAAGATAAAATTTGCTGTCACGGCCCTCTGTGCCGCCCTGCTGACCGGGTGCGGCGTGGCCATCAAATATTCGCTCTCGGGCGCCTCGATCCCGCCCGATGCCAGGACTTTCAGCGTGGCCTATTTCCCCAACAACGCCACGATGGTTGCGCCCATCCTCAGCTCGACGCTCACCGATGCGCTCGTCGACATGTTCACCCGCCGTACCCGCCTGATGCAGGTCGAAGAGGGCGGCGACTTCGCTTTCGAGGGCGAGATCATCAACTACACCTCCACCACAGCGTCGGTGTCGAGCGACGATTACGCCCTGCTGAACCGCCTGACGATCACCATCAAGGTGCGTTTCACGAATGCCCTCGACGAGAAACAGTCCTGGAACAGGACTTTCACGGCCTACGAGGACTACGAATCCACGCGCCTGCTGACCGAAGTCGAAGGGGAGTTGATCCCGCAGATCGTCGACAAGCTGGTGACGGACATCTTCCAGGCTTCGGCTTCGAACTGGTAAACCCGTGCGGTTATGGCAGATTTGAAACAATATATCGCATCGTCCGGCGCGGGTGAGCTTCCCGCGGCGGCGGAACTCGACGCGTTGCTCGCACGCTGCGAGTGGTTCGACTTGGCGCGTATCGTGCGCGAAATCGCCACGGGCAGGCCCGATCCCCGGCTGGACGTGACCGCACCGTGGCGTGCGCAGAGTTCGCTGCGCATGGCTGCGGTCGATGCCGATGCCCTGTGCCGGCTGTCGTCCGACGACATCATCGACCGTTTCCTGCGCGAGGAGGATTTGCGCATCGTGGCCGCCGACGGCGAACCCGAGGAGGAGGTGTGCACCGAGGCCGTGCTGGACGATGACGACCAGGTCGTGAGCGAGGAACTGGCGGAAATCTATCTTGCCCAGGGGCTTCGGGACAAAGCCATAGCGATTTATCGCAAATTAAGTTTGCGAAATCCCGAAAAAAGTGTTTACTTTGCCGAGCTAATTGGCAAATTGGAAAACAATAATTAAATTTCAACGATATGTTATACACGATTTGCATTGCCTTGATACTCATTGCCAGCGTTTTGGTGATCCTTGCAGTATTGGTGCAGAACCCCAAGAGCGGCATGGCCGCCAATTTCGGCGCGTCCAACCAGGTCATGGGTGTGCGTGAAACTTCGGATTTCCTCGAGAAATTCACTTGGACGATGGCTATCGCTATCGTTGTGCTGAGCCTCGTGGCTACGCTCGCCATGGACAAGGGGCGCGTCGCAGAGAGCAACAGCGAAATTTCGAAGGACGCCAAGGCACTTCAGGAGCGTGTCCTTGAGACCGAGGCGCCCGCCACGATGCCCCAGGCCGAGATTCCGGCACAGGCTCCGGCCGAAACCCCTGCGGAGCAGCCCGCCGAATAGGGTAGTATCCCGGAGGCCGCCCCTGACGGACGGAAAGCAGACGACAAAAGACTGCGGAAGCGATTCCGCGGTCTTTTTTGTATCGTGCATTTCTTGTTTTTTCTGCTTCCACCGCCCACCGCTGTCCACCGCTGTCCGCCGCCGTCCCCGTCCCCGTCCCCGCCGCCGTCTCCGTCTCCGTCTCCGCCGCCGTCTCCGTCTCCGCCGCCGTCGCCGTCTCAGTCGCCGCCGCCGTTTCCGCCCGTCCTCGCCGCCGCCGTCTCCGCCCGTCCCCGCCCGTCCTCGCCTGTCCACCACCCGTCCTCGCCCGTCCACCACCCGTCCTCGCCCGTCCACCACCCGTCCTCGCCCGTCCTCGCCCCCCCCCGCCGTTTCCTTCACTCGCCTTCGCTCTCTGCCCCGTCCAGCCCCTCTCCTCTGCCTCTGCCTTTAATTTTTCCGTCCTTCCGTCCCCTGTTTATCCCTGTTTATCCCTGTTTTATTCCTGTCTGTTCCTGTCTGTTCCTGTCTGTTCCTGTCCTTAGTCCCTCCGTCCTTTTATGCCCCTGCTTTTCTGGCTTTGTCCTTCCGGCCTGTACTTCTTGTTTCCGGCACAGCTTGTTCACGTGCGTTCCTTCATTTCGTTCTTTTTTGCGATCCTCTCCGACCCTCCTTTTCTGCTGTTCTTTTCCTGCGGCTCTTCCTGCATCCTTTCTGAGCCTCCTTCCACGGGTATCCTCTTCCTGCACCCCGTCCTGCATCCTCTCCGAGCCTCCTTCTTGAACCTCCTCTTCGGGCATCCCTTTCCGTGTCCTCCTCTCCGCGTTCCACCCCTCCGAATCCTCTTCCTGCTGTGTCCGTCTCGGATCCTAATTAATGCCTTTAATGGTTCTGTCTGTAAAGAAATAACTTTATTTTTGTCGGGTCTTAAAATAATTTTTATCTTTGTTGTTTCAAGTGATTGATTAAAAAAATATATGTATATGCATATTTATTTTAAATATATTTTCGAATGAAAGCCAAAACTTATGTAAAGGGCGTTGCCGCATTGTGCGCCCTCGCGGCGGTCGCCTGCACGGGCGTCCAGCAATCCCGGGGCGATGTGGCCGTCTATCTGGACGAGTCGCAGCCGCTTGAAAAGCGTGTCGAGGACGCTCTTTCGCGGATGACGCTCGAAGAGAAGGTCGGGTTGCTGCATGCGCAGTCTAAATTCTCGTCGGCGGGCGTCCCGCGGCTGGGCATCCCCGAAGTGTGGTGCACCGACGGCCCGCACGGCATCCGCCCCGAGGTCTTGTGGGACGAGTGGGATCAGGCCGGCTGGACGAACGACTCGTGCACGGCATTCCCCGCGCTGACGTGCCTCGCCGCGACGTGGAACCCCGAAATGTCGGCCCTCTACGGCAAATCCATCGGCGAGGAGGCGCGTTACCGGGATAAGGACGTGCTGCTGGGCCCCGGGGTCAATATCTACCGTACGCCCCTGAACGGGCGCAACTTCGAGTATATGGGCGAAGACCCCTTCCTGTCGGCCCGCATGGTCGTGCCTTACGTGCAGGGGGTACAGCAGAACGGGGTTGCCGCCTGCGTGAAGCACTTTGCCGTGAACAACCAGGAACTGCGGCGCCATGAGGTCGACGTGGTGGTCGACGACCGTGCCCTGCACGAGATCTACCTCCCGGCCTTCAAGGCTGCGGTGCAAGAGGGCGGTGCCTGGGCCATCATGGGCGCCTACAATAAATACAAGGGCGAGCATTGCTGCCACAACCAATACCTGCTGAACGACATCCTCAAGCGCGACTGGGCGTTCGACGGCGTGGTTATCTCCGACTGGGGCGGCGTGCACGATACGCGCGAGGCCATCTTCAAGGGACTCGACATGGAGTTCGGCACATGGACGGACGGCCTGAACTGGGGCGCGACCAATGCCTACGGCAATTACTACCTGGCGAATCCCTACCTCGAACTGCTCCGCAGGGGCGAGGTGGGTACCGGGGAGCTCGACGACAAGGCCCGCCGCGTGCTGCGCCTGATCTTCCGCACGGCGATGAATAGCCGCAAACCCTTCGGGTCGCTCTGCTCGCCGGAGCATAATGCCGCCGCACGCCGCATCGCGGGCGAGGGTATGGTGCTGCTCAAGAACGACGGCGGGGTGCTTCCCGTCGACCTTTCGAAAACGAAGAAACTGCTTGTCGTGGGCGAGAACGCCGTGAAGATGATGACCGTCGGCGGCGGTTCCTCGTCGCTCAAGGTGAAACACGAGTGTACCCCCCTGGAGGGCATCCGTGCGGCCGTCGGCAACAAGGCCGAGGTGCTCTACGAGCGCGGTTACGTCGGCGACGTGACGGGCGACTACAACGGGGTTGTGACCGGACAGGATCTCTCGGAAGGTCGCTCCGGGGCTCAGCTCCTCGCCGATGCCATCGCCGCAGCCCGCAAGGTGGATGCCGTGGTGTTTATCGGCGGCCTGAACAAGGGCGACCATCAGGATTCCGAAGGCGCCGACCGTTTGCAACTCGGGCTGCCTTACGGACAGGATGCCGTGATCGGGGCTTTGGCCGAAGCCAACCCCAACCTGGCCGTGGCGATCGTCTCGGGCAATGCCGTGGCGATGCCGTGGATCGACCGCGTGCCCGCCGTACTGGAGGCCTGGTATTCGGGCTCCGAGGCCGGCAATGCGCTGGCCGACGTACTGTTCGGTGCCGTCAACCCTTCGGGTAAACTGCCCTTCACCTTCCCGGTACGTCTGGAGGATTGCAGCGCCCACTCCGCCGGGGAGTATCCCGGCGACGGGCAGGTCGTCTACCGCGACGGGATCTTCGTCGGTTACCGCTGGATCGAGAAGGAGCGGATCGAACCCCTGTTCGCCTTCGGCCACGGCCTGAGTTATACGACGTTCGACATTGCCAACGTGCAGGCGGATCGCACGTCGCTTGCAACGACGGGCAGGCTCCGGGTCTCTGCCGACGTGACCAATACGGGCGGACGTGCCGGCGCCGAGGTTGTGCAGCTTTATATCGGCGACAAACTCTCGTCGCTGCCGCGCCCCGTGAAGGAGCTCAAGGGCTTCGAAAAGGTACACCTCGCGCCCGGCCAGAGCCGAACCGTCACGTTCGAAATCGACCCCGGGATGCTCGCCTGTTACGACGATGCGAAAGGGGCCTGGGTCGCTGAACCCGGTGAATTCACCGCTTATGTCGGCGCCGCGTCGGACGACATCCGCGGAACCGTCGATTTCGTGCTGAAATAATCCCCGCTGCGTGGGCGTCGCGGAACCGGCGCTGCGGAATGAATGCGTGCAGCGGAAAGGCGGCGGCCGCTTTCCCGCGGGCAAGACCTCCCTGGGGCGCGTTTCCCTCTGCCCGGAATGGCAACAACCCCCGCAAACCATCGAGTTTGCGGGGGTTGTCGTTGCCGGCATCAGCAGCCCCGGGGTATTCCGCCGCAATGCGACTGCGGGCCTGCCCGTTAACGGAATCTATCCCTTGATTCCGATCCAGTAGAGCACATGCCGCCGCAGGGGATGTCCTTCCGGCAGGGTAGGGTGGTGGAACTGGCCCACGCACTCCATGCCGATTTTTTGCATGACCCGCTGCGAGCGCCGGTTGGTGACGGCGGTGAAGGCTATCGCCTCCTCGATGCCGAGTTTTGCCGCGAGCGTAAGGCACGCCTGTGCGGCTTCCGGGGCGTAGCCGTTGCCCCAGGCGTCGGCACGCAGCCGCCAGATAACCTCGATCTGGCCGCACAGTCCGTCGAACGTCACGCGGTGCAGCCCCGTGTAGCCGAGTAGCAACCCGTCCGAAATCCTTTCCACGGCGTAAAGCCCGAACCCTTCCGTTTGGAACTCTTCGCGGATATGCCCGAAGAATGTTGCCGACTCTTCCCGGGTCAGCGGGGCGGGGAAATACTCCATTACGCGCGGGTCTGCGTTCATGGCCGCAAATGCGTCGAAATCATCCTCCCTCCATGCGCGCAGTAGGAGGCGGGAAGTCTGTGCGGGAAAAATCATGGTTTTAATTTTTATCGTGTGAATGTTGCGTTTCGAATGGATGCGGGGTCTGCCGCAAGCCGTGAACCTGAGCTTTGGTTCCGCCCGGGATTTTGCCGTGTTGTCCGGTCGCCGTCATCTGCTGGCCGCCATCCGTCGCTGTCCTTAAGCGATTGGTTTTCGGTTGCCGTTATCTGCTTGCCGTTATTCGGCCGCCGTTATTCGGCCGCCGTTACCCGGTCGTCTTAACCCGGTCGACGTCATCAGCCGGCTGTTACAGATCGCCGTCCTCCGTTGGCCATCATGCCGCCGTGGTTTCCGGTCTCTGCCGTCCGGCTGGCCGTCATCGGGCTGCTGTCACCCGGCTTCCGTTACCCGACCGTCGTCTGCCCGATGCCGTTCCTTGAAACTATCGCCCCCCCCCGGCTTTTCCTGGCTCCGGCCTTACTCGGCCACCTCTTTTTTCGAGCGCTTGCGGGTGTTGATCGTCAGATAGCGTTGCAGGGTCTGCTGCAGACGCACGGGGTCGATGTTGCGGCGGAGCTCCCCGCCCTGCGCAATCGAGATGCCGCCCGTCTCCTCCGAGACGACGATGATGATTGCGTCCGAGATTTCGCTCATGCCGATCGCGGCGCGGTGGCGTGTGCCGTAGGATTTCGGGACGTCGCTCTGCGTCACCGGCAGGATGCACTTTGCAGCCACGATGCGGTCGCCTTCGATCAGTACGGCGCCGTCGTGCAGGGGGGCGTTCTTGAAAAATATGTTTTTTAACAACGACGTCGAAACCTTGGCGTCGAGGGCGATGCCGCCCTCGGCGATCAGCCGCAGGTCGCTCTGCTGGCCGATGACGATCAGCGCACCGGTTTTCGTTTCCGACATTTCGCGGCAGGCCGTGACGATCGGCACGACGTTGGTCTGCACCGTGTCGTCACCCGTCGAGAAGATGCGGGTGATGAAATTGAAGTGCTTCTGGCGCATCCCGATCACCTGCAGGAACCGCCGCAGTTCGGGTTGGAATACGATGATCAGCGCAATGGCCCCGACCGAGATCAGCTGTCCGAGTATCGTCGACAGCAGTTCCATGTTGAGCGTCCGCACTACCACCCACAGCAGGTAGATGGCGATGATCCCCGAGAGGATATAGGGCGCGTTGGTGCCTTTGGTCATGCGGTAGATCCAGTACATGATCACGGCGACCAGGATGATGTCTATGAAATCGACGAATGTGAACGGAACGAAACCCATTGCTTGTGTGTTGCTGTTAGTTTTCCTGCAAATGTATAAAAAATTACGGACATTCCGCTTCTGCGCCGCGATTATGTCTCCCGGTTGCCCGCCGCCAGCAGTATCCGCTGTCTGTTGCCCGCAGTATCCTCCGCTGCCTGCTGTCCTCTGTCCTTCGCGGCCTGCCGCCCTCCGCTTGCGATACCCGCCGTCCCCAGTTGCTTGCGATCCGCCGTCTGTTGCCTGCGGTAGCCGTCGTTTGTTGCCCTTTCTCCTCCGCGGCCTGATGCCCTCCGCTTGCGGTACCCGCTGTCAGCCTGTTGCCTGCGCTTGCCGTCCGCCTGTTACCCGCTGTGCCCGCTTCTGCCTGCTGTCCTCTGTCCTCCGCGGCCTGCCGCGCTCCGCTTGGGGTACCCGTCGTCCGCCCGTTGTCAGCTGTGCCTGCTTCTGCCCGCTACCCGGCGCGGTACGCTGTCTTCCGGGGCTCCGTGGACGCGCCGCCGTCCGAAAAAAAGCCGCCCCGGATCGGGACGGCTCGGCCAGGGTGCAATATGCACGCTCCCTTATTTCTTGGCGGCTTTCTTGTCCGCTGCGTAGAGCTCGTTGACCTTCGCAAGCACGGCGGGCGTGATGTTGAGCGTCGAATCGGCGTCGATCAGTGCCGTGGCGTTGATGATGAGCTTGTATTTCTTGTCGCCGTTGATCTCCTGCACGGCGCGGTGCAACAGATCCTGCGCACGGTTGGTGAACACGTAGTTCTCTTCGTCGAGCGCCTGGGCTTCTTTCTGTGCGGAACTCTGGTACGAAGCCACGCGCTTTTCGATGCTCTGCTGCTGGGCCTGTGCATCGTTGGTGGTAATCAGCCCTTTCTGGTATTTTTCTTGCAGCTGGGCGGCTTCGGCCTGCAGGTTCTGCTCTTTCTGGGCCCAGCTTTTCTGTGCTTTCTGGGTCTTTTCCTGCAGGGCTGCGCCCTCGTTCAGGAAAAGGTCGCATTGTGCCAGCACGGCTTCAACCTGCACATAAGCGATATCGCTTGATCCGACTTCGCGGGCAACCTCCTCGGCGGTGGCCGTCTCGGTGGTCTTCGTACCGCAGGCTGTCATGGCGCAAGCCGCAACGAGCGCCGTAAAAAGCATTTTTTTCATGTCGTTTTTTATCTGTTTTAGTTAAATATTCGGCTTTTGAACCACAAAGGTAAAAAAAAATCTTTATTTTTGCCCCACGCCTTGTAAATTTTGAATTTCATGTACGAATACATCAGCGGAACGGTCGCCGAGGCGACCCCGGCCTATGCGGTCATCGACGCCGGAGGTGTCGGTTACTACCTCCATATCTCGCTCGAAACATTTTCGGCCGTCGAGCATGCGCAAAACGCCCGTTTATACGTGCACTACATCGTGCGTGAAGATGCCCAGATCCTGTACGGTTTCGCAACGAAAGTCGAACGCGAATTTTTCCGCCATCTGATCAGCGTTTCGGGCGTGGGAGGCAATACGGCGCGCATGATCCTTTCGACCTATTCGCCGCGTGAACTGCAGGGGATCATCACCTCGGGCAATGCCGTGCTGCTCAAAAACGTCAAGGGACTGGGGCTGAAAACCGCCCAGAAAATCATCGTCGAGCTGAGCGGCAAACTCACCGGACTGGCCGAGGGCGATACCCCGGCGATGCCGTCTGCGGGCGGGGAATCGCTCGACGAGGCGCTTTCGGCGCTGGTCATGCTGGGATTCGCCAAGGCCCCCGCCGAGAAGGCCCTGCGCGGCATCTTGCGCGATAATCCGGCTGTTTCGGTCGAGGATCTGGTGCGGATGGCCTTAAAAATCCTATGAAAAAGCTTTTTTAATCAATAAAAGTGTGAAAATTCCCCCCCCCCACAATTTGGCCGGGCAGATTATTTGCTATACATTTGCGGCATCGTATTTTATACACCGCAATATTTTGTTAAACTTGCATGCTCTGTAAATGGAAGAGGCGCTCCCACTCGGATTTATTATCCTCTTGCTCTGCATCGTCTGTGGTGCCGTCGCCGTAGCGATAGGTATCTACGTGTTGAAGCAGCGGCGGCTCCAGCGGCTCAAAGACCCGCGGAAAGACTATTACCGCTGATGGCAGGAAGGGATTTAGACGGCTTCGGTCGTCTTTTTTTTGTCCCCGGCACGCTAACCGGGGCTTTTTTTGCGTTTCATGCTTTGAAATCGGATTGTTTTTGTAAATTTGCACGATAATACGACGATGAAAAGACTATTTGTCATATGCATATCCGCTGCGCTCGTGTCGCTGGCCGGCTGTTCCGACGACGAGGACGTCCAGCCCGCGCAGAAGGAGAGGATAGTCTCTTTCCTGACCGGGACGCACGCACCCCGGCTCGTCGCCGAGGAGAACCTGGAGGAGGGCAGCAACCAGCCCTACTACACGGTTTCGGGCGATGCCGTATACCGCTACATTACCGACATCTACAATCCCGACCGGGTCAACTGGCCGGAGGTAACCCCGGCCTCGACCGTGAAGATCACGTTCCGCGCCTACGTCTTCACCTATGCGAATATCGTGACGACGGGCTCGGAAAACAACTGGACAGTACCTTATTATACGAACGATGCCGCCCTGAAAAGTTTTCTGGAAGGGCGGGGGCTCAATACCGAGTGGTGGAAGTTCGAGCCGCTGACGGTGGATATGCGGCACCCTGACATAATAAAAGGGCTGGCCGATGCGTTACTTGGTTGCCGCGAGGGCGATGCCGTCGAGGTGTATATGACATACAATATGGCCTATGGCGACGATTATTTCGGCCTTATCCCGAATGAGAGTCCCATAGCCTGGTTTTTTACGGTGGACGCAGTGGATCCGGTCGACGCGGACGCCCCTGTGGAACCGGCGAATTAAAAGTTGAGTAAAATACAAACCGAATATATGAAATTTATCGCTCGTTTTCTGTACGTGCCGCTCGCCGGCCTTCTGGTGCTGACGTCCTGCGCGAAAGACGAAACGGAATCTTACGACAAATTCGAGAACCAGGCGCTCGAGGCATGGATGACCCAGCACCGCAGCGACCTGGTGGAGAACCTCCAGTCCGAAGGGCTGTACTATGTCGACCTGCTCGATGCGGGCGACCTTGCGTCCGATCCGATCAACACCGAGGACATCTGGGTGTCTTTCGATTTTTCGGGGCGCGACCTGAGCGGCAACATCATCCTCACGCGCAATGCCGACGATGCCGTGCTGGCCGGGTCTTTCTCCAAGTATACCCACTATGTGCCTTTCTACCGCTACTGCGGCTCGGAAAACTCAGGACTGATGGAAGGGACGTGGCTGGCCATGCGCCGTACGCTGACGCTCGGCGATACCTATTTCCGGAATAACAAAGACCGGCTGGGCATCACCTCCCCCGAGGTGACGCTGCGCTACGGCTCGAAAATCCGGCTCTACATGCCTTCGTCGGTGGTCGGCAACGGCGTCGAGGGTACGGGCGGATATGAGGGGCAGGAAGGTTATTCGCTCAGTTCCAAACGCCCGTTCATCGTGACCATGGAGATCCGCGACACGGTCAGCAACCCGCTCGAACGCGAGGGTACCGATGTGGATGATTTCTGCGAACTGAACGGCGGCCTGCAGATTTACAGCAAGGGCGACGACGACACGCCCGCCACGGAGGTGCCGGAAGACCCCGAGGATCCCGAACACCCCTACAACGAGACGTCCAAGCGCTGGGTCAGCGCCTGCGACTCGATCCCCCAGGTCTACGTCAACGTGCGCTACAACCCGGCCGAGCCCCGGGATCAGCTCTCCTTCCCTGCGCCCTACCACGTAGGCTACGAGCCCTATGTCAGCGAGGCTTCGGTCAGGGACATCGACATGCAGATCGCCGAGGCGCTCAAAAAGCGTTTCCACGGCGAGGGCGACGATTACCAGAAGTACGAGGGTGTCAAGGCGCTCGAAGCCGACTCGGTGACGCTCGACGGTACGGCCAAAATCTGGTATATCGGCCGTTTCCTCGACGGGTTCATCTTCGACACGAACATCGACGAGGTGAAGAAGATCATCTACGGCGAGGTCGCGCAAAAGGGCACGGCGCTCGACTACACCCCGTCGAGCGGCGGGATGATCCAGGCGTTCTACTATACCATTCCCAACCTCAAGTTCGGTCAGTGGGCGGAGCTCATCACCACGTCGACCAACGCCTACGGTTCGTCGGGCAAGAGCGGCTCGTCGAGTTCGTCCACTTCGGGGTCGAGCGGTTATTCGTCGAGTTACCTCGATTATCTCAACTACCTCAATTACGCCAATAGCTACTACGGCAGCGGCGGCTACTACGGGGGGTACTACGGCGGCTATTACGGCAACTACTACGGCGGTTACTACGACAGCATGTACGGCTACGGCTATGACAGTTCCAGCACGGGTACCACCGTGACGACCATCACTACCGAGATCCCGTCGTTCACGCCCCTTATTTTCCAGCTTTACATCGAACCGGAAGATTGATCCGGCTTCGCTGCCCGGTGTGGAAAAACCGTCCTTTCGCAATAGAAGGGGCGGTTTTATTTTTGTTCCGTTCATGTTACGTTTTTATTTCATTTTTTAAGGCAGAAATTTTGCAGTTCCGCAAAATTGTATTAACTTAGTGATGCAGAACTTCAACTTAAAATTCAACGGATATGATTATCACATTTAACGAGTTGCGCCGCATCAAGGACAGGCTGCCCAGCGGCAGCTCGCAACGCATTGCAGATGAACTGGGACTCGACGTAGAAACCGTCCGCAATTATTTCGGGGGCAAGCACGAGGCTAAGGAGTGCGTGGGGGTTCATTTCGAACCGGGCCCGGACGGTGGAGTCGTTACACTGGACGACACGACGATCCTCGATGTTGCAATGCGTATCCTTGGCGACCAGAACAAATAGTTGTTAAGAGTTAGTCCGGCTTTCGGGCCGGGTCGTAGGGCCTGCGTTTTCGCAGGCCTGTTTTTTTCGCTCTATCCTTTCTCCGCTTTCTCCGCCCCGTCTGCCAGTCCATCGGGTTGCCGATTCGCACCAGTTCGCACCAGTTCGCACCAGTTCGTACCGTCCGTACTGTCCGTACTGTCCGCACTGCTCCGTATCATCTGTATCATCCTTGCCGTCCGTACCGTCCTTTTCGTCCGCATTGTCCGGCTTCCGCAATGTCTTTCCGCAGTATTTACCGTTGTCGCCGCTCCCCGAGGCATCCATGTTTCTGTTTTCTTTACTGTTTGCTCCTGCATACCTGTCTGCGTGGCATCACCCCGATTGCCGCCGGGTGCCCTTGTCCGCCCTCCTGTTTTTTTGCCGTCCTCCCGCTTGGCATATTCCGTTTCGCCCCGGCCTTTCTGCCAAAATAACACCTGGGCCGGAGCTGCCGGGACGGTCGTGCGGGGGAATTCTGCCATTATGCTGACAATTTGGCAGGGATTGCCGTTTGGTACAACCTTTGTTCGATCTACGGGCGTGACCGGCAGCCGGAACCGCAGGGCGAAGGGGCGGGGCACAAGGCAACGTAAAAAATAACATTAAACTTATATACGATTATGGCAAAGATTATTGGTATTGACTTAGGTACTACGAACTCCTGCGTAGCAGTGATGGAGGGCAACGAGCCCGTGGTTATTCCCAACTCCGAGGGACACCGCACGACCCCGTCTGTGGTGGCTTTCACGGCGGACGGCGAGCGCAAGGTGGGTGACCCGGCTAAGCGTCAGGCCATCACCAACCCCAAACGTACGGTCTTTTCGATCAAGCGTTTCATGGGCGAGCGCTACGATCAGGTTACGGCCGATATAGAGCGTGCCCCCTATCCGATCGTCAAGGGTGACAACAACACCCCGCGCGTCGATATCGACGGCCGCCAGTATACGCCGCAGGAGATTTCGGCCATCATCCTGCAGAAGATGAAGAAGACGGCCGAAGACTACCTCGGACAGGAGGTTACGGAGGCTGTCATCACGGTTCCCGCCTATTTCTCCGACTCGCAGCGCCAGGCTACGAAGGAGGCTGGCGAGATCGCCGGGCTGAAGGTGCGCCGTATCATCAACGAGCCTACCGCAGCCGCACTGGCCTACGGTATGGACAAGAAGAGCAGCGATATGAAGATCGCCGTGTATGACCTCGGCGGCGGTACGTTCGATATTTCGATCCTCGAGCTGGGCGACGGCGTCTTCGAAGTGAAGTCGACCAACGGCGATACCCACCTGGGCGGCGACGACTTCGACCACGTGCTGATCGACTACATGGCCGAGGCGTTCAAGGCCGAGCACCAGATCGACCTGCGCCAGGATCCGATGGCCTTGCAGCGTCTGAAGGAAGCTGCCGAGAAGGCGAAGATCGAACTTTCGTCCTCGACCTCCACGGAGATCAACCTGCCGTACATCATGCCCGTCAACGGCATTCCGCAGCACCTCGTTATGTCGCTCACGCGTGCCAAGTTCGAGCAGCTGTGCGACCACCTGATCCGCAAGACCATCGAACCTTGCAAACTCGCTTTGCGCGACGCGGGCCTCGACGCTTCGCAGATCAACGAGGTGATCCTCGTCGGCGGTTCGACCCGTATCCCCGCGATCCAGAAGATCGTCGAGGAGTTCTTCGGCCGCACGCCCAACAAGAGCGTGAACCCCGACGAAGTGGTGGCCGTAGGCGCCGCTATCCAGGGCGGTGTGCTCACGGGCGAGGTGAAGGACGTGCTGCTGCTCGACGTTACGCCGCTGTCGCTGGGTATCGAGACCCTGGGCGGTGTGATGACCAAGCTCATCGACGCCAACACCACGATCCCGACCCGCAAGTCGGAGACCTTCTCCACGGCTGCCGATAACCAGCCTTCGGTCGAGATCAACGTCTGCCAGGGCGAACGTCCGCTGGCCCGCGACAACAAGTCGATCGGCCGCTTCCACCTGGACGGCATTCCTGCCGCTCCGCGCGGTGTGCCGCAGATCGAGGTGACGTTCGATATCGACGCCAACGGTATTCTGAACGTCTCGGCCAAGGACAAGGGCACGGGCAAGGAACAGAAGATCCGTATCGAGGCTTCTTCGGGCCTTACCGAGCAGGAGATCCAGCGTATGCGCGACGAGGCCAAGGCCAACGAGGCCAAGGACAAGGAGGAGAAGGAGCGTATCGACAAGATCAACGCCGCCGACTCGAACATCTTTGCCACGGAGAAGCAGCTCAAAGAGTATGGCGACAAGCTCCCCGCCGACAAGAAGTCCGCGATCGAGGGTGCGCTGGCCAAGCTGAAGGAGGCGCACAAGAACGCCGACGTGGCGGCTATCGACACGGCCATCGCCGAGCTGAACGCCGCATGGCAGGCTGCATCGCAGGACATCTACGCACAGCAGCAGGCGCAGGGCGCACAGCCCGGGGCCGATGCCGGCCAGTCGCAGTCGCAGGCCAATGCCGGCGGCGCGTCGAATGGCGGCGACAGCTCTCAGCCTGAGGACGTCGAGTTCGAGGAGGTGAAGTAATACTCGAAGTGTTCAGGACACTTCAGCCGCAAGGCTTTCATATAAATTCCCAGGGGTGCGATCCGGATTTTCGGGTCGCACCTTTTTTTGTCCTGCGGCATCCTGATTTCCGGTTTTTATCGCTATCTTTGGGATACCTGCCAACTCCCTGCGTATATGGCCGTCCAGCCACATTTGCTGTTTGCACCGCGCTGCTCTTCCTTGCTGGTGTGGCTGTCTTTCGGGTTCCTGATTCCGTTTACGCGGTTAGTTGCCGGAAATAGCCCTTTGAGGCGATCCCGCGCCTATCCCCGTTCTGCCCGCCACATGCCGTAGAGGATCAGTGCCGCGCCTGCCAGTGCCGCGGGGGTGATACGCTCGCCGATGCAGGCCGCTGCCGTGATGATCGTCACCAACGGGTTGAAATATATGTAGTTGGTCGTGCGCACGGCTCCCAGCCTGTGCATCGCGGCGTTCCACAGGACATAGCAGAGCATCGAGGCTACGATCCCCAGGAACAGCAGGTTGCCCCACACGGCGGGGCGTGCCAGCACCTCGGGGGTGACCGAAAAAGGCTGGAAGAGAAATACCGGCAGGATGGTCAGCAGCCCGTAGAAGAATACCTTGCGGGTGATGAATACGGCAGGGTAGCGGCCGCCGATGCGTTTGATGACCAGCGAATAGACCATCCACAGCAGCGCCGCCGACAATGCCAGCATGTCGCCCCTGGGCGAGAGCCGGAGCACGAAACGGCCGTTGAGGACGACGAGTACCATGCCTGCGAACGCCAACGCCGAACCCACGGCCTGCCGCCGCGTCATCCGTTCGCTGCGGTAGAGCAGGCTCAGCAGTACGGCCGTCCATACGGGCGCCGTGCACACGATCAGCGAGACGTTCGAAGCCGGGGCATATTCCAGCGCCATGTTTTCGGTCAGGAAATAGAGCGAGCCGCCCGTGATCCCCGCTACTGCCAGCGTCATTTCGTCACGCCATCCCGATGCCCACAACCGCCTGCCGGACAGGGGCAGGATGCAGAGGTAGGCCATGGCGAACCGCAGCAGGAATATCTCCGCTGGGGTCAGCGAATTGGCGATGAGCACCTTCGTCGAAACGAACGTCGCTCCCCATACCGCCACGCTGAAGAGCGCCGCAAGGTGGTACTTGTACTCCGTATATTTTATCATACGGCTTCAAAATTACAGTTTTTTTATCTTCCCGACGCAAATCTTAATTCGTTATTTCCGATTTTCAATTCTTTTTTCCTATCTTTGCGTGCTATTATGCGTAATGACAATAATTACAACAAATAATAACAAAATTTTTCAACTCAAATGCAAAGTAAAGGTGCTATTAAATTACTCGCAGTCCTTTTGGCGCTTGCGTGTGTTTACCAGCTCTCCTTCACGTTCAAGACGCGGAGCGTAGAGAAGAAGGCGTCGGAGTACGCCGCGCAGTTCCCCCTCGACCAGCAGGGCGAGGCCGAACAGCATTACCTCGATTCGGTTCAGAATCTGGGTGTTTATAACCTCGGGTTCAAGAAATTCACCTACAAGGAGTGCAAGGAGAAGGAACTGAACCTGGGGCTCGACCTCAAGGGCGGTATGAACGTCATGCTGGAGGTGCAGGTCGAGGATGTCGTCAAGGCGCTCGCCGGCGACAGCCAGAACGATCCCGCCTTCGTTGGCGCCATCGCCGAGGCCAACGCGGCCCTGAAGGACGGCACCTCGAAAGACTATATTTCCGACTTCGTGAAGGCCTACCAGCGCCTTTCGAACGGCGGTTCGCTGGCTGCGATCTTCGTCAGCCCCGACCGTAAGGACATCACGCTCGAAAGCTCCGATGCCGACGTCGAGAAAATCCTCAAGAAGGAAACCGATGCCGCCATCGCCGCTTCGTTCAACGTCCTGCGCAGCCGTATCGACCATTTCGGCGTTACGCAGCCCAACATCATGCGCCTGCCCAACTCGCACCGCATCCTGGTCGAGCTGCCGGGCGTGAAGGAGCCGCAGCGTGTGCGCGACCTGTTGCAGGGTACCGCGTCGCTCGAATTCTGGCTGACCTACGATGCCCGCGAGGTGCTTCCCGCACTGGCAGCAGCCGATAAGCTCGTCAAGGCCGAACTGGCCGAGCTCCCCGCCGCCACGCAGCCCGAGACCGCTTCGGCCGAAGCCGAGGCCGTCGGTGAGCAGACCGCTTCCGGCGACGCCGCAGGCCTGATCGCCGAGATCGGCGCCGATTCCGTTGCCGCTGCCGGGCAGGTGGACGCAGGCCGCTACGACCGTACGCAGAACCCGCTGCTGGCCGTGCTCGACCCGAATTATGCGGGTGGTGCCGCCATCGGTGCCGCCTATAAGGCCGACATGGCTGCCGTCAACGAATACCTGGCGAACCCCGCGGTGCGCGAGCTCTTCCCGGCCGACATCGACTTCAAGTGGGGTGTCAAGGGCGACGATAAGATCGACGGCCGCTACTACCTCTATGCCATCAAGATTTCCACGCCCGACGGCAAGGCTCCGCTGGACGGGTCGGTCGTGACGAGCGCCACGGAGCAGTACGCCCAGCGCGGCGCTACGGCCGAGGTGTCGATGACCATGAACGGCGAGGGTACGCAGGAGTGGGCGCGCCTGACGGGCGAGAACATCGGCAAATGCATCGCCATCGTCCTCGATGGGTACGTATATTCCGCACCCCGCGTGAACACCAAGATCGACAAGGGTTCCTCGCAGATCACGGGCGACTTCACGATTCAGGAGGCGAAAGACCTTGCCAACGTACTCAACTCGGGTAAGGTTCCCGCTCCGGCCAAGATCATCCAGGATACCGTCGTGGGCCCCTCGCTGGGTCAGGAGTCGATCAACGCGGGTATGCTCTCGTTCGTGATCGCCTTCATCCTCGTGCTGCTCTACATGGGCCTGTTCTACAAGACCGCAGGCTGGATGTCCGACGTCGCCCTGCTGACCAACGTCTTCCTGCTGATGGGCGTCCTGGTGTCGTTCGGCGCCGTGCTGACGCTGCCGGGTATCGCGGGTATCGTCCTGACGATGGGTATGGCCGTCGACGCCAACGTCATCATCTACGAACGTATCAAGGAGGAGCTGCGCGGCGGCAAGGGGCTCTCGCTGGCCATCAAGGACGGTTTCTCGAAAGCCTACTCGGCCATCATCGACGGTAACCTGACGACCATCATCACCGGTATCGTGCTCTTCATCTTCGGTAACGGCCCCGTACAGGGCTTCGCCACGACCCTTATCATCGGTATCATCACTTCGTTCTTCAGCGCCGTGTTCATCACGCGCCTGCTGATCGAGTGGATCGTCGCCAAGTGGGGACATATCTCCTTCTCGCGCAAGTGGTCGGAGAACTTCCTGAACAATACCCATTTCGATTTCATCCGCGTGCGCAAGGTGGGTTATACGATCGCCGTGGTGCTGATCGCCCTTTCGTGCATCTCGTTCGTGGCCCGCGGCCTGAACCTCGGTGCCGAGTTCACCGGCGGCCGTGCCTATGTGATCCGCTTCGACAAGGCCGTTTCGGCCGAGGAGGTGCGCCAGAACCTTGGCGAGGCGTTCTCGCAGCACGCCGGTGCCGACGCTTCGGCGATCAGCTTCGAGGTGAAGCAGTACGGCAACGAGAACCAGATGCGCATCGTGACGCAGTACCGCTACGACGACACGTCGGACGAGGCTACCGCCGAAGTAGAGCAGATCATCTTCGACGCCCTGAAGCCGCTCTATTCGTACGACATCTCCTTCGAGCAGTTCCGTAATACCCAGACCGACGTCAACGGTATCCTCACTGCCGACAAGATCGGCCCTTCGATCGCCAAGGACATGACCTGGAACGCCATCTACTCGGTGTTGTTCTCGCTCATCGCCATCGGCCTCTACATCACGTTCCGCTTCAAGCGCTGGCAGTGGGCATCGGGCGCCACGCTCGCACTGGCCGTCAACGCGCTGTTCATCATCGGCCTCTTCTCGATGCTCTACGGTTTCGTGCCCTTCAACCTGGAGGTGAACCAGGCGTTCATCGCCGCGATCCTTACGATCATCGGCTATGCCATCAACGATACGGTGGTCGTCTTCGACCGTATCCGCGAGTACCTGGGCCTCTATCCCAAGCGCAACCTCAAGGATAACGTGAACAACGCCATCAACTCGACGCTGTCGCGTACGATCAACACCTCGGGTACGACGCTCGTGACGCTGCTCGCCATCTTCTTCTTCGGCGGCGAGACCATCCGCGGCTTCATTTTCGCCCTGACGGTCGGCGTCATCGTGGGTACTGTGGCTACGATTTTCATCGCTACGCCGGTCGCTTACGACTTGATGGCCAAGCGTGCCAAGATCGACAAGGAGTAACACACCTATATTTAATATGCAAATAAAGTGGATTGCACGGTTGGTGCAGTCCATTTTATTTTTAACTTTGCGTCATGGAACTCCAACGTGCAATAGATAGTTTGCTGAAGTGGATGCACCGCTATGTCTCGCCGGTCTTTCTGGCGTTGCTCATGGCGTCGTTCATCCTGTGGTATATCGCCAAACTGAGTTATATCTACACCACCGAACAGAAGGTGCGTGTGGATGTCGACGGGCAGGTTTTCGATGTGACGTGTACCGTCGAAGGGGTCGGTACCAACCTGTTCGGTTACCAGGTCTACATGAACAAGACGCTGCGCATCCCGCTCTCGGCGCTCAAGTACAAGCGCTCGCGCGAGGAGGGGCACGAGGGGCGGATCATCATCGACCCGCAGTCGTTGCAGAATGCGATTTCCGTGAAATTCAGCGATATTAAGATAACCTCTATCGACGCGGTTCCCGAGATAGATTTTCCCGACGGACAGGAATGATGAAAGTAGGAATTACGGGCGGCATCGGCAGCGGCAAGAGCACTGTCTGCCGCCTTTTTGCACAGAAGGGCATTGCGGTTTACGATTCGGACGCTGCGGCCAAACGGCTGATGCAGGAGGATGGGGCGCTGCGGCGGCAGTTGGCCGGTCGTTTCGGCGAGGGGACTTTCCGCGACGGGGTGCTCGACCGGGCTTACCTCGCGGGCATCGTCTTTGCCGATCCGCAGGCGCTGGCCGACCTCAATGCATTGGTGCATCCGGTCGTTATGCGTGATTTCGATGCCTGGGCGGCGCGGCAGGAGGGTAGCTACGTGATCCTCGAAAGCGCCATCCTGTTCGAAGCCGGGCTCGAAGGTTGTGTCGACAAGACGGTCGCCGTCCTCGCGCCGCGCGAACTGCGCATCGAGCGCACCTGCCGCCGCGACGGGTGCGGGGCCGATCAGGTCGTGCGCCGCATCGCCGCGCAGCTCGACGACGATGCGCTGAGCGCCCGTGCGGACTATGTGGTCGTCAATATCTTCGAGGAAGACCTCGAACCAGCGGTAGTCAAACTCGACCGGATTTTCAGCTATGGCAGCAAATAATCCCTTGTTCGATTTCTCACAGCCCCGGGTGATGGCGATCCTGAACGTCACCCCCGACTCGTTTTTCGCCGGCAGCCGTATGCCCGATGCGCCGCATGTCGAGCGCCGCGTGCGCGAGGCCGTAGCCGAAGGGGCGTCGATCATCGACGTCGGCGGCTACTCGTCGCGTCCCGGGGCGGACGAAGTATCCCCCGGGGAGGAGTGGCGGCGCGTGGAGCTGGGCGTGGGTGCCGTGCGGCGGCTGGCCCCCGGCATGGCCGTTTCGGTCGATACGTTCCGCAGCGAGGTCGCTGCCCGGGCGATCGAAAGGTTCGGCCCCCTGATCATCAACGACATTTCTGCCGGGGAACTCGATCCCGCCATGCCTGCCGTCGCTGCGAAATACGGGGTGCCCTACATCGCCATGCACATGAAGGGCGACCCTAAGACCATGCAGTCGCTCACGGACTACAAACGCGACATCACGGCCGAGGTCGTCGCCTATTTCGAGGCCAGGGTTGCCGCGCTGCTCGCCGCCGGGATCGCACGCGAGCATCTCGTCCTCGACCCCGGTTTCGGCTTCGCCAAGACCACGGAACAGAATTACGAACTGCTCGCCGGGCTTCACCGCCTCTGTGCGCTGGGCTATCCCGTACTGGCGGGGCTCTCGCGCAAGTCGATGATCTACCGTGTGCTCGGCGCCACCCCCGCCCAATCCCTCGCGGGCACCGTAGCCCTGGGGTGGGAGTGCCTGCGGCAGGGCGCTGCGATCCTGCGCGTGCACGACGTGCGGGAAGCCGTCGATACGGTGAGGATCTTCAACGCATACGTACAAAACAGCGGAGAGATATGCCAAATGAAAAAATAACGGGGAATCCGGCGGAGAAACCTGCGGAAAAGGTGTCGGAAAACGGGGCGGGGAAACCTGCCGGGCGTCGTGACGGACGGCGGGGAAGGCCGCAGGGCGGTCAGCAAAACAGACCGCAGGGCGAACGCGAAGGCGGACAGTCGGCCCGCTCGCCGAGGGGACGCCGCAACGTCCAGCCGGACAACCCGCAGGGCGGGGCGCAGTCAGGCCGCCCTGCCGGGAGTTCTGGCAGCTCCGGCAGCTCCCGCCCGGTGGCCGGGACGGCGGTCGGAAAGCCTGCTTTCAACTGGACATGGCGCGACTATGCGTTGCAGTTATCGGTGGTCATTATCGGTATCGTCGTTACGTTCGCCGGTTCCGGCCTGATTTCCCGCTGGGCGAGCCAGCGACAGGTCAGAACGGTCATGCAGTTGGTGGTTTCCGAGCTGGAACAGAACCGCGAAATGCTGCGTGATGTTTACAGCAACCTCGACTACGACCGCCGGGGAATGCTGATGTTCATGGAATACGACGAACTGGAAGACATTCCGGCCGATTCGCTGGCCCATTACAGCCTGCTCTTGAGCTACCTGCCGTCCTACAGGCCGCAGCAGGAGGCGCTCGAAGTGCTCAAGTCCTCGGATATCGTTTCGGCGGTGGGGGACAAGCAGTTCTTGGCGGATATTTTCGGATGCTATAACCGGCTCAACGATTTCCGGGAGAATGTCGCTATGTATTCCGGGCGGAAACAGGATGCGCAAAACCACCTGTTTGTCAATACTCCCGGCTTTTCGCTCGCTCCCATGGGAACATACGGGTCGTGGAAGATAATTTTTGAAGACCCGTTGTGTGCGGCTTTCATCGGCACTTCCGCTTATTTTTTCGGCGGGGGCGATTATTTCGGTCATATGATACAGGCGGTCGACGATGTGATCGCCTCCATAAATAAAAAATACCGTTTCGAACGGCAGGGCGTCCAGAAATAAGAGGCAATGACAAAGAAATCCAAGTCTTTTCCGGCACGGACATGGCGCGAATACGCGCTGCAACTCTCGGTGGTCATCATCGGTATTGTCGTTACGTTCGCCGGCTCGGGGCTGATCGAACGCTGGCGCGTGGCGCGCGAGGTGCGTGCGACAATGCTGCTGGTACATGCCGAACTGGAAACCAACCGCGCGGATTTCATGCAGGTCTGGGACTATCAGCAATGGGAAATGCGCGCCTGCAAGTTCTTGACGGACAACCGCCGCGACCTGAAACGGATACCGTCCGATACGCTGGCCTCTTTCGATCCGGTTTACGGGCGGATCCATTTCTTCCATCCGCGCAGGGATGCTTTCGAGGTGCTGAAGAATTCCGGCCTGATGTCTTCGGTGCCCGACAAGGACTTCCTGCTGGCCGTTACGCAGGGATACGCCGTGCTGGCCGATTTGGAGGAGAATATCTCGATGTACTACCAGTTAAAACTCACTGCCCAGAACGACATGTCCAAGGACTTCAGCGAAAAACAGCGGGAGCGTTTCTATACCGGGGACATGTACGAGCGGTGGGAGTGTATTTTCTCGGTGCCGTGTTTTGCCGAATTCATGCTGACAGCGCCCTATTATTTTCCGGAGGGATATATCGAAGGATTGTTGGCGGACGTCGATCGGTCGATACGGGCGATCGAAGCGAAGTACAAACTGGATAAAAAACCGACCGATGATTAAAGTTACCGATATACACAAGCGCTTCGGCGACCTCGAAGTGCTGAAAGGCGTTTCGCTCGACGTCGCCCGGGGCGAGGTCGTTTCGATCGTCGGTGCCAGCGGCGCCGGCAAGACCACGCTGTTGCAGATCGTGGGTACGCTTTCGCGGCCCGACGGCGGACGGGTCGAAATCGACGGGCAGGATGTTTTTTCGCTGGGCGATAAGACGTTGTCCCGATTCCGCAACGGACGCATCGGTTTCGTGTTCCAGTTCCACCACCTGCTGCCCGAGTTCACGGCCTTCGAGAACGTCTGCATCCCGGGGCTGATCGGCAAACACCCCCGTGCGGAGGTTGAACGCCACGCCGCGGAGCTGCTGGAAATGATGGGTCTCGCCGGGCGCCGCGACCATAAGCCCGGCCAGCTTTCCGGCGGCGAGCAGCAGCGCGTGGCCATCGCACGGGCCCTGATCAATTCCCCCGCCGTGCTGCTGGCCGACGAACCCTCGGGCAACCTCGATTCGCACAACCGCGACGAGATACACCGTCTTTTTTTCGAGCTGCGCGACCGGCTGGGGCAGACCATCGTGATCGTGACCCACGACGAACACCTCGCCGCCATGGCCGACCGCCGCATCACGATGTCCGACGGCCGGATTCTGTAAGGCTGCGCCCGGTGGGCGGTTCGCCGCGCCGTACGGGTTCCCCGGGTGCCCTGCCGTCTGACATCGCTTCCGGTATCCGGCGGCTTTCCCGGCGTGGCGGGGCTGCTTCGGGCTGTTCCCGAAGCCATCCGGGGTTGCGGATCATTGCATAAATACAGTTGTATTATGGATACAGAACTCAGGGAGCTGCTCGAACGGCTCCACGACAAATACAACCGTCCCGAGTTTATCGAGTGCGACCCGATTTCGGTGCCGCACCGCTATGCGGGGCGTGCCGACCGGGAGATCGCGGGATTTTTCGCCGCCACGATCGCCTGGGGCAACCGCAAGGCGATCGTGGCGAACGGCCACCGGATGATGCGCTGCATGGACGACGCTCCGGCGGATTTCGTGCGCAACGCCTCGGAGAAGGAGCTGGCATCGCTTTCGTCCTATGCCCACCGCACGTTCAACGGCGGCGATCTGCGTGACTTCGTGCTGGCACTGCGCCGTATGGAGGAGCTTCACGGCGGCATCGGGAATTTCTTCGAGACCCGTTACGAGGCGACGCGGAGCATCCCGGCGGTCTTTGCAGAATTCCGGCGCGAGTTTTTCAGCTGCGGCCATGCCCCGCGTTGCGAAAAACATCTTTCGTCCATCGAGAAGGGCGCCGCCTGCAAACGGCTCTGCATGTACCTGCGCTGGATGGTGCGCAGCGACGGGCGGGGCGTGGATTTCGGCGAGTGGACGCGCATCCCGATGTCGGCGCTCTATATCCCGCTCGACGTCCATACAGGCAATATGTCCCGTGCGCTGGGGCTGCTCACACGCCGCCAGAACGACTGGCGTGCCGTCGAGCAGACCACCGCTTCGCTCCGCATGTTCGATCCCGCCGACCCTGTGCGTTACGATTTCTCGCTCTTCGGGGCGGGTATCGACGGTTACCTCAAAGCATAGAGACGATGTTCCGCTTCAAACAATTCGCCATACGCCAGGATCGCTGCCCGATGAAGGTCGGGACGGACGGCGTGCTGCTGGGCGCCTGGGTCTCGGTGCGTCCGTCGGACAGGCGCATCCTCGATATCGGTACTGGTACGGGGCTTATCGCACTGATGATGGCACAACGTGTCCCCGGGGCCCGGATCACGGGTGTCGACGTGGAAGACATTTCGCAGGCGCGCGAGAATGCCGATGCCTCGCCGTGGGGCGGCAGGGTAGCGTTCGTGCAGTGCCCCGTACAAGAGTTCGCCCCGCAGGGAAAGTTCGACCTGGTCGTCTCCAACCCGCCGTTCTTTGTCGATTCGCTCACCTGTCCCGATGCGGGGCGTACCACGGCCCGCCATGCCGTACGGCTGCCTTTCGGCGATCTGCGCGACGCCGTCGTGCGTCTGCTCTCCGACGAGGGGCACTTCGCCGTGGTCTTGCCTGCGGACGAGGCCGCCCGTTTCATCGGCATCTGCCGGGACGTGTTGCTTCCGGTGCGTCGTACCGACGTGCGCACGACGCCCCGCCACGCGGCCAAACGGGTGCTGCTCGAATTCGTCCGTACGCCTTCCGGCGACGTTTTTCCGCCCGCCGCCGCTTCGCCTCCCTCCGGTTTTTCCGCCGCGGGTTCCGGCCTTCGTTCCGATGACCCGGCGGCCCTGTCGGATGCCGTCCCCCTCTTTTCTGTGCCTTCCGTCCCGGCCCCCGATCGCACCGAGCTGGTTATCGGCACGGGTGTGCACGAGCAGTATACCCCCGAATACCGCGCCCTGACGCGCGATTTTTACCTGAAATTTTGATAGCACGGCAAAATAAGTTACATTTGCGTTAGCGATTAAAAAATTCGAACCCATGAAACTCAGACTTCTGGCGCTCGCCCTCGTCGTATGCGGCGGCGCCGCGGCGCAAAACCCATACATAGCCCTGCAAGGGGCCGACGAAACATCCGGCGGCATCGTCGTGTCGCAGCCCCGCACGGTACTGGCTGTCGACGTCACGGCCGAGCGCGACGTAACCCTCAGCGGCCCCTATGCGCGCTATGCGCAGAAATTCCTCGGCGTCCGCGCCCCGCTGACCGACAAGATGTCATGGGCCGTTACGGGGGCTTCGGTCGCCCTGCTCGACCCCAAGGCGTGCCTCGACGCGCCCGCCCCGGCCCAGCCTTCGCGCACGGTGATGTCCCATGCCACGTCCGAGGACGAATTTTCGCGCCTCCAGGCCGACAAGAACGACATGGCGGTGCTGGCGTTGGAGGACGCCGCCCGCGAAGCCGCCAACACGATCTTTTCGCTTCGCAGGCACCGTATCGAGCTCATCACGGGCGAAGCCGGCGAAAATGTCTTCGGCGAAGGGCTGAAAGCCGCCCTGGCCGAGATCGAACGCCTCGAACAGAGCTATCTGGAGCTCTTCCTGGGCAAGCGTGTCGTCACCACCGAGACCCGCCGCTATGTGGTCTATCCGCAATCCGACAAGAAGCAGTATATCGTCTGCCGTTTCAGTGCCGCCGCCGGGCTGCTCCCCGAGAGCGACCTTTCGGGCGACATGGTGCTGCTGCAGATCGAACCCTCGGGCAATACGGCTACCGCCGTCGAGGCTTCGGCCAAGGAGTCCAATACCGTGGCCTGCCGTGTGGCCGACCCGTCGGTCTGCACGGTCATCGCAGGCGGCCGCGAGTATGCCCGCGCGGTGCTTCCCCTGTTCGAGTTCGGCCGCACGATCAACGTCGCGCTTCCTCGCCGCAAATAGCTTTTACCGATGGATTATACGTCGCGTATGGTGGCGCTGCTCAGGGTGTTGCGCCGCGAGCGTAACGGTGCCGTAGCCGATTCGATGCGCTATTACGGCACGCCTTACGGACTGAATTACGGGGTGAGCCTGCCCACATTGCGCCGGATAGCGCGTGCAGAGGCGCCCGACCACGGTTTCGCCCGTTACCTCTACCGGCAGGATGTCCGCGAACTGCGCCTTGCGGCGCTGCATATTGCATGTCCGGCGTGCCTTACGCCGGATGAGTTCCCCGCATGGGCCGCAGGCATTGTCAATTCCGAAATCGCCGAGGAAGCCGCTTTTGCCCTGCTGAGCCGAGCCGAGGTGTTCCCCGCGCTGTTCTCGGCGTGGATCGCCTCGCCCGATGCGTTGTTGCAGTATGCCGCCCTGCTCGCCGCCGCGCGCAGTCCCCGCCTTACGGCCTCATGGGTTGCTCCGGCCGTCGAAGCCGTGCACCGCAATGCAACGGCCGAGGCGACGGTCGAAACGCCGGCCGAAGCGACGACCGAGGCGACCGCCGCCGCAATTTCCGCCGCTGCGGATACCTCTGTTGCACCGGGTGCCTTTGTCTCTGATGCTTCTGTTACGGAGGCCTCTTCTCCGGAAGTTACCACGCCTGCTTTCGGCGATTCTTCCGTTGGCGACACCCCTTCCGCTGCAATTGCCTCAGCCGCCCCAGGCGCTTCTCCGGCCGCAGACCCGCATGTCGCCTCCCCGTGTGCTGCCGGGCAGCAGGTTTCCTCCCGGCCTCTGGCGCAGCATCCCGTCCCCGCCGCCCGCCTTACGGCTCAGGGTGCGGTGGCGCTGCTCGCGGCCGTCGCGGCGCAAAACGAGGAGAACCGGCAGGCGGTACTCCGCGCAGCCGGTTCTCTGGGTAAGCTCCCTGCCGAAGACTACGTCCACGAGGAGCTCGCCTGGCGTCTGGAGGCATAGGCCTCCCTTTCATGCATTGTTTGTTTCGCGCGGGAGTTCATCGCTGTGCCACCTGTTCGCGCTTTTCCAGCTCCCGCAGCACGTTTACCAGATGGTCGTAACCCACGCGGCCGCTCTCGCGCCACAGCACTTCGCCGCGGCGGAAGAACATGAGCGTCGGCACCGACATGATGTTGTAGCGGTGCACTGCGTCCAGCATTCCGCGGTCGTCGATATCCACCTTGTATACATCCACGCGGCCGTTCATCTCCCGTTGGAACTTGTCGATGGCGGGGTGCATCATCTGGCATGGCCCGCACCATGTGGCGAAAAAGTCCACGAACGTCAGCGCGTCCCGCCAGATGATCTTGTCAAAATCCGTAGTTGTCATTCTATCTTCTTTTTCAGTTCATCTCTGCCCATGTGACCCCGGCGTAGGCCTTGTCCGCCAACTCCTTTTCCGCATAGCTGATCGTGCGGCGCAGCCCTTCCGCGAGCGGTGTACGGGGCACCCAGCCCAGCTCCCTGCGTGCTGCCGAGATGTCGGGCGTGCGCCGCCTTGCGTCGTCGGCCCGTGCCGCCGTGTGCACGATCCGCGAGCGGCTTCCCGTCAGGGCCACGATCTTCTCCGCCAGCGCCCGGATGGCGATTTCATGGTTGCTGCCCAGGTTCACCGTGCGCACCGCCCCGGCCGACGGCGGTGCTTCCATCAGCCTGACGAGCCCCTCCACGAGGTCTTCGACCCAGCAGAACGTGCGTAGCTGCTCCCCGCTGCCGTTGACGACGATGTCGCGGTTCTGCAAGGCCGCCACGACCATCTTTATCACCACGCGCTGATCCATCGGGTCGGCGCCGCTGCCGTAGGTGTTGAATATGCGGGCAATGCGCGTGTCGACGTCGTATTCGCTGTGGTATGCCCTGTGCAGTGCCTCGGCGGCGCGCTTGCCTTCGCAGAGGATGTAGTGCGTCGAGCAGCAGTTGCCCGGTTCGCTCGCCGGGTCGCGCTGCCCGATGCCGTAGATGTTTCCCGCCGAGGCGAAGACCACCCGCGCATGTTCGGTGCGTGCTGTGTCGAGCGCGTTTATGGCGCCCAGCACGCTCACGCGGAGCGTCTCCACCGGGAGCGCCTTGTTGTAGCGCACGCGCGACGGCGACGCGAGGTTGTATATCTCGTCGCAGCGGATACTGAACCCGTTGATGATATTGTGGTGTACATACCGGAACAGGGGGTGCTGCAATACGCCCCGCAGCAGGGGCGAGTTGACCGCATCGCGGATATCGACGCAGAAAACCTCGTGCCCTTCCTCCAGAAGGCGCAGGCAGAGGTGCGTGCCGATAAAACCCACCCCGCCGAGAACGACTATTCGTTTTTGCATCTCTTACTCCTTTTTACGGGTGTAAGAGCAAAATCTATTCCACAAAAAGCGCCCGTGGCAGTTGGTCTACGCTGTTTATCGTCACGACCTCGATCCCCTTGGGGCGTTTGGCGCCCTTGCCCAGATACCCCGATACGACGATGCGTTTGAATCCCAGGCGCGCGGCCTCGCTGATGCGCTGCTCGGTGCGGGGCGCCGGGCGCACTTCGCCCGAAAGCCCGATTTCGCCCGCGCAGCAGACCCCCTCGGCGACGGGGCGGTCGTAGTACGACGAGATCACCGCCGCGACCACTGCCAGGTCTAATCCCGGGTCGGCGACCTTGAACCCGCCGGCGAAATTCAGGAAGACGTCCTTCTGGAACATCTTCATTCCCACGCGTTTTTCCAGCACGGCCAGCAGCATGTTCATGCGCTTGGTGTCGTAGCCCGTCGTCGAACGCTGGGGCGTACCGTATGCCGCGCCGCTCACCAGTGCCTGCACCTCGATCAGGTAGGGGCGCACGCCGTCGGCCGAAGCGCCCACGGCGATGCCGCTCAGCGGCTCCTCGTAGTGCGTCAGCAGGATCTCGGACGGGTTGTCCACGCTCCGCAGGCCGCTGTCCAGCATCTCGAACACCCCGATTTCGAACGTCGCGCCGAAACGGTTCTTTATGCCGCGCAGGATGCGGTAGATATTGTTGCTGTCGCCTTCGAATTGCAGGACGACGTCGACGATGTGTTCCAGGATCTTGGGCCCGGCGATGCTTCCGTCCTTGGTGATGTGGCCGATGATGAAGATCGACGTCCCGGTCGACTTGGCATACTTGAGCAGCGTCGCGGCGCATTCGCGTATCTGCGACACGCTTCCCGCCGACGAGTCCAGCAGGTCGGTATAGATGGTCTGTATCGAGTCGATCACCACCAGGTCGGGCCTGTGTTCGCCGATCTGCCTGACGATATTTTCGAGCAGCGTCTCGGGATAGATCAGGCATTCGTCGTTGCCGATTCCGATCCTCCCCGCGCGCATCTTGATCTGCTCGGCCGACTCCTCGCCCGAGACATAGAGCGTTTTCAGCCCGTTCGCCGCCAGTGCGATCTGCAGCGAGAGGGTCGACTTGCCGATGCCCGGCTCCCCGCCCACGAGGATCAGCGACCCCGGCACCATCCCGCCGCCCAGCACACGGTTCACCTCGCCGTTGCCCACGTCTATGCGGCGGTGTTCGCTTTCGCGGATGTCGCCTACGCGCTGGGGTTTCGCCGCGGGCAGCGGCCCTGCGGCATTGGCCGCCACGGAACCGCTTTCACGGGCTATGATCTCCTCCGTAAAGGTGTTCCACTCGCCGCACGAGGGGCAGCGCCCCAGCCATTTGGGGGCTTCGAACCCGCAATTCTTGCAGAAAAAGGCCTTTTTGACTTTTGCCATCGGTGTATTGTCGGTTTGTAAAGGGTCTTCGCAGCCCTTAGAAGGGGTGCGTCGTGTATTCCAACCTTTCGACCTTCGTGATGCCGGCCGTGGGGTAGAGCGCCTGGTATTTGGCCGTGAGGTCTACGGTCAGCAGCGTGAGGCTCTTGCCCTCCTCCGAATAGTAGGAAACCGCATAGGTGTAGTCGGCGTCCTCGTAGAAGAACCGCAGCTGGTCGGGTTTGTCGGGTTCCTTGTTGAACGACCCGGTGATCGGCGCGGCGTCCGGTGCGGGTGTGATATAGAGCCATCCGCTGTTGTGGTAGAGGAATTCGAGCACGTAACCGCCCCCGGCCTGTACCGGGGCTTCGGCCAGCACGTCCGCGCGTATGGCCTCGATTACCGGGTCGGGTTCAGGTTCAGGTTCAGGCTCAGGTTCGGGTTCCGGCTCGGGCTCCGGCTCCGGCTCGTCTTCGGCCGTTGTCGTTGCTGCTGCGCCGAGCGTGACGGTGGCTTCGACCCGGCTCACCGGATAGCTTGTCGTGTAGTACGGTTCCGATTTCTCCCCGCAGGCCGCGAGTGCCGCCGCGAGGATCAGTATGGCTATGTATCTTATGGCTTTCATCCTTCCGGTATTTGTCAAAGTCCCAGTTCCTGGTCTATCAGCACGACCAGCACGCGCCCTGCTGGCCAGCACCGCAGCATCTCCATACGCGTGTTGCACACGCGGTCGGGCGAGTTACAGTCCGAGCATACGCCCGTTCGGGCGCACGGCGTGCGGAACCCCGGGTGCCGTGCGACGTTTTGCGGTGCGGCGATCGTGCGGATGCGCTCCTCGGCCTCGGCACGGTCGGCGACGATCTTGTTGCGTCCGGCCACGATGACCACCTTGCGGGGCCCGAACGCGACCGGGGCGATGCGGTTGCCCACCTTGTCGAGCCAGTGGAGCGAGCCTTCCATGCTGATGGCGTTGACCCCCGTGATGAAGAGGTCGGACATCAGCGCCTGCCGGCGTATCTCCAACCGTTCGGGATAGCTCATCGCGGGGTCGAACCCGTCGAGCAGCTTCCAGCGTCCGTCGCCGCGCAGCCACCCGACGATGCCCGTGGCGTGCATCGTTTCCGAGTCGCCGAACGATACTATTTCCGGCCGTTCCCGCTCCGCGATGGCTTTCAGCACCGCGAACGCCTCGGTGGTGTCCTTCACCGTTTCAACCTCAAAATGGTGTCGCCGTAATGCTTCGGCGCAGTTTGCCAGTTTCATCTGTTTCGAATTGTCCGCCCCCGAGGAATCCCTCCGGGCTATAATTAAGGTACGAAATTATAAGGTAAATCGCCGCCCCGAGTGCCAGGATTACCACGATCCATCCGATGACTCGCTTTCTGCGTCGTTCCCGGCGGGTCTCTTCCCGGATCTCGGCTTTGACGCGTTCGACCGTTTCGGGCGGGAGTTCTTCCCGGTGTGTCGGATGACCGGCCCTATCCCTGCCCAGCAGGTCGAGCATCTTCTCTTTCTTGCTGCGGGGCTGCCGTTCGCGGCGGTTGGCCGCGAGCCGTTGGATCATGTCCTGTACATGCCCCAGCAACATATGCCTACTTGATAAAGAACCTGTATATGTCGTTTCCGTTGGCGTACAGCAGCAGGAACAGGATGATGACCAGCCCGACGTACTGCGCGCCTTCCAGCACCTTGTCGCTCACTTTGCGTCCCGTGACCATCTCCCAGAACGTGAAGATCGCATGCCCGCCGTCGAGTCCCGGTATGGGCAGGATGTTCATCACCGCGAGGATGATCGACAGGAATGCCGTCTTCAACCAGAAATCCTCCCAGTTCCAGTCCCCGGGGAAAATACTGCCGATGGCGATGAACCCGCCCAGCTCCTCGTACATCTTGGTCTTGGGCTGCACGATCATCTTCAACTGTTCCCAGTAGGACGAAATGACTTTCCCGGCCTTTTCGATGCCTGCCGGGATCGACTGCCAGAAGGTGTACTCCTGTGTGCGCAGCGTATAGGGGTTGCGTGCTATCACGCCCAGCTTGCCCTGGTCGGACACCGGGACGGCGATCTGCAGCAGCCTGTCGCCTTCGCGTTTCACCGTCAGGGTCACTTCCCCGCCCGCCCGGGTCTTGAGGTATTGCTGGTAGCCGGAGTATTCCAGCCCCCGTGCATCGTCGATGGCCACGATCTCGTCGCCGCGCCTGAGCGCCGCCGCCGATTCGTACACCGCGCTGTCGATCAGGAATGGCACACGCAGCGTAAAGAGGTCTTCGTAACCTTTGGCCTGGCGCATCTCGATCAGCTCGTCCAGCGGCAACGTCAGCTCCACGTGCTTCCCGCCGCGCTCGACGACGACCTTCCGCTCGCCTTCGGTGATGAGCAGCGAATTGAGTATCTTGTTGATGTCGTCGACCGGTTCGCCGTCGATGGTCACGAACTTGTCGCCGTCCTCGAAGCCGAGCTTGTGCCCCGCCTCGTTGAAGTTGTAACCCCATTTGGCGTCCTCGTTCGAGAAGTAGTTGTCGCCCCACGTGTAGCAGACGCCGCAGTAGATGACGATCGCCAGCAGGACGTTCATCACCACGCCCGCGATCATCACCAGAAAACGCTGCCATGCGGGTTTGGTGCGGAATTCGTCGGGCTTGGGGGGCTGTTTCATCTGCTCCTTGTCCATCGACTCGTCGATCATGCCGGCGATCTTGCAGTATCCGCCCAGCGGCAGCCAGCCCAGCCCGTACTCGGTGTCGCCGCGCTTGAACTTGAAGATCGAAAACCACGGGTCGAAGAAGATATAGAACTTGTCGACGCGGATCCTGAAAACCCGCGCCATAAGGAAGTGCCCCAATTCGTGAATGCCCACCAGGATGGTGAAGCAGAGGAAAAACTGAATGATCTTGATGATTATATCCATGTCTGTCTTTTGGTTACAACGCTAAGTATTCCGCGGCCAGCCGCCGGGCCTCGTCGTTCGCCTCGGCGTAGTCCCCGAGGGTGGGGGCGGCGGCGAACGAGGCGCGCCCCAGGGCGTACTCGATGGCACGCACGATATCCAGCCATGCGCACTTGCGGCCGAGGAACGCCGCGACGGCCACCTCGTTGGCGCCGTTCATCGTGCAGGCCGCCGTGCCGCGGCGGCGCAGGCACTCGCAGGCGATCTCCAGCGCCGGGTATTTCGCCCGGTCGACCCCGGCGAAAGTCAGCTGCGGGTGCGCCATGAAGTCGAACCGCTCGCCGGGGCGGGTCGCCCGCCGGGGGTACATCAGCGCGAAGCTGATCGGCATACGCATGTCGGGCGTGCCCAGCTGTGCCTTGATCGCCCCGTCCTCGAACTCCACCATCGAGTGTACGATCGACTGCGGGTGCAGCAGCACCGTTATTTTCTCCACCGGGGTGCCGAACAGCCAGTGTGCCTCGATCACCTCGAAGCCTTTGTTCACCAGCGTCGACGAGTCTATCGTGATCTTTGCGCCCATCTCCCACTGGGGGTGGCGCAGCGCCTGTTCCACGGTCACGTCGGCCAGTTTTTCGCAGGGCAGGTCGCGGAATGCGCCGCCGCTGCACGTGATGATGAGCCTCCGTATGGGCGACTGCTCGCCCGCCAGGCACTGGAAGATGGCCGAATGTTCCGAGTCGATCGGCAGGATCGGGGCACGCTTTTCGGCCGCCAGCCGCATCACGTATTCGCCGCCCACCACGAGCGACTCCTTGTTGGCCAGCGCCAGTTTCTTCCCGGCGCCGAGCGCGGCCACCGTCGGCGCCAGCCCGGCGTAGCCTACCAGCGCGTTGACCACCACGTCCGTATCGCCGCCCGCCGCGACCTGGGCCACGGCATCCTCTCCGGCGTAAACCTTCACGTCGGTGCCGGCCAGCGCATCGCGCAGCTGCCCGTAATAGCGTTCGTCGGCGATGACCGCCGTGTCCGCGTCGAATTCCCGTGCCTGTGCCGCGAGCCGCTGCCAGTTGCGGTTGGCCGTCAGCACGCGCACTTCGAATAAGGCGGGGTTCTCACGCACGATGTCGAGCGTCTGCACGCCGATCGAGCCCGTCGAACCCAGTATTGCAAGTCGTTGTTTCATGCCTGTGCGTCAGAATACGATGTACCCTTCTGGGTCTACGGGCTTGCCGTTGTTCCAGAGTTCGAATTCGAAAAGCCGCACCTCGCCCTCTTCCGCCTCGGCGTTGTAGCCGACCATCTCGCCCGCGCGGATGGTCTGCCCCGTGGTGACGAGCGACTGCGAAAGCCCCTTGTAGACCGAGAGGAGGTTGTTTGCATGCTGCAGCTCGACCATGTAGCCTGTCTCAGGCGTCCAGAGGCTCAGCACCACCGTGCCGTTGTCGATGGCCGTGATGCGGTCGCTGGCCGCCGCCGCGATGCGTACCCCGAAATTGCCGTTGCGGATGTCGAAGCGGTCGGTGATGATCCCCTCCACGGGTTTGGCCAGCTCGATCGCCTCGCGTACCGAACGCCGCGACCCGCCGCTGCGGCCCGCGATGGCGTACGGGCCGTCGCCCTCCATCTGCGCCCGCAGGATCGAGTCCTCGGGCGAGGGCATCACCAGCACCTTGCTGGTGCGGGTACTGTCCGACGTGGCGAGCGTGCGCGCCACGGGGGTTTTGCCCTCCATGATCAGCGCGATATGCTGGTTGTAGGTGAGCATGTCGTTCATCATGCGCTCCATCGAGTCGAGCCGGATGATGTTCTGCACGAGGCTTTCGCGCGAACGGTCTGCCTCGGTGCGGTATCCCGGCAGCAGTTCCAGGATCGGGGAGTAGGCCACCAGCGACAGGATGAGGATGAACAGCAGCAGCACGAACGACAGGAAGGCCGCGAAGATGCTGGCCGGCGAGAGGTGCATGTGCCACTCCTCGCTGTTGTCCGTGGCATTGAGCATGTTGAAACGGCGTTTGCGGAAAAGCCCGCGCCACCATGCCCGTATGGATTTGAAAAATCTCATCGGTTTATGACATTATGAATGCAAAGATAACCAATTTCATAGAAAACCTTTGCGGAACGCGCCGAATTTTTTAACTTTGTGATCGTTTAGAATCAACGCAAAAAACAGCTGAAAAGTATGGTAAAACCTACATTACTCGTCCTCGCCGCAGGTATGGGCTCCCGTTACGGTTCGCTCAAGCAGATGGACGGGGTCGGCCCCAACAACGAGGCCATCATAGATTATTCGGTCTACGACGCCATCCGCGCCGGTTTCGGCAAGGTCGTTTTCGTCATCCGCCACTCTTTCGAAAAGGAGTTCCGCGAAGTCTTCTCCGCGGAGCGTTTCGGCGGCCGCATCGCCGTGGAGTTCGTGTTCCAGGAGTTGGACTACCTGCCCCAGGGGGCTGCTGTTCCCGAAGGGCGCGTCAAGCCGTGGGGCACCAACCACGCCGTGATGATGGCGGCCGACGCCATCCGCGAACCCTTCGCCGTGATCAATGCCGACGACTTCTACGGTGCCGAAGCCTACAAGACCATCGGGGACTACCTTTCGCAGTTGGGCGAGAGCCGGAACCGCTACTGCATGGTCGCCTACGACCTCGACAAGACCCTTTCGGACAACGGTACCGTTTCGCGCGGCGTCTGCGGTGTGGATGCTGCGGGCAACCTCACCTCGATGGTCGAGCGCACGCAGATCGAACGCATGCCCGACGGCAGGATCGTCTTCCACGACGGCGGCGCCGACGAAGTACTGGCCGGGGACACGCCGGTGTCGATGAACCTCTTTGGCTTCACCCCCGATTTCTTTACCTATTCCAGGGAGTATTTCAAGACGTGGCTCGCCGGGAACAAGGAGAACCTCAAAGCCGAGTTCTACATCCCGACGATGGTCAACAAACTCATCGGCGAAGGCACGGCCTCGTTGCGTGTGCTCCGCTCTGCGGCGCAGTGGCACGGCGTCACCTATAAGGAGGACAAACCCGCGCTGGTGGCCTCGATCGAGAAGATGATCGCCGAGGGCAAATATCCCCGCAACCTCTGGGCATAATCGCCGGCTGCGGCATCGCATATACAAAAGGGCGGATATTTTCATCCGCCCTTTTGCTTAATGTTTCATCCGCCTTTTGCTTATTGCTTGTGCAGTGCCGCTTGTCGCGAATGGCTTCGGAAAGCCTGATTTGCCTTCGGTCTGGCCGGCTCCCGGCCGCATCCGTTTTTCAGGTTTCTGTCTTGTCCGCGTTTCCGGCTCCCGGCGTTGGCTGCATCTCCGGTTTCCGGCCTTGCTTGTTTCTCCGGTTTCCAACCTTACCTGCTCCTCCGGTTTCCGGCCTTGCCTGCTCCTCCGGTTCCCGGATTTGTCCGGCTCTTCACCTTGACGCGCTCCTCTGTCAGCCCTTCGTCAGCCCTTTGCCCCCCCCCTTCGTCACACAACCGGCGGCGCGGCGGCTCAGTCCAGAAAACCTTCCTTCACCAACTGCTCCCGGATGCGCGTCCAGTCCGCTACGGGACGTTTCACGCCGTCCACGAACCGGATCGGGCAGCCGAGGCTGCTGTCGTCGATGTAGAGGTCGGCATGGACTTTCGGCGAGGATGTCCAGCGCTGCTGCGAAGGGTTCTCGTTCACGGCGTAGAGCGGGATTCCCCGCTCGCGGAACCACCGGATCGCGTCGTCGAGCAGCTTGCCGTGGCGCATCGTGAAGAGAATCAGGCGGCAGCCGTTGTCCGTAAGTTCCTTCAGTACGGGTACGGCCCCGGCGTCGTCGCCTATTTCGGGATATGCGTGTGTCACGACCGTCCCGTCGAAATCGACGGCGATCAATGCATTGCGTATAGCCATTTATTTCTTGTTCCTTATTTTACGTCCGATTTTGCTGAAGAAGATTTTCAGGCGCTTGCGGTAGCTGGTCTCCTTGTAATCGTCGTATCCATACCCGTATCCGTACCCGTAGCCATATCCGTACCCATAGCCGTAACCGTATCCGTGGCGGCGGGTGCGCGTGCCGTTGAGTACGACGCACATGTTGCGGAATTTCTTCTCGCGGTAAAGCCGTTCGATGTCGGGCAGCTGCCGGCGGTCGAGCACGCCTTCGCGTACGATATAGATACAGAGGTCTGCCAGCCGGTCGGTGATGACCGCGTCGGCTACCGACATGGCCGGGGTGCTGTCGATGAATACATAGTCGTAGCTCTCCCGCAGCTCGGCGACCAGCTTGTCCAGGCGATCCGAAAGCAGCATCTCCGTGGGGTTGGGCGGCTGGATGCCGGCGCAGATCACGTCGAGGTTTTTGTGTATCTCCATCGGCGTGATCAGTTCGCCGATGTCGGTGATCGTCCCGGCCAGGTAGCTCGTGATGCCTTTCTTGCTGTTGCTGCGGCCCAGCGTCGTGGAGAGCGCGTGGCGGCGCAGGTCGAGGTCGATCAGTACGATCCGCTTCCCGGCCATGGCGAGCGTCATCGCCAGGTTCATCGCCACGAACGTCTTACCCGCATGGGGGTCGGACGACGTGAAGAGCACGCACTTGATTTCCTTGCCCGACGATACGTTCATGAAGGTCATGTTCGAACGCAGGATGCGGAAAGCCTCGGACAACGCGTCGCGTCCGGTTTCCCGGACGACGATGCCGCCCTTGTTCTCTCCTTCGAGGAAGGGGATGTCCCCCAGGAACGGGGCGCTGATGTTCTCTTCGATGTCCTTGCGGCCGCGGATGGTCGTGTCGAGCATGCCGATCAGGTAGATGATGCCGAAGGGGATCGCCAGGCCGGCCAGCAGGCTGATGCCCAGGATGATCATCGAACGGGGCGACACGGGCCTGGGGCTGCCGTATGCCTGGTCGATCGTACGCGAATTGCTTTCGGCGACGGCATAGTTGAGCTGCGTCTCCTCCTGCTTGTTGAGCAGGTAGAGGAACAGCTCCTCCTTGATCTTCTGCTGGCGCATGATGTCGAGCAGGACTTTCTCCTGCGACGGCATGGTGGATATGCGGTGGTTGGCCAGCGCCTCCTCCTTGCGCATGTTCGTAAGCTGTATTTCGAGCGTCGAGACGTGCGAGTTGAGCGAAGCGATGATCGAGCGGCGCACGGCAGCCAGCACGTTGTCCATGTCCTGGATCACGGGGCTGCGCTCCGAACTGTTTTCGAGCAGTTTCTGGCGGCGCAGGATGGCGTCGTTATATTCGGTGATCTGGGCGACGATCCCGTTGTTGGTCAGCGAGGCGACCATCGGGATCAGTTCCCCCGCATGCGTCGGGTTGTTGAGGTAGTCGCGGATGTAGTTGGCGACGCTGATCTGGTTTTCGATCGAAAGCCCTTCGACCTTGAATTTGCTGCTCTCGGTGATGGATCGGGTAGCCTCCGAGGTGATGTCGATCATCTGGTTGCTCTTCTTGATCCCCTCGATTTCGCTGTCCACGACGCCCAGTTCCCGTCCGATGGCCAGCATACGCTCCTTGATGAAGGCGTTGGTCACGACCGATACCTGCCGCTTGTCGGCGATGGCGTCCTCTTCGTACACGGCGATCAGCGTGTTGATCACGTCCTCGGCACGCTTGGGTACGGAACTGTTCATCGAGATGGTGACGATCGACGCCTGCTTGTTGGCCACGTCGCTCTTCACGGTGGCGCGGTAGGCGTTCGTCGTGACCATCGGCGAACTCTTGGTGACGGTGATGGGCCTGTCCACATAGGTCGAGTCCATGAACGGCGTCTTGTGTACGACCATCTGCCCCAGCGGTGTGGGGATCGTATCGCCGTACTGGCCGCGGATGACCCTGCGCTTCTCCTGCTTGGTGAGGTACTTGTCGTCGAAGTCCGCCAGTTTGATCCGGCCGTCCTCGAGCTCGGTCACCTCGAGCGAAAGGCGCTGGTTGTCGTCGTCGATGAAATCGACTTCGATGGGCGAGCGGCCGTAGAGGTCGAGCGTCCGCAGCCCGTCCCGTACGGAGTAGTTGACCGTCAGGTGGAGGCGCTTTACCACCTCGGACATCAGCCTGTGCGACTGGAGGATGTAAACCTCGTTGTCGACGTTGCGGCGGTTCTGGAAACCTACCAGGTCGCTGAATGCGCCCAGTTCCATGTCGCCGCCCTTGCGGCTGTCCTTTACGAGGATGGTGGCCGTGCGGCTGTATATCTTCGGGGTGCTGGCCAGGTAGTAGTAGGCCATGCCGAGGCAGATGAGCACCGACAAGGCGAACCAGTACCAGTTGGCCAGAACCATCTGTAACAGGTCGTGCAGCGTGAGGCCGCTGCCGTTTTCGTTCTCGTCGTTCTGCAGGTGTTGCTGCTGGTTGTTGTATTCGGTCATGGCCCGGCTTATTTGGTTAAGGTTATGATAAGCGTCGCCACGGAGATGGCCGTACCTACGAGCGAGAGGTAGAAGTTGCGGTTCTGGCTGATTTCACCGGCCTGTGCCTTATATTTATTGGGCTTGACGTAGATCACGTCGTTCTGCTGGATGTAGAACGCCGGCGAGTTGAAGAGGTCTTTCGACGTGAGGTCGAGGTATTCGATCGTGCGCACGCCGTTCACTTCGCGGGCCACGGCCACGTCCGTACGGATACCGTAGATCGTCAGGTCGCCGGCCATGGCCAGGGCGTCGAAGATCGAGATCTTGTCGCGCGTGACGTCGTAATGCCCCGGGCGGGCGACTTCGCCGATGACCGAAATCTTCATGTCGGCGAACTGCACGTTGACCGACGGGTCGTTGATATACCCGCCCTCGACGATCTTGTCGGCGATGGCCTGTGCCAGTTCGCTGCGGGTCTTTCCCTTGCAGTCGATCTTCCCGATCACGGGCATGTCGAGCATGCCGTTCTCGTCCACCGTGCGGATTTGCAGCGACTGGTTGGTCGCCGAGCTGTACGAGGCGACTCCCGTCACGGAACTCAGCGAGGTCGATGAGTTGAACGGCACTGCCAGTTCGGGGTCTTTGCTGTTGACCACGACCGTCAGCCGGTCGAGGGGTTTGATCCGGATCTGGCCGCTTTCGGCGATTTGTTCAGGCGTAAAGGGGTTCGCGTCCTGCAGGTACCAGGCACGTTTCTGCGAGGCACATGACGAGACCAGCAGGGCCAGGATGACCGGGACTAAGAGGCGGTAATGCTTCATTTTTACTAAGGCGTTTTATATCGTGCGCAAAGGTAGTAATTTTTGTGAAATAAACCTACATGTGCCCCTTGCTATTTTGTCCCTATTGCACCGGATTCGGTCGCCGCCCGGATTTTTTCCGGAAAAAAGCGTACATTTGACATCCCGGAATCCGGATTCCGCATTAAAATATGGAAATTATGTTGCATCCCGAGTGGAGTTACCAGGCTGTAATCTATGAAATGAACGTGCGCCAGCTGACGCGCGAAGGCACCCTCAGGGCCGCCGCCGCGAAGCTCGGTTTTCTGCGCGACATGGGCATCGACGCCGTGTGGCTGATGCCCGTCTATCCGATCGGCGCCGAGGGGCGCAAGGGCTCGCTGGGCTCTTATTATTCGATCCGCGACTATTGCGCCGTCGACCCCGGGCTGGGGACGATGGGGGATTTCGATGCGTTTGTCGCCGAGGCGCACCGCCTGGGCATGAAGGTGCTGCTGGACTGGGTCGCCAACCATACGGCGCGCGACGCCCGCTGGGTCGGCGAGAAGCCTGCCGACTGGTATGAGCGCGATGCCGCGGGGGCGCCCGCCGTGCCCTGGGACTGGACGGACACCGCCAAACTCAACTATGCGAACCGCGACGTGTGGCGGGCCGAGGCCGACGCCATGGAGTTCTGGGTGCGCCGGCACGCCGTCGACGGTTTCCGCTGCGACATGGCGATGCTCGTGCCCGTGGAGTTCTGGAATGAAACTGCCCGCCGCCTGCGGAAGGTGAACCCCGACCTGTTCCTGCTGGCCGAGGCCGAGGAGCCTTACCTCTTCGAAGCGGGTGCCTTCGACGCCTGCTATGCCTGGGAGATGCACCACCTGATGAACGACGTGGCGCAGCAGAAGGTACGCGTGACCGCCCTGCGCGACTACATTTATGCCGACCGTAACCGTTACCCGCAGTCCGCCATGCGCCTGGTGTTCACCTCCAACCACGACGAGAATTCGTGGAACGGCTCGGAGTTCACGCGCATGGGCGACGCCCGCGAGATCATGGCCGCCTTCACGTTCGTCGTGCCGCGCGGCCTGCCGCTGGTCTATACCGGGCAGGAGATCGGCTACGACCATTCGTTCGCCTTCTTCGACCGCGACCCGATCCCCTCCTATGCGGCCAATTCGTTCACGGATTTCTACCGCCGCCTGGCCGGGCTCCGGCATGCCAACCCTGCGCTCGCCGCTGGGGAGGCGGGCGGCGAGATGGTCGAGATACGCAACAACGCCGAGGATTGCCTGATGACCTTCGTGCGCGAAGTGAAGGGCAACCGCGTCGTCGCCGTGATGAACCTCTCGCCCTACGCCATCCATGCCGATTATTACACGGGCATCTATGCCGGCATGTACACCGATGCCATGACAGGCGTTGCCTGCGAACTGCGCGGGCATGTCGAGGAGGACATGGCGCCGTGGAGCTACCGCATCCTGACACGCTGACCCCTGCGGCCGCGGAGTGCGGCGGCCGTGTCCCCGCCCGATGCCTGGCTGCGGCCTGCAAACCCGGCCCGGGGCGCCCGCTCGGGGCCGGCGTACCGTTTTTATCCGCCACGGAATACGAATCCCCGCGCGGTCGCGTTCCTTTTATGGAATTTTTCCTATTTTTGCCCATGATTATGAAACGCTTCCTTCTCCTCTGCCTGCTGTTCGTCCCGTGCCTCGCGGCACAGGCCGAAACCTACCGCGTCGAAGACATCCCCAATGTCCAGCGCGCCGACCGCACGCGTTACGTCTCGAACCCCGACGGGATACTCTCGGACGAGGCCGTGGCGCATATCGACCGTTTGTGCGCGGCGCTGCGCGAGCGGGCCGTCGCCCAGGTCGCCGTGGTCGCCGTGGACGACATCGCGGGCGGCGACGTCTTCGAATTCGCCATCGACCTCTTCTCCGCGTGGGGCGTGGGGCAGGCCCGCAACGACAACGGGCTGGGCATCCTGCTGGTCAAAGACCGCCGCGAGATCCGTTTCGTCACGGGCGGCGGGCTGGAGGGCGTGCTGCCCGATGCGATCTGCAAGCGCATCCAGCTCAAATACATGCTCCCGGCATTCCGCCAGGGCGATTACAGCCTCGGCATGGTGCAGGGGGTCGAAGCCGTGTCGCAGCTGCTCGAGGGGAGCGAACTGGATCTGGGCGGTGCCGATACGGGCGGCGACGAGCTGCCCGCATGGGCGGTTTTCCTGATCGTCACCGGGTTCGTCGTAGTGCCGATGGGCGTGATCCTGCTGGGTTACTACGCCCGCAAGCGTTGCCCGAAATGCCATAAACTGACACTCCGGCAGCAGTCGAGCGACATCCTGAAGGTGACGCCCAACTACCGGCTGGTCGAATATACCTACGTCTGCTCGAATTGCGGCGCCGTGGTCAAACGGCAGGCCAAAAACCTGCGCGACGACAATTTCGGCGGCGGCGCGGGCGGCGGCACGATCATCGGGGGGCGTGGTTTCGGCGGCTTCGGCGGAGGGTCGCGAGGCGGTGGTTTCGGCGGCGGTTCGTTCGGTGGCGGCGGTGCCGGCTCGCGCTGGTAAAGGCCGCAGGGCGTGCCGGGCGGCTTTGCCGGTTGCGGGCGGCTGTTTGCCGGACAAAGGCTGGCTTTGCGGGCGGCCGGAATGGTTTTCCCCGGCCCCGACGGGATAAGATTGGAATGAATTTAAAACACTTTATATTATGAAGAAATGGATTTGGATTGGAGTCGTCGCCGTCGTGGTGATCTTCTTCTACGCAACGTACAACGGATTTGTCAATAAGGAGGAGGGGCTGAAGACCGCATGGTCGAATGTCGAAACGCAGTACCAGCGCCGTGCCGACCTGATTCCCAACCTGGTGAACACGGTCAAGGGCTATGCCGCACACGAGTCGCAGACTTTCGAGGCCGTAACCGAGGCCCGTGCGAAAGCCACCTCGATCAACCTTTCGGCCGACGACCTCACGCCCGGGAAACTCGCCGAGTTCCAGCAGGCGCAGGCGCAGGTGCGCTCGGCGCTGGGGCGCCTGATCGCCGTGTCGGAGAGTTATCCCGACCTGAAGGCCAACCAGAATTTCCTCGAACTGCAAGCGCAGCTCGAAGGCACCGAGAACCGTATTTCAGTGGCCCGCAAGGAGTTCAACGAAGTGGCCAAGACCTACAACGTCGCCGTGCGCCGCTTCCCGGCCAACCTGGTGGCCAAGTTGTTCGGGTTCGGGCAGAAGCCCTACTTCGAGGCTGCCGAAGGCACCGAAACCGCACCCCGGGTGCAGTTTTAGCCCGGCTCCGGGTAGAAAGCAAAGGGACGGGACGCGCCAGCGTATCCCGTCCCTTTTGTGTTGTCGGTGTCTGCCTACTTGCGGCTTCCGAGAATCCGGAGCAGGTAGAGGAACAGGTTGATGAAGTCCAGGTAGAGGGTCAGCGATCCCAGCAGTGCGATTTTCTGCGTCGATTCGTCCACGACCTCGGCGTTCATCACCATCTTCTTGATCTTCTGCGTGTCATAGGCCGTGAGGGCGACGAACACCAGCACGCCGATGTAAGTTATCACCCACATCATCGTTTCGCTGCGCAGGAAAAGGTTCACCACCGTTGCGATGATGATGCCGATAAGCGCCATGTAACCCATGTTCCCGATGCCCGAGAGGTCGCGCTTGGTGAAATACCCGAACAGCGCCATGGCGCCGAACGTGCCGGCCGTCACGAAGAAGGTCGATGCGATGGACGATGCGGTGTAGAGCAGGAAGATCGAAGCCAGCGTCGCGCCGTTGAGGATCGAGTAGGCGATGAACATCAGCGTTGCCGTGAGGAACGACATGCGGAAGATGAACGACGAGAGGATGATGACCAGCGCCAGTTCGGCGATGATCAGGCCGAAGAATGCGACTTTGCTGCCGAAGATGGCATTGAGCAGCGTCGGCGAGTCGGAGACCGTCAGGGCCGTTGCGCCCGTGATGAAGAGGGCCATCGTCATCCATAGGTAGACGTTGCGGAACAGGGTGGTGTTCTCGGACTTGTCAGCCCTGCGCACGCCGGCTGTCTTGCTGTAATTGGTGCTTGTTTCCATAAAGTTTTCCTGTGTATACCTGAAATTACGTTTCGTCGCGGTTTTTCCGCTGTCGGCGCAAAGGTAACGATTAAATCGGAGTTTTCGGGCAAAGCCGCGTAAATTTCACGGCCGGCCGCCGGGGATGCGGTGCGGCTACATTCCTTTTTTTATGCCGGCCCGGATCAGGAGGATATTTACGGGCAGCGCCACGAGGAATCCGCATGCCATGGCGACCTGCATCGAGAACCAGAATACGAACGAGGTGCGGGGCATTGCCTCACCGCCGTTGAGCGCGAAGATCGCCACGGCCATCCAGCCGTACATGCCGGCCTGCCATGCCGTGAGCGAGAGTATGTCGGCTTTGGCGGCACGGCGTATCGCTTCGCCGCGCGGGAGCGTGCGTTCCATGCCCCGGATCGCGGCGTACTGGAACCCGATGCCGAATGCCAGGGCCAGGAGGTAATCCACGACCCATGTCCCAGCCAGTATGCTTCCGCCTATGGCTACCGGGACGAAGAAGAGGAACCATTCGCCGATGATGTCGGCCAGCGTGCACCCCGCCCCGCAGTGGAGCGTCGACAAGACGACCGACTGCCACCGCGGCCGCCCCTTCATTCCGGGCATATCACTCATCCCGTCCATCCCGTCCATCCCGTCCATACCCCGGGGCCCGGCCGTCCCGGACATCTTCGTCCCGTCTGCCATTCCCGGCATGTCTGCCCCGTTTGCCGTATCCGCTTTGTCCGCTGCCCCCTTCATCCCGGGCATATCACTCATCCCGTCCATGCCTTCCATACCCCGGGGCCCGGCCGTCCCGGACATCTTCGTCCCGTTTGTCATCCCGGGCATGTCCGTCCCGTCTGCCATTCCCGGCATGCTCGCTCCGCTTGCCATGTCCGGTATGCCCGCCTCATCTGCCATGCCCGCTTTGAGCGCCGTCCCTTTCATTCCGGGCATATCTTCCGCCCCGTCCGCTCCTGTCGTGGTTCCGTTCTCCATCTGCATCCCGTGCATCCCCGGTTCCGGCATGTTCATGGCCCGTTCTGGCTCCGAAACCTTCCATAAATCCGTTCCCGCTACGGACATGTCTTTGCGTCCGTCCGTTCCGGGCTTCCCGTTCGCCGCTTCCGGCCCCAAGCCTCCGCCCCGTCCGTCCGTTCCGGGCTTTTCGTTTCCTACTTTCTGCCCGGCGCTGTCGACCTGCCGCTCGTTCCCGGTTTCCCCGATGCCGCCGCCTTTTGCCGGCTCGCTGATTTTGGCTGAGCCTTTCTGCTTTCCGGTGCCGTTGTTTTGCGCGGGCATGTGCCGCGGGGCGCGTCCGAGGGCGAAATAGGCCCATAGCCCGAAAAAACTGGCCCAGAGGGCGGTGAGTACCCATACGCTTTCCATAATGCGCATCGGTTGCCGGCGCGTACGCAGGTCGGCCGCGACGATGAGCGCCGAGCCGATGCCGCCCGCTACGAACAGGACTGCCAGATAATAGAATTGCTGCATGACGAGGTGTTTTTCCCATCATGCAGCAATTTATATACCGCACCGCGCTCTGTCCTGCCATCGAAAGCCGGGCGGGGAATTCAGCCGGGTCGGCTTGGGCTGGAACCGAAATATTGGTTTCGTAGACCCCGAACTGGGTGCGCTCGAATAACTCAGGGCATCAAATCCAACGTGACGATCACCGGATTGGCATAGCCGGTTTCCTCCCGTTGGCCGAACAATGCCGCTTGCATGCCGGGGGATAACCTGGCTTCGTCGAGCACACCTGTAATCCGGTTCCCGGCCACGTCTACCGGGCCGTTCATTACCGTGGCGAACAGTCCGTTCCTGTCTGTCTCGTTTCCCCCGAACGTGATACCGACCAGTCCCGATACGGTACGGTGCGTATCCTTGTCGTAAACCACCAGGTAGGGCATGCGTTTGGTGTCCCGACGAATTCAGTTTCATAGCGATCGCTAAATTGTTCTTGATTTGATTTCTTTATAAAACTCCCCACCTCTCTTCTTACATCCGCGCTCGGCAAAAAGAGGCTGCTATAATTCTTCGAATAGTTTGTGCTTTTGTTCTATCCAATTCATATCATTTTATCGTTTTGATTTTGAGCTGTCAGGCTTGTGCCCAACGTGCCGGCGATTGGCTTCGGGGCGGAGAGCGGCGCACGTCCGCTGTCCGCTGAGACAAAAGTTGATGCGGGCGGCAAAAGGCGAATGCCCCGCGTCATCCGCCCTCAGAGGTGCGAGTTGGGTGTGTTTCTCAACTTGTATGCTCGCTCCAAAATTCAATATATTTCGGACTTTGTGGAATTTCAAAATTGTCAGGCAGTCTCAAATGAAATTCGTTTCGAAAATAGGTCGCTAAGTCAAATCCATAATAAATAATGTCCATTTGATGTACGGATAGGATGGGATTTCCTGTCTCATGCGGCTTACTCGGAATGTAACGATTAGAATAAATCGGTATCAATTTCGGATATTTCTTGAAATTTTCTGTCGCAATTTCTTTTTGCCGTTCGAATATTTCAGGTTTTTCACCCCAATTCTCGTCCCAAAACGCATTATTCTCAATGTCGAATAACATTCCGTCAAGCGGCCGATTCAATTTGTCGAATACTTCATCTTCGTATTCTTTTGATGAAAGTGCTTTTCTCCAATTGACAAATCCTTTCGATACAGGCAGTTCCAAACATAATAATGTTTGGAAATCCGGTGGAAATGTTATGTCGAAATTTGCTTCGACTGTTATCAATTCCTCGTTTGTCAATCCTTTCTCAAATTGGATTCCTCTACTTTTCAGAAGTTGTATCAACAATTTTATTCGATCTTCGAGTTTCATCTTTCATTAGTTTATTTTGCACATTTGTGAATTGCGCCCAACCACCTTTACTACCTCTATTATTTTTCAAAGTCGGTTTCTGTGTCGGGTAAAATAATTTTGTCTAATATTAAAGAATTTAAATGGGGATTCCCATTTGTCTTTGCTGCAAAGAACATAGCATACACAAAGATAGAAATATTAATATACGATTCACTGGAATTGAGCAATAAATCTGTTTTTTCGACGGAGGTATTGAGATAGAAAAAGAAAATACATACGCTTGAATATCGTTCGGAATGAGTTTAGCCATTGCCGTCTGCCTTTCCCTGCCGGCCTTTGGCAAACGGCCAAACGCATCCCTCCCGACCGACTGGCCGGGAGGGATGCGTTTCAGGATGCTGCGTTTCGGGTTGTGTTCCGCGGTGTGCGCGCAATCCGGGCTGTGTGTCCCGCGGTGCTGTGCGCTGCTGTGCACGTTGGGATGCTATGTGCCGCCGAGCTGTGTACGTTCCGGGATGTCGTGATTCGGGTTGCGGCATTCCGGATTGTTGCATTCTCGGTCACGCGATCCGGGTTGTGTTCTGCGGTGCTGCCCCGGGAGCTTTACAGGCGGTTCTTCTCGTCGGCCGAACCTGCTTCGACCGCCTTGCGTTTGAAGGCTTTGCCCGACTTGAAGTTGTAGGTCACCCCGATCGTGAAGCTGCGGTCGTTCCACTGCTGTTTGACGTCGACCATGCGCACGAACCCGTCGCCGCGGGCGCCGATGTGCTGCGGGCGCTCGATCAGGTTGCGCACCGAGAACGAGGCGGTGAACTTGTCGCCGAAACGCTTCTTGATTCCGGCGTTCAGGAAATGGAGCGGTTTTACCCAGCAGTTGCCGAAGTCCATGCGGCTCTGGAACCGGTACGACAGGTCGATGTAGAATTTCGCGGGCAGCGAGAAGGTCGTCGAGCTGTTTACGAAATAGAAGTTGTAATGTTTTTCGGCGCTGTGCTCGTCGATGCGCTGCCCCTGCCGGATGTAGGTGAGGTTGAGGTTCAGCGTCCACCATTTGGTGAACTGGAACGGTGCGTTGGCCGTGAGGTAATAGTTTTTCGTCGTGTCGAAGTTTGTCCACGCCAGGCACAGGCGCGCCGGGTCGTCCGCGTCGGGGCGTATCGTCTGCTGTATCTCGTCGCGCTGGATCGTCATGCCGCCCGTGAGGGTGTACTTGTGCTTGAGCACCAGCGTCAGGCTGATGTCCTGCTTGTAAGCCGGGTCGAGTTCGGGGTTTCCCGTCTGGTAGGTGTAGTCCGAGATCTGGAACCGCTGCGGGTTGAGGCTCCAGAAGCGCGGGCGCTCGATCGTGCGGGCATACTGGGCGATGAGCGAGTAGGCCCCGTCTTTGGTCAGGGCATAGGAGACGTTCGCGTTGGGGAAGAGGCTGAAGTAGTTCTGCGAGATGTCGCCGCCCTTGCCCCGGGTGTGGGTGTATTCGCCCCTCAGCCCTGCCACGAGGCTCCAGCGCCCGAGGTTGGCCGAGGCGATGCCGTAGGCCGCCGCGATGTTCTCCGTATAGTTGATCGTGAAGCTCTGGTTGTCGTTGCGCACCCACGCGCCGTCCTTCACGTATTCGTAGAGCGCGTCGTTGTGCATGTCGTTGTAGGTGAACTTGGCGCCCGCGCGCAGCGACCAGCGGGGCGAAAATTTCTTGTCGAGGGCCAGCGTGGCGGTCGTGATGTCGTAGAGGCTCGACGAGTTGTCGCGGTAGGTCGAGTCGACGACTGACGCGGGGGAGGTTATGCGGCTGAAATTGTCGTTGTCGGCGTTTGTTGCGCGGCGCGTATAATCGGCCAGCAGTTTGAGTGTCGAGCCGAGCGTGTCGAGTTTGTAGATGTAATTGAACGTCGCCGAGTAGTTGTCGCGGATGTTGTGTATGCCGTAGCGGCTTTCCGTGCGGGTTACGGCACCCGCGTCCGTGAAGTCGGTATAGGAGTCGTTAGGGCCCTTTTCGTTGTTGCGCCAGTATTCGAACTCGGCGCCGATGCTGTGCTTGGGGTTGATTTCGAATACCGAGCCGATGCTGCCGCCGAAGTTGCGGTCGCGTTCGGCGATTTCCGAATGGGACGTGAGGTTCGTATTGCCCGTGGTGTAATCGGTGTGTTCGTCCGAGATGGCCGTGTCCCTGCCCAGGTCGGCCCATGCCGAGGCGTAGAGGTCGAGGCGGCCCGTGTGGATGTTGATGTTGCCGCTCGGCGTATAGAAATGGTGGCGCGCGTTCTGTGTGGTGCGCATCGACAGCGACCCGTCCAACCCGTTCTCGCGGCGTTTGCGGAGCGTGATCCTGATGATGCCGCCCGATGAATCGGCGTCGTAGTCGGCGCCCGTCGTCGGTACGACCTCGATCTTCTGGATCTCCTCGGCGCGCAGCGAGCGCAGGTAGGTGAGCAGCTGCTCGGGCTCCATGCGCAGTTCGCGGTCGTTGACATAGACCTTCGAGCCCGACTTGCCGTTTATCGATATCTTCTCGTCGTCGATCCAAACGCCCGGTGCGCGTTCCAGCAGCTCGATGCCGTCCTTGCCGATCGCCGCAGGGGCGTTGGCCACGTCGACCACGAAGCGGTCGGCCTCGCGGCGGATGAGCTGCGCCTTGACCACCACGCCTTCGATCCGGGTCGCCGAGCTTTTCATCACGATCTCGCCCAGGTCGTTGTTCTCCTCGACCCGCACCTGCCGCACGACGGGGTCGAACCCGAGGTATTGTACCGACAGGGTATACTCGCCCGAAGGCACTTTCAGCACGAAGCGGCCCGTGTCGTCGGTGGCCATGCCCGCCACCTGGTCGCTGCCTTTCAGCAGCACGACCGTGGCGTACTTCACGGCCTGTCCCTGTTCGTCCACCACGCGGCCCTCGGCCGGATAGATGCGGGCTGCGAATGCGTTTGCGGCGGCCAGCGCCAGTATTACGATGAGGAAGATAAGTTTTTTCATACTATTCTGTCGTTGTTTGTAATCTGCACTGCATTTTAGTTGACGGGGCAAAGATATGTAAAAATATTTATACTTTGCAATGCATAGTACTAAATTTTACGAAAAAATTATCCTTTTCCGGGGGAGGGGTGACCGTTCATGCATGAAAAAACGCGGACTCCCCTCTGTCGGTAGATGGGTACGACCAAGCACCCGAAGCCAAACAGGTAGAGCCCGCGCGTGACGCGGGAGTACTACTGTTTTCTTGGCTTCGTTAAAATTGGTCGTTTTATCTACCCAAAAACAATAGCTTTCGCTAATATGTATGGCGCAAAGTTATAAAAAAGGCAGGAAATTCAAAACGGAATCTCCCGCTTTGCTGTCTATCACCCGCGGCGGCCGGCCGGCTGCCGCGCCCCGCCCCCTCCCCTTCCCGTCAGCATTCCGCCTTTGTGCCCCCGCCACTATCCCCGCCTCTGTGCCGCTGTCGGCATCCGCTCTCCGCACCTCCGCCTGCATCCCCACCTCTGTGTTGCCGTCGGCATCCGTTCTCCGTGCCCCTCCCGCACACCTTTCCGTGCCGTCATCGGTAGCTGCTCTCTGTGCCGCCGCCCGTACACCTCTCTGTGCCTTTGCCAGCATCCCCGCCTCTGTGCCGCCGTCGGCATCCGCTCTCCGCACCTCCGCCCGCATCCCCGCTTCTGTGCCGCCGTCTGCCTTCCGCCTCTGGATAGTCGTCGGCGTACGCTTTCCGCGCCGCGGAACGCAGGGGAGGGCTGTCCCCGATAAAAATAGGTGTCGTCGAAATTTTGTTGAAAAATCGTGCGCCGCGAGGCTGGAATCCCGCGAATAATTCCTAAATTTGCAGATTGAATTATTATGGCTCATTGTCCCCCGATGTGATTCCGAACGCTCCGCCATGCCGTTTCCGACGCGATCCGGCAGCAGGGCAGGCACGGCGGGGCGGGAATGCCCGGCAAAAAATGCTGAAACTATGATAAGCGCGGTTTATTATATCTTCCTGGTGCTGCTGTGCACCTTCTTCATGATCCTGTCGGCCCTAGCGCTGGTCGTGTGCTATCCCTTCGACAAGGGCCGCCGCGTGGTGCACGAGCTGTCACGCATCCTGGTGCGCACCTTCTTCGCCATTCCGCCCCGCTGGCGGCAGCGTGTGGAGGGGCTCGAACATGTCGACCGGAAGAAAAGCTACGTCATCGTGCTGAACCACAATACGGTGATCGACATCCCGACGCTCTATTACATCCCGCTCAATTTCCGCTGGGTCTCCAAGCGCGAGGTCTTCAAGACGCCTTTCTTCGGGCAGTACCTCATCCTCCACGGCGACATCTGTATCAACCGCGGCCGCGCCTCCGAGGCGCTGGAGCAGATGGTGCGCGACGGCAAGCTGTGGATCTCGCGCGGCGCTTCGGTCGCCGTCTTCCCCGAGGGTACGCGTTCGAAAGACGGCGAGATACACCGCTTCAAGGCGGGCGCCTTCACGCTGGCCCGGGAGGCGGGCGTGGAGATACTCCCCGTGGTGCTGGACGGCACCAAGACGCTTATCCGCAAGAACGCGATGTTCAACTGGGGCAACCGCATCACCATCCGCGTGCTGCCCCCCGTACCGGCCGGGAAGGTCGTCTCGACCGAGACGCACGTGCTGATGGAGGAGGTGCACGACGCCATGAGCGCGGCCCTTGCCCAGATCCGAAACCGAAAATAGACTATGGCAGATTTACTCAATACCAATCCTAACGACAGCTACGGCGACGACGCCATCGTTACGCTTTCGCCGCGGGAGCATATCCGTCTGCGCCCCGGTATGTATATCGGCAAGCTGGGCGACGGCACCCAGGCCGACGACGGCATTTACGTCCTCATCAAGGAGGTCGTCGACAATTCGGTCGACGAATTCATCATGGGGGCCGGCCGCCAGATCGACATTTCGATCGAGGACAAGGTGGTGTCGGTGCGCGACTACGGCCGCGGCATCCCCCTCAAATCGCTCGCGGCGGCCGTCAGCGAGATGAACACCGGCGGTAAGTACGGCGGCTCGGCCTTCAAGAAGACCGTCGGCCTGAACGGCGTCGGCGTCAAGGCCGTCAACATGCTTTCCGGCGAGTTCACGGCCCGTTCGGTACGCGACGGCGAGGCCCGCACGGTGACCTTCGCCAAGGGGCTCGAGGTGAGCGACAGGTGGGAGAGCGGCGTGCGCGAGAAAAACGGCACCTTTATCTCGTTCCGCGTCGACGAGGAGGTCTTCGGCGAGTATGCCTACAACCTCGAATACGTCGAGCAGATGGTGCGCAACTATACGTACCTGAACCTGGGGCTGACGTTCAATTTCAACGGCAACAGCTACGTTTCGAAAAACGGCCTGCTGGATCTGCTCAACGAAAACATGACCGAAGAGCCGCTCTATGCGCCGATCCACCTTTCGGGCGATGACATCGAGGTGGCCATCGCCCACGGCACGGGCTACGGCGAGAGCTATTTCTCGTTCGTCAACGGCCAGTACACCTCGCAGGGCGGTACGCACCAGGCGGCTTTCCGCGAGGCCATCGCCAAGACCGTCAAGGAGTTCTACCACAAGGACTACGATCCTTCGGACATCCGCACGTCGATCATCGCCGCCATTTCGGTCAAGGTCACCGACCCGGTCTTCGAATCGCAGACCAAGATCAAACTCGGCTCCAAGGAGATCGAGCCGGGCGTGTCGATGCGCAATTTCGTCGTCGATTTCCTGGGCAAGCACCTCGACGACTACCTGCACAAGCATTCCGAGACGGCGCAGGTGCTCCAGCGGAAGATCGTCGAGAACGAGAAGGAGCGCAAGGCCATTTCGGGCATCCAGAAGAAGGCGCGCGAGACGGCCAAGAAGGTTTCGCTCAACAACAAGAAACTGCGCGACTGCAAGATACACCGCACCGACAAGCACGAGCTGGCCGAACAGTCGATGATCTTCATCACCGAGGGCAACTCGGCCTCGGGTTCGATCACCAAGAGCCGCGACGTGCGCACGCAGGCTGTCTTTTCGCTGCGCGGCAAGCCGCTCAACTGCTACGGGCTGACCAAAAAGGTGGTCTACGAGAACGAGGAGTTCAACCTCTTGCAGGCTGCGCTCAACATCGAGGAGGAGATGGACAACCTGCGCTATAACAAGGTGATCATCGCCACCGATGCCGATGTCGACGGCATGCACATCCGCCTTTTGATGATGACCTTCTTCCTGCAGTTCTTCCCCGACGTGATCCGCCAGGGGCACCTGTTCGTGCTGCAAACCCCCCTGTTCCGCGTCCGTAACAAGAAGGAGACGTTTTACTGCTACTCCGAGGAGGAGCGGCAAAAGGCCGTCGGACGCTGCGGCGCCAATGCCGAGATCACGCGCTTCAAGGGCCTCGGCGAGATTTCGCCCGACGAGTTCCGCGAATTCATCGGCGAGAACATCCGCCTGGACAAGGTTCGCATCACCAAGGACGACCCGATCCACGACCTGCTGGAGTTCTACATGGGCAAGAACACCTACGAACGGCAGGGCTTCATCATCGACAACCTGCGCATCGAGGAGGACATCGTCGAGCAGGATCTCACAATCAACTAAGCAATATGGCAGAAGAAAAAGATACCATCGGGCGGGACGAGCCGCTCAACGAAGAGGCCCCGACCCCTCAGACCGCCGGCGATGCGGCCGACGCGGCCCCTGCCGCCGACGCCCCGGCCAGGGCGGGCAAGTTCGACCGCCTGACGCAGGACGAAGGGGGCGTGCGCAAACTGACGGGCATGTATAAGAACTGGTTCCTGGACTACGCTTCGTACGTGATCCTCGAACGCGCCGTACCCCATGTCGAGGACGGCCTCAAACCCGTGCAACGGCGTATCCTGCACGCCATGAAGGTCGTCGACGACGGACGCTACAACAAGGTGGCCAACATCGTGGGACAGACCATGCAGTACCACCCGCACGGCGATGCGTCGATCAAGGACGCACTGGTGCAGCTGGGGCAGAAAGACCTGCTGATCGACTGCCAGGGTAACTGGGGCAATATCCTCACGGGCGACGAGGCCGCCGCGGGGCGTTACATCGAGGCGCGCCTGTCGAAGTTCGCCTCCGAAGTGGTCTTCAACAAGAAAACCACCGAGTGGATGCTGTCCTACGACGGCCGCAAGGAGGAACCCGTCACGCTGCCGATCAAGTTCCCGCTGCTGCTGGCGCAGGGCTCCGACGGCATCGCCGTGGGTCTGGCGTCGAAGATCCTGCCCCACAACTTCGTGGAGCTCATCAATGCCTGCATCGCACACCTCGAAGGGCGCGAATTCCAGCTTTATCCCGACTTCCCGACGGGCGGCATGGCCGACGTGAGCCGCTATAACGACGGCCTGCGGGGCGGGGCCGTGAAGGTGCGTGCCAAGATTTCGAAGATCGACAAACGCACGCTCGCCATCACCGAAATCCCCTATACCACGACCACCGAGTCGATCAAGGATTCGATCATCAAGGCCAACGACAAGGGCAAGATCAAAATCAGGAAGGTCGATGACAATACGGCCGACAAGGTCGAAATCATCATCCAGGTTTCGCCCGACGAGTCGAGCGACAAAACCATCGACGCCCTCTACGCTTTCACCGACTGCGAGGTTTCGATCGCCCCCAACGCCTGCGTCATCTGGGAGGAGAAACCCCATTTCCTGGGCGTGAGCGAGATCCTGCGCCGCTCGGCCGAGCATACCAAGTGGCTGCTGGGGCGCGAGCTGGAGATCCGGCTCGGCGAACTGAACGAAGCCTGGCATGCCGCGTCGCTCGAACGCATTTTCATCGAGAACAAGCTCTACCAGCTTATCGAGGGCTGCAAGAGCCGCGAAGAGGCCTACGCCGCCGTGGACAAGGGGCTGGAGCCGTTCAAGAAACGGCTGCGCCGCGAGGTCACGCTCTCCGACGTGCAGCGCCTGACGGAACTGAAGTTCATCCGCATCTCGCGTTACGACAGCGACAAGGCCGACAACGAGATCCGTCAGATCGAGGAGGATATCAAGGCCACGCAGTACGACCTTGACCATCTCACCGAGTACGCCGTGGCCTACTACGAGCGTATCCGCGACAAATACGGCAAGGGCAAGGAGCGCCGCACCGAGCTGCGTGAGTTCGACAACATCGAGGCCACGAAGGTCGCCGTGACCAATGCCAAGCTCTACGTCGACCGCGCCGAGGGCTTCTTCGGCATCGGCAAGTCGATGAAGGACGCCGAATTCGTATGCGACTGCTCGGACATCGACGACGTGATCGTCTTCACGAAGGACGGCCGCTACGTCATCACCAAGGTGAGCGACAAGGCCTTCTTCGAGAAGGGCATCTACTACATCGGGGTCTTCAAGCGCAACGACGAGCGCACGATCTACAACGTGCTGTACCGCGACGGCAAGAACGGCCCGATCATGATGAAGCGCTGCGCCATCAAGGCCATCACGCGCGACAAGGAGTACGACATCACCAAGGGCACGCCCAAGAGCGAGATACTCTATATGTCTGTCAATCCGAACGGTGAGGCCGAGGTGCTGAAGGTTTACTTCAAGCCCCGTCCGCGCCTGAAAAAGGTGATCGTCGACCTCGATTTCTCGACCCTCGCCATCAAGGGGCGCCAGAGCCAGGGCAACCTCTTCTCGCGCTACGGCATCCACAAGATCGTCCTCAAGGAGCGCGGCACCTCGACGCTCGGCGGCCAGAACGTCTGGTTCGACGAGGATGTCCGCCGCCTGAACGCCGACGGCCGCGGCAAGCTGCTGGGCGAGTTCAAGGGCGACGACCGGATCATCGTCTGGACGTCGAAGAACCAGTACTATATCACGGGTTACGACCTCGGGCAGCATTTCCCCGACGAGACCGTGCGCGTGAGCCGCTATGAGCCCGACCGCGTTTACAGCGTCTGCTACTACGACCGCTCGCAGCAGTTCTATTACATGAAGCGCTTCACGGCCGAGATGAGCGACAAGATGCAGTTCTTCCTCGACGAGGACGGACAGGCCGACCTGGTCGCCGTGACGGAACGCACGGGCGCCAAACTCGAAATCACCTACAAGGGGGCGCATGCGTCGCGTCCCGCGGACGAGGTCGACGTCGACGAATTCGTCGGCGTCAAGAGCCACCGCGCCAAGGGCAAGCGCCTGACGACCTACGAGGTCGCTACGCTGCGCTTCATCGAACCCGAACTGCCGCCCGAGCCCGAACCTTCGGATGACGACGGCGGCGACGATGGTTCCGACGATACGCCCTCCGGCGGCAGCGGTGCGTCGGGCGGTGCGAAAGCCGGTTCCGGTAACGGTGCGTCGGGCGGTGCGGATAACCGTGCGTTCGACGGTTCGAACGGCGATGCGGCTGATCGCGGCACTATCGACGCTGCGGCCCTTTCCGGCGCGGATTCGGTTTTTTCCGCCGCTTCTTCCATCCCGGATCGCTCTGCTTCTGCTCCGGCTTCTGCCGCCGCGGAAAATCCCGCAACCCCGGGCGCTGCTGCCGGTACTGCCGCCTCTGCGCAAGACAGACCAGCCGGGGCGGACAAGCCGGCTGCGAAGGACGCTGCGGCTGCGAAGGCTTCCGGGGCGAAGAAAACCCCGGCCCGGCCCGACGGGCTGCCCCGTACGGGAACTACGGCGGGCGGGGTGGAGTTCGAGATCGAACGCGCCAGGGGCGACGTCGACGAAGTGATCGACCCCGAACAACTGAACCTGTTTTGACCTGCCGGCGATGAAACCCCTCTTCCTGATCGGTTACATGGGATGCGGCAAGAGCACCCTCGGACGCAAGCTGGCGCGCAGGCTGGGCATCGGTTTCGTGGATACCGACACGCTGGTCGAGGAGCAGGCGGGAGCCTCCGTCGCCGATGTCTTCCGTTACGAAGGCGAGGCGCGGTTCCGCGAAGCGGAGCGCGAGGCACTCGAACGGGCGATCGCAGCAGGCGGCGAAGCCGTGGTTTCGACGGGCGGGGGGCTCCCCACGTGGGGCGATAACATGCAGCGCATGAACGGCGTGGGGCATACCGTCTTTCTGCGGCGCAGCGCGGCGCAGATCGCCAGCCGCCTGAGCCCTTACGGGCGCCGGAAACGTCCCCGGCTGCGGGGGCTGGACGATGCCGGGCTGGTGGCGTTCATGGAGGGGGACATGGCCGTGCGCGAACCCTTCTATGCGCAGGCGCAGCTGGTCGTCGACTGCGATGCGATGTCCGACGATCAGGTCGTGGAGCATATCCTGCGGCAGCTCGGCCTGAATTAGAGAATCCCCTGCGGCTTCCGCCCCGGGAGTACCCGGGGTAGCGGAAACCGCAGCGAACGATACGACGCGGCCGTGCCGCGGACGATGATATTCTGCAACTCCTGAAAGACGTGGATAAACTTTCAAATAACGCACCCATCGGTGTTTTCGATTCGGGGCTGGGCGGGCTGACCGTCTGGCGCGAGGTGCGCCGTGCGCTCCCCGCGGAGTCGCTCGTCTACCTGGGCGACGGTAAGAACTGCCCCTATGGGTCGCGTCCCCGCCCGCAGGTCGAACGCCTTGCCGACGAGGCCGTCGCCAGCCTCGTGGCAGAGGGCTGCAAGCTGGTTGTCGTGGCCTGCAATACCGCTACGGCCGCCGCCATCGACTTTTTGCGGGAGAAATACGCCCCCATGCCGATCGTGGGCATGGAGCCGGCCGTGAAACCCGCCTGCCTGGCGACCCGCAGCGGGGTAGTGGGGGTGCTGGCCACCGAACGGAGCCTCGACGGCGAACTCTTCCGCCGCACGGCGGCCAGGTACGGCGACGGCGTAGACCTCGTCACGGCACCCGGCCGGGGCTTCGTCGAACTGGTCGAAAACGACCTGGAGGCGAAGCCCCAGGCCGAGGCCACCGTCCGTGCCGCCGTCGCGGAGATGCTGGAGCACGGGGCCGACCAGATCGTGCTCGGCTGTACGCACTATCCTTTCCTGCTGCCCGTCCTCGAACGTGTCCTCGCGGGCCGCGGCGTCACGGTCGTCGACCCGTCGCCCGCCGTCGCCCGCCGCGTCGTGCAGCTGCTCGACCGTTACGGCCTGCGCGCCGACCCCGCCCACCGCGCGGAATATACGTTCCGCACCTTTGCCGACGAGGCCTACCGCCTCCGTCTGGAACGCAAGGCGCAGGCGTCGGTCTGACGACCTGCCTTCCAACGAGCCGGCGGGCTGCACTCCGAAAAGGATGCAGCCCGCCGGCTCGTTGGAATATCTCCCGCGGCCGGGCTATCCCATGATGTAAGCGGCCTTTTTGCCCAATAATTTATATACCAGTGCCGTAAATGCCCATGCGACGGCGAAGATACATACTGCCATTACGGGGACTTGCAGCGGGATGGGCAGCGACGACGGGCCGATGAGCAGGAAGAACGGCCCTACCAGAAAATAGTGCACAATGTAGATCCCGAACCCGCATTTGGTCATGTTGGCGAGCAGCCTGACGATGGTTTGGCGCCGGATGCGGATTTTTTGCATCAGCAGGAATACCGCCGCGGTCATCATCGCCACGTTCGGGCTGCAGAAGGTGAAGAACAGTTCCATGTCCGCCTCCGTCGACATGCTGTCGGCCGCTGCCGCGGCAAATCCGGTGTAGGTGATGCAATATCCGGCTCCGAATAGTATGGCGCTGGTCGCAAGTGTCCTTGCCATGCTCCAATCGTTGCCTTTCTTCATGTAGTGCCCCAGCAGCAGGTACCCGTTGAACCCCGCGAAATAGTAGAACAGCCCGTATGCGTTCCAGGTGCTTTCGCCGAACAGGTACCCGACCCCGAAATAGGGGGCTATGTATGCGGACATGTAGGGCAGGAAGAGCGAGACGAACCAGATCGCCAGGAAGGCCCGCATCTCTTTCCGGGTCGCCTTTTCGACCCATGCCGAGAAGAACGGCATATAGAGGTAGAGCCCTATCAGCAAATACATGTACCACATGTGATTCTCCTTGAAGCTGAACTGGAACGGGATCATCGCCACGTCTTTGAGCGAGTCGCCCAGTGCCTGCGATTCGTGCCCCTGCGTGTAGCAGAAGAAATCCCCGATGATGTTTTCCGGCAGCCCGAGCACCCCCGTGAACCAGGGGAACATGTTGTAGAGTACCGACCAGATGAGCACGGGGAAAAGGATCCTGAAAATACGTTTTTTGTAGAATGTCCCCAGCGGTTGCCGCACGGGCAGCAGCAGTAAGCCCGTCATCATCGTGAACAGCGGCACCGAAGGGCGGAACAGCGAGCCGTAGACGGTCGCCCAGTGCGTATATTCGGGGATGCCCCGCATGGCTGGCGAAATGTAGAAGGGGTCGATGCAATGAACCCCGATCACCATCAGTATGGCAGCCAGCCTGATGACGTCCAACCATACGATGTGTTCCTTCTGTCCTGTGTTCCGGATCATTTTCTTCATTCGGTTTTTAGTGGGTGCGCAATATATCCTTAAATGTCGCGCAGGCGTGGCGTGTTTGCGGGCGCCGTGCGGAGTGCCGGCCTTCCCATGCGGGCCGCAGCCTGCTGAAACGTGTGCGAAGATAACGATTTATTTGCAATTATGCCCGCCGGATACGGTTCCGGTTTCAATAAAGTCGGCGCCGGCTCCGAAATGTCAAAAAAAATGCGTAACTTCGCTTGATAAAAATCAAGCGCAACACAGATGGCATCTAAAAATACATCCTCATCCCCCAACGGACGGCAGAAAGTCCAGCGTTCCAACAGCGACAGTGCACGCTGGGTCGCGGGCCTGCTGCTGCTTTTCATCGGGCTGTTCGCCGCCTCGGCCGTACTGTTCTCGTTCTTCACCTGGTCGGCCGACCAGAGCGGACTGCTGCTCTCGCCCGAGGAACGTGCCACGCTGGGCGTCGAGCCCGGAAACCTCTGCGGCTGGGCGGGTGCCAGGCTGGGACGCATGCTGGTCGACAACTCGTTCGGCGTATCCGGTATCCTGATCCCGGTGATGGTGCTGCTTGTCGGTGTGCGCGTCATCCGCCAGCGCCCGCTGCTGTTCAACCATTCGATCCTCTCGCTTTTCCTCGTCCTGATCCTCAGTTCGCTGACGCTGGGCTTCGCCTTCTCGGACAAGTGGAGCCTTTGCAGTTCGACGGGGTGGGGCGGTGCCTTCGGCATCGAGACCGCGGCGCTGCTGCGCACGCATATCGGGGTGCTGGGGACGTTGATCCTGCTGCTGGGCTGCTGGATCCTTACGGGGGTATTCATCAACCGCAATTTCATCAACAAGGTCAACCGTGCGGGCAACGTCATGGTCGACAAGAGCGGCAGGATCGTCGAGATCGTCAAACATAAGGTCGTGCACGCGCACGGGCAACCGTCCGATGCCGCCGGGGATGCGGCTGCCGTAGTCGCGGAATCCGTCGGGAATCCCGGAGAGAGGCCTGCCAAGCGGTCGGCCGACACTCCGGCCGTGGAGTCTGCCGTGAAGGCGGAGCCCGAGGTGGTCGTGCGCCGTCCCGAACCCGAACTGGCCGTGCAGCGTCCGGTGCCGGAAATGCCCCGCGCCGTACGTACTCCCGGGCCTGCTGCCGCCGGGACTCCCGCCGCCCCGCAGGCCGCCCGCCGCGATGCGGACGACGATCCGTTCGTGGAACTGGGCCCCGACGGCATGCCCATTGTGCTCGAAGCCCCGCAGGCGGCAGAGGCCGCCGCATCCGATGACGACGGCGAGTTTACCGAGGTCGACCTGTCGCGCCCCGAAGGCCGGCTGGTGATCGGTCCCAGCGGGCTTGTCGAGCTGGAACGCCCCGCGGTGCGTCCTGCCGCCGGCACTGCTGTCCGGCCTGCTGCGCCCGTGTCCGACGAACCTTTCACCGAATTATCCCTGGGCGGGGAAGACCCCGTCGGGACACCGGCCCCGGCTGCCGGGATGCCCTCCGCTGCCGCTCCTGTATCCGGGGAGCCGCTCCCCGACGGGCCGTTTACCGAGATACCCGTCCCTGCCGGGGGCATCGTCGTGACCGTCGAGGCCAACGAAGCCCGCCTGGTCGACGAAAAGGCGATCCCGACCGAGAGCTACGACCCGCTGAAAGACCTCGTGAACTACCACAAGCCGCCCGTGACGCTGCTCGAAGACTATGTTTCCGACTCGGAAGTGAGCGACGAGGAGATTTTCGAGAACAAGACCAAGATCGAGGATACGCTCCGCAATTTCGGCATCCCCATCCAGCGTATCAAGGCCACGGTCGGCCCCACCGTGACGCTCTATGAGATCGTGCAGGCGCAGGGCGTCAAGATCTCGAAGATCCAGGGGCTCGAAAACGACATCGCCCAGAGCCTCAAGGCGCTGGGTATCCGCATCATCGCCCCTATCCCCGGCAAGGGAACCATCGGCATCGAGGTGCCCAACCGCGACAAGCAGGTGGTGTCGATGTACTCCGCCGTGCGTTCGCTGCGTTTTCAGGAGTCGAAGGCCGAGCTCCCGGTGGTGATCGGCCGTACGATCCAGAACGAGAATTACGTGTTCGACCTGGCCAAGATGCCGCACCTGCTGGTGGCGGGCGCCACGGGACAGGGTAAGTCCGTGGGGCTGAACGCCATCATCACCTCGCTGCTCTACCGCAAGCACCCCGCGCAGCTCAAGTTCGTGATGATCGACCCCAAGATGGTCGAGTTCTCGCTCTATGCCAAGATCGAGCGCCACTTCCTCGCCAAGATGGAGTCCGAGGACGATGCCATCATCACCGACCCCAAGAAGGCGGTCTACACGCTCAATTCGCTCTGCACGGAGATGGACAGCCGCCTGGAACTCTGCAAGAAAGCCGGGGCGCGCAATATCGCCGAGTACAACGAGAAATTCACCGCCCGGCGGCTCAGCCCGCTCAACGGGCACCGCTACCTGCCCTATATCGTCGTGGTGGTCGACGAGTTCGCCGACCTGATCATGACCGCCCGCGAGGTCGAGGGGCCCGTCATGCGCCTCGCGCAGAAGGCGCGTGCCGTCGGCATCCACCTGATCATCGCCACGCAGCGCCCCGACGTGAAGGTCATCACGGGCGGTATCAAGGCCAATTTCCCCGCGCGTATCGCCTTCCGCGTGATGCAGATGATCGACTCGCGTACGATCATCGACCAGCCGGGGGCCAACCAGCTTATCGGCCGCGGCGACATGCTCTTCTCGAAGGACGGGGAACTGACCCGTATCCAGTGCGCGCTGGTCGAAACCAAGGAGGTCGAACGCATCGTCGAGTATATATCGAAGCAGCAGGGCTATACCTCGGCCTATTCGCTGCCCGACTATACGCCCGATACGGGCGATTCTTCGGGGAGTATGGGCAGCGAGGACTCCGCCCCCGTGAAATACGATTCGCTCTTCGCCGAGATCGCCCGCGACGCCGTTTCGGGCGGCAATATCTCGACCTCGATGATCCAGCGCAACTACGAGGTGGGCTTCAACCGTGCCGGGCGCATCATGATGCAGCTCGAACGTGCCGGCATCGTCGGCCGTCAGCAGGGAGCCAAGCCGCGCGACATCCTTTTCCATGACATGCCCTCGCTCGAAGCCAAGTTGCAGGAGCTGGGCCTATTCTGATGCTGCCATGAAACGACTCCTGTCCCTCCTGTTGCTGCTTTCCGCGATGCAATGCGTCGCCGCACTCCCCGTCGCCGCACTCCCCGTCGCCGCAGTCCCCGTTGCCGCGGATGTGCCGGCTGCTTGCGGATTTGCGGCCGCCTCTGATTTCCCGGCGGTTCCCGCCTCTGCCTCGGCTTTTGCCCGCCGCGACGCCTCGGCCTCCGGTTTTCAGGCTGATCCCGCCCCGGGCTTCCATGCGCTCTTTGGCTTCCATGGGTCGCCCGTTATTTACGCCGCTTCCACCTCCGGTTCCGCGGCGGGTTTCTCTTCCGGTTCCGCTACGGGTTCCGTTTTCGGGTTCTCCTCCGGTTCCGCGGCTTCGGCCGCTGCCGCCGGTGCGACGCAGGGGGCCAGCCCGTTGCCTCCGGCCGCCGACCGTGCCGCCGGGATACTTGCCGGGGTTCGTGACGGCTTCCGGGCACTGGGTGCCTACGGGGTGTCGTTCGAGGTGCGCTCGGACGAATACGTCACGCGCGGGCGCTATGCCGTCGAGGGGGAAGGTTATTACCTCGTGCTGGGCGATGCCGAGGTCTACTGCGACGGAGCCGTGCGCTACGAGGTGGACAACCGCCGCCGCGAGGTGACGATCGACGTGGTCGACACCGACAGCCGCAATATCCTCAATAACCCCGTCCATGCCTTCGATTTCCTCGGCAGCGAATATGCGGCCTCGCTCGTCGGCGAGCAGGAGGGGCGTGCCGTGGTGCGTCTGACCCCTGCGCCCGGGAATACCTCCTCGGCGGGCAATATCGTCCTTACGGTCGATACCGCCGCGATGCGTCCCGTGTCGCTCCGCTACGATTACGACGGCGAGCAGGTGCAGGTTTCGGTGCTGGGCATCAAGCCCCTCGAAACGCCGCTCAAGGCCTTTGCGAAGGATAACTACGCCGGGTACGAATTCATCGACTTCCGCTGACCATGTTCCGCCGGCCGATCATGCTGCTGTTGTCCGTCGCCATCCCCGCGGCGACGCTGGCTGCGGCGCCGGAAGACCCGTCGCCGACAGGCGGGCAGCTGCCTTCCGGCACGGCATGGGAGCTTACCTCCGAGCGCGATCTGCTCTATGCGGCGTCTTTCGTAGGGGATTCCATACCGGTGCGGGTGTTTCTCGAATCGGGCGTCTATTTTCCGCTGATCGACAGCGCGCTGGTCTGGTCGCACCCCGGGCTTTTCGAACCCGTCGAACTCGAACGTCCCGTGCGTTTCCGCATGGCCGGCGGCACGGACTATTCGGCCCGCTATAAACTGGCACCGGGGGTCAGGGTGGGGGATACGCGCAGTTTGTGCGAGAGCTATGTCGTCGACCTGCGGCGACGCAGGCCCTGCGACCTGCTCTACCCGCTCCATACCTTCACGACCGACAGCGTGGCTGCGCCCGGTATTTTCGAGCTCGATGTCCGCCGCGGCATTTTCCGTCCGCTCTCATCCGGGAGCCTGCCGCAACCCGGCGACGGGTGGGAGGCCTACGAACTGGCGGCCGACGGGCAATCGGGGATGTTTTGGGTTGCGGATACGGTGCGCTTGTCCGATGTCCGGGGACGCAGCCGTGCGATGCCGATGCGGCTGGTCGTCGATCTGGGCAATGCCAACCTGCTGGCACTCTTTGCATTCAAGCCTGCGGTCGGGAAATTCGTGTCGCGTGCCCCTGTCGATCTGGTGGAAGGCCGGACGCCGGGCGGGATGACCCTGCGGGTGCTGATGCCCGCCGTAGCCACTTTCATGGGGCGCTACCCCTTCTGCGGGCTGCCTGTCGTGGTGCTCGACAAACCGATGAAACTCCCCGGCGACGGTTTCCTCGGCGTAAAATTCTTCTCCGCCTTCCGGGTGGTCTTCGATTTCCGCCACGGGCGGTTGTGGCTCAGGCTGGCGGATTGACCCCTATTTCCGGTTGAGGTACCAGTAGAGCCCGCCGACGAAGATGCCGCCGCCCGCGATGTTCCCGAGCGTGGCGGGAACCAGGTTTGCGGCGACCATGTCCGCCGCCGTCACCGGGGCGCCCAGCATCATCCCCAGCGGGATGAAGAACATGTTGGCGATGCAGTGCTCGTAGCCGATCACCACGAAGCACATGACCGGGAAAAACAACCCCATCATACGGCCTGCCGCGTCGTCGGTACTCAGCCCGAGCCATACCGCGAGGCATACCAGCCAGTTGGCGCCCACGCCGCGCAGGAATACCGTCAGCCACGGCATCGAGACCTTGGCCTGCGCCACGTTGCAGGCCGCTTCGCGCTACAGCTCCGACGAGAGCACGCCGGGCAGCACCACCAGGAAATAGGCGAAGAAGGCCGCCCCGATGAAATTCCCCGCGTATACCAGCCCCCAGTTGCGCAGCACCTTGCCCCATCCGTACCTGCGGCCCAGCGCCCCGGGTACGAGCACGGCGTTGTTGCCCGTGAAGAGCTCCGCCCCGGCGAATACCACCAGGATGAGCCCCAGCGGGAATACCAGCCCCGAAAGCAGGCGCTGCAACCCGGGCGCTTCGGCCGCCCCGGGGAACCCGAACCCCGCCATCAGCGAGAAGAGTCCGCCCATGGCGATGTATGCGCCGGCCAGGAATGCCAGCAGGAGGGTCTTGCCCGCCGGGAGTTGCATTTTGCCCGTTGCCGACTTCTGAGCCAGCGCGAGTACTTCCTTGGGTGTGTTTATCTGTGCCATGTTCGGGAAATAGAGGCCGCAAAGGTAGTGAAACGATCCGGAACGCGCAAGCGGATGCCGTCAGTCTGCCGGGAATTTTTTTTGAGGCCGTCAGATCGCCGGAAAAGGGGCAAAAACGGGGCGTTGTCCCGGAAATCTTCCGCCCGGATGCGATATTTATGGGCTTAAAGTTGCTCAGATCGGAAATAAATCGTATTTTTGTTCGTTAAAAGACTGTAATTTTAAAGAGATAAGATGCTAACTGAAGAAGAAAAGAATGCAGGTTTGACAGGACGTATCATTCCTATCAATATCGAAGAGCAGATGAAGTCGGCGTACATCGACTATTCGATGTCGGTCATCGTGTCGCGTGCGCTTCCCGACGTGCGCGACGGCATGAAGCCCGTGCACCGCCGTATCCTCTACGATATGAGCGCGGAGCTCAACCTCTACTCCGACAAACCGACCCGTAAGTCGGCGCGTATCGTCGGCGACGTGCTCGGTAAGTTCCACCCCCACGGCGACTCGTCGGTCTACGACGCGATGGTGCGTCTGGCACAGGAGTGGTCGATGCGCTACCCGCTGGTCGACGGCCAGGGTAACTTCGGTTCGATGGACGGCGACTCGCCGGCCGCCATGCGTTACACCGAGGCCCGCATGAAGAAGATCACCGACGAGGTGATGGCCGACATCGACAAGGAGACCGTCGACTGGACGCTCAACTTCGACGATACGATCCCCGAACCCACGGTGCTGCCCACGAAGATCCCGCTGCTGATCGTCAACGGCGCCAGCGGTATCGCCGTAGGTATGGCCACCAACATGGCCCCGCATAACCTCTGCGAAGTGGTCGACGCCTGCTGCGCCTATATCGACAACCCCGAAATCACGGGCGAGGAGATGCTCCAGTATATCAAGGGCCCCGATTTCCCCACGGGCGGTATCATCTACGGCTACGAGGGTGTTCGGGAGGCCATGCTTACGGGCCGCGGCCGCGTCATGATGCGTGCCAAGACCGACATCGAGCATACCCCCAGCGGCCGCGAGTGCATCGTCATCACCGAAATTCCCTACATGATCAACAAGGCCGAGATGATCAAGAAGATCGCCGACATGATCAACGAAAAGAAGATCGACGGCATCTCCTACATCAACGACGAGTCCGACCGCAACGGCCTGCGCATCATCATCATCCTCAAACACGACGCCGTGGCGAGCGTCGTGCTCAATACGCTTTTCAAGAACTCTCCGCTCCAGACTTCGTTCGCGGTGAACAACATCGCGCTGGTGAACGGCCGTCCGCAGCTGCTGCCGATGCGCGACCTGGTCAAGCACTTCGTCAACCACCGCCACGACGTGGTGGTGCGCCGTGCGCGCTTCGACCTGCGCAAGGCCGAGGAGCGGCTGCACATCGTGCTGGGCCTCCTGATCGCGCAGGACAACATCGACGAGATCGTGCACATCATCCGTTCGTCGCAGACCCCCGACCTGGCCAAGCAGGCCATGATCGAGCGTTTCGAGCTGAGCGACCTCCAGGCTTCGGCCATCATCGAGATGCGCCTGCGCGCCCTGACGGGGCTCGAATACGGCAAGCTCACCGCCGAGCGCGACGAGCTGACCAAAACCATCGCCCACCTCAAGGAGGTGCTCGCCGACGTCGGCCTGCAAATGCAGATCATCAAGGACGAGTTGCTCGAAATCAAGGAAAAATACGGCGACGAGCGCCGTTCGGAGATCGTCTATGCCTCCGAGGAGTTCAACCCCGAGGATTTCTATGCCGACGACGACATGGTCATCACCATCTCGCACATGGGCTACATCAAGCGCACCCCGCTGGCCGAATACCGCACGCAGAACCGCGGCGGCGTCGGCGCCAAGGGCAGTGCTACGCGCGACGAGGACTTCATCGAGCACATCTACGTGGCTTCGATGCACAATACGATGCTCTTCTTCACCGAGAAGGGGCGCTGCTACTGGCTCAAGGTCTACGAGATCCCCGAAGGCGCACGCTCCTCGAAGGGACGCGCCATCCAGAACGTCATCCAGATCGAACCCGACGACAAGGTTCGCGCCTATATCAACGTCAAGCGCCTGAACGACGCCGAGTATGTGAACAACAACTTCATCATCATGTGTACCAAGGACGGTACGATCAAGAAGACGAAGCTCGAAGCCTACTCGCGCCCGCGCCAGAACGGTGTGAACGCCATCGTCATCCGCGAGGGCGACCAGCTGATCGAGGCCAAGCTCACCAGCGGCAACGCCGAAGTGATGATTGCGGCCCGCGAAGGCAAGGCCATCCGCTTCAACGAGTCGACGGTGCGCCCGATCGGGCGTGTCGGCGCCGGTGTGCGCGGCATCTCGATCGAGGAGTCCGACGAGGTGATCGGCATGATCTGTGTGGAACCCGATTCGACGCAGGACGTACTGGTGCTGAGCGAAAACGGTTACGGCAAGCGTACCGACCTCGACGAGTACCGCATCACCAACCGCGGCGGTAAGGGTGTGAAGACGATCAACGTGACGGAGAAAACCGGCAAACTTATCTCCATACAGGCCGTTACGGACGACAACGACCTGATGATTATCAACCGTTCGGGACTTACCATACGTACGGCCGTGTCGCAGATCCGCCTGGCGGGTCGTGCTACGCAGGGCGTGCGTATCATCAACCTGCGTGACGGCGATGCCATTGCCTCGGTGATGGCCGTGCCTGCAGCCGGCGATGAAGAAGAAGTACAGTCCGCAGAGGCTACCGGTGCCGGGGACGCAACACCCGATGCAGGACAGCCGGCGGAGGAATAGATGAAATTAATTTGAAAAACTTTAAATTAAATTTGTTATGAAGAAAACATTTTTGACGGCTTTCGCTGCCCTGCTCATGGCAATCCCCGCTGTTCAGGCGCAGAAAGTCAACAAGAGCGGGCTCCTCTCCAAGATCGAGAAGAGCGACGCCGACATCGCCGACGCGAAGAAGAACGCGAAGGCCTCCACGTGGATCAACCGTGGCAAAGCATTGTACGAGGCTGCCGTGGAACCGACCAAGAGCCTCTTCGTCAACATGGACGCCGCGATGCTGAAGCTGGCCGTGGGCGAACCTTCGGCCACCAAGCAGGTGACGCTTCTCAACGTTCCCTACGAAGCGTGGGAATACCCCTATTTCATCGCCTATATCAAGGACGGCAAGGTAGTTACCTGGACGCAGACCGACTGGGTGCTGAAAGAGGCCCCTGCTATGGCCATCGAGGCTTACAACAAGGCTTACGAGATCGACCCCAAGAGCGCTGCGAAGGCGAAGGACGGGTTGCAGCAGATCAGCGATTTCTGTTCGCAGGTCGGTAATACGGGCATCGACACGGGCGAGTACGTAGCCGCCGCCGACGCCTATGCCACGGCTTTCCAGGCGCAGTCGAGCCCCGCTTACGGCGCAGCCGCTGACCCCGCGCTGCTTTACTATGCCGGTTACCTGCGCACGGTGGACGGTTCGGCGCACCCCTCGTCGTTCGGACAGGGTGCCGAGTACCTCAAGAAAGCGATCGACCTGGGGTATACCGACGAGGAGGGTAACATCTACTACTACCTCTTCCACTGCTACTACGGCCTGAAGAACGTCAGCCAGGACAATGTCATGCTGGCCAAGGACGCCCTGATCACGGGTATCGGGAAATTCCCGAAGAACGAGCGTATCCTCGACGGCCTGATGCAGCTCTACACCTCCGAAGAGGGCGTGGGCGACCCTGCCGACCTGGTAACGCTGATCGACTCGGCCATTGCCGACAACCCCGAGAACGTAGACCTCTGGTTCGGCCGCGGCCGTATCTTCTATGCGCTGAAAAACTACGACGAGAGCATCGCATCGTTCAAGAAGGTCGTTGAGCTGAAGCCCGACCTGTTCGAAGGCAACTATTACCTGGGCGTGTTCTACACGATCAAGGCCGACGAGATGAACAAGGTGATGAACGAGAAGCAGTATAGCAGCCAGACTGCCTACGATACCGACCTGAAGGAGGTGAATGCCGTCTATATGGATGCCGTGCCCTGGTTCGAAAAGGCATACGAGCTGAAAAAGGACGACGTCAATACGCTCGACTTCCTCAAGTCGATCTGCTTCCGCCTGCGCGACGAGGAGGGCATGATGGACAAGTACAACAAGTACAACACCCTGCTCAAAGAAGCCAAAGGCGAAGAATAATCCCCTGCGGGGGCGGCGCTGCCGCCCTGCGCTTACAGGAATCCCGGCTCCGCGTTTCGGAGCCGGGATTTTTCATGCGCCGATGCGCCTGTCGTGATGTCCGTGCCGTCGAATTCGTAGGGTAATATCCGTGCAAGACGTCCGTGCAAATCCTGTGCGGCATCCGTGCGAAATGCCTGTGCTGTTGTGCCGATCTCCGGGCATTTTGCCTGTGGCGCGACCCGCGCTTCAAGGTTTCCGGATGTCGAAGCCCAACTGCCGGAGCATCCCTTCGTGGTCGAGGCAAAAGCGTTTCATCAGCAGGTAATGCGGCGTCTGCTCCAGTTCGGTGAGTTGCAGTCCGTTGTCCGCGATCTCGTAGATGTCGGCGCCGGGGTAGGCCATGACGATAGGCGAGTGGGTGCTGACGATGAACTGCGATCCGCTTTCCACGAGTTGTTTTATCCGGCACAGCATATACATCTGCCGCGACGGCGAGAGGGCGGCCTCGGGCTCGTCGAAGATATAGAGCCCGTTTCCGCGGAGCCTGTGTTCGAGCAGGCTCAGGAAGCTTTCGCCGTGCGATTGCCTGTGGAGCGACTTGTCGCCGTAATAGCGGTGTATGCCGTCGGCTATCTGGTCGATTTCGGTGGCGACGTTGTAGAAACTCTCGGCACGCAGGAAATAGCCGTCGCGCGGCTGCAACCCGCGTCCGAGCACGAGGTTCCCGTATAGCGGGGAATGAGTCTCGCGCGTTGCGAACCGAAAGTTCTTCGACCCGCCCTCGGCATTGAATCCCGCTTTTACGGCGATGGCTTCCAGCAGCGTCGATTTGCCCATGCCGTTCTCGCCCACGATGAACGTCACCGGGCGGCGGAACCGCAATCCGCTGAACCCCGCCAGCGCGGGCACCGTATAGGGGTATTCGTGCGGCAAATCTCCGGCCTCTTTCAGTCGGATATATTTGATATAGAGTGCGTTTTCGGATAAGATCATGGCGGGCTTTTTGGGGTTCCGTTCCGCTAATTTAGTGATTTTCCCCGGATATGCGGCCTGTTATCGCAGGAAACCTTCCAGGTTCCGGACGTTGTCTCTCCCGGGCCGTTCCGGCCTCTCCCTGCCCGGGGATTCACCGCCCCTTCCTTATGCGCCGGCTTTGCGGTAGATCGTCCGCAGGCTGTGCGTCATGAAGTATTGCAGCACGCCGCGCAGGAACATGTACAGCGTGAAGGCGAGCCACAGGGCGTTGTTGCCTATGAGCGTATGCCCGATATAGAAGATGCCGAAATAGGCTGCCGTAGCCCAAAACATCGAGTTGCGCATGACGCGCGTCTGCGTGGCGCCCACCATGATGCCGTCCATGATGAAGGGCATGGCGCTGGCTACGGGGATCAGGATGATCCATACGATATACCGTCCGGCGACCTCCACGATCGTCGCGGCGTTTGCGGCCGAATCGTCGATGAACAGCCCCACCAGGTCGCGCCACCAGACGATGTAGATTCCCACGAACAGTACCGACACGGCCGTGCCCCATGCGATGCAGCGCCGCAGGCAGTCGCGCAGCGCCCTTACGTCCCGGGCGCCGATGAACCGTCCGGTCAGCGCTTCGGCGGCATATGCGAAGCCGTCGTTCATGTACGAGAAGAGCGTGAAGAGCTGCAACAGCAGGGTGTTCACGGCCAGCAGCACCGGGTCTTCCATGCGGGCCGAAGCCCCCGTGAAGAAGGTGTAGACCGCCACGATGCAGAGCGTACGCAGCATGATGTCGCGGTTGACGATGAAGAAGGTTTTGAGCGGTTTCATGTCGAATACCTCGGCCCAGTCGATGCCCGTCAGCACCTTGCGGTAGCGCAGCATGAGCAGCAGCAGCGAAAGTCCCACGCCCGTCCACTGTGCGATCACCGAGGCGTAGGCGATGCCGACGATCCCCATGTCCATGCCGAAGGCGAACCAAAGGCTGCACAAGACATGCACCGCGTTGACCGAAATAGCCGTGAACATCGGTATCATGGCATTCTGCATACCCGTGAACCAGCCGTTGAACCCGAACAGGAGGATGCCAGCCGGTACGGCCCAGATGCGGGCGTAGAAATATTCGCGCGTCATTTCGTTGCCGTTCAGTCCCCACAGGGCCAGCTCGCCCAGCGGGTATTGCAGGGCGAGCATCAGCAATCCCATGCCTGCCGCCACGACCATCGCCCTTACGAGCATGTTGGTGCATTCGTGGAAATTCCCTGCGCCGAACGCCTGTGCCGTGAGTCCGCTGGTTCCCATGCGCACGAACGAGCAGTTCCAGTAGATGAAGTTGAAGATCGACACCCCGATGGCCAGTGCGCCGATCGTCGCCGCCGAATCCGCGCCCCAGTGCCCGGCGATGGCCGTCGACACGATTCCCATCAGCGGCACGGTGATGTTCGAAACGATATTCGGGAGCGCGATGCGCAGTATTTCGCGGTTCATGTTCATAGGTGCGGGGCGGGGATGTCCGGCAACCCCTGCCGGACGTCGTTTACGGGTGCAAAGATAAGGCAAAAGCGGCGAATTTGTAACGGCCCCTGTCTTTTATCGCCAAATCGGGTCTGCAATATGCCGTAATCCGGAAAAATGGATTACCTTTGCCCCACAAACTCATTCAAATACGTATGAAAGACAACAAAAACGACTCGACCACGGTACTTTCGCGTTTCGGACGCGACAAGCGCCAGCGTACCGTGACTGCTACGGCGGAGCGTGTCGAGCGTCGCCCGCGTTTACAGCGTGATGCTGCCGATTCGGAGCAACCGTCCAGCGAGGGGCCCCGTGAGCGGGCCTCCTACAATCCCCATTTCACGGCAGACAACCGCCCTGCATTTGACAAACCGCGCCGCCAGTTCGGCGACAAACCGGCTTACGGCGAGCGTAAGTCCGGCGATAAACCCCGTTACGAGCACCGCGACGGCGACAAACCGCGCCGCCAGTACGGCGACAAGCCTGCTTACGGCGAACGTAGTTTCGGCGATAAACCCCGCTACGAAAACCGCGACGGCGACAAACCGCGCCGCCAGTACGGCGACAAGCCCGCCTACGGCGAACGCAAGTTCGGCGACAAGCCTGCCTATGGCGAGCGCAAATTCGGCGACAAGCCCCGCTACGAGCACCGCGACGGTGACAAACCGCGCCGCCAGTATGGCGACAAGCCCGCCTACGGTGAACGCAAGTTCGGGGATAAGAAATACGGCGACCGTAAATTCGGCGACAAACCCTATAAGCCGGGGCCGAGGAAGCACGACGACAAACCGGCTTCCTACCCGAAATTCACGCCCGAAAAGCAGGTCGGCGAAATGCGCCTGAACCGTTTTCTCGCGCAGTCGGGCCTCTGCTCGCGCCGCGAGGCCGACGATTTCATCACCGCGGGCCTGGTCACGGTCAACGGCCAGATCGTCACCCAGCTGGGCACCAAGGTGCTTCCCACCGACGAGGTGAAATTCAACGACAGCCGCGTGCAGGGCGAGAAGAAGGTCTACCTCGTGCTCAACAAGCCCAAGGGTTATGTCACGTCGCTCGACGACCCCCATGCCGGCAAGACCGTCATGGATCTGGTCGAAGGTGCCTGCACGGAGCGCATCTACCCCGTAGGCCGTCTGGACAAGAACAGCCTCGGGTTGCTGCTTTTCACCAACGACGGCGACCTTACGAAGCAGCTTACGCACCCCTCGTACCTGAAAAAGAAAATCTACCAGGTGACGCTCGACAAGCCCCTGGCGCGTGCCGATATGGATCGCATCGCCGAGGGCATCACGCTCGAAGACGGCGAAATCTTCGCCGACGAAATTTCCTATGTCAAGGAGAACAAACAGGAGATCGGCATCGAGATACACTCCGGCCGCAACCGTATCGTGCGCCGTATTTTCGAATTCCTGGGTTACACGGTCACCAAGCTCGACCGTGTCTACTATGCCGGCCTGACCAAGAAGAACCTCAAGCGCGGAGCCTGGCGTTTCCTCTCCCGCGAGGAGGTCGAACGGCTCAAGTCCGGCCAGTACGAATAATGAAAAAGGGTGATTCCTTACGAATCACCCTTTTTCAATTAATGCGTATCTCGGTACCAGCTCGTCTGCTTGTTCTCTTCGGTGTATTTGTCCGATGGTTCGCTGAACGACACTCCCGAATAGTAGGCGACGGGGTTCATCCGGCCGTTATATGCCGAGTAGAATTCCGGCGTATTGAGCCGTGCAGCTTTTGGGAACGCCTTGTCCAACTGCACTTTGAACTCCTCTTTCAGCCCAGCGTCGCTGCAGGCCAGTTCGACCCAGTGTCCCAGATCGTAGAATATGTGCGAAGACATTCCCTCGTAGCTTTGCAGCTCTTCCGCATAGGTCTTTTGGGGCGCGGCGTTGATATGCCGCATGATCTCCTTCATACCTTCCATTTCCGCCATCACGGCCAGCGAAATGCAGCCCGATTTGGTCGTTGCATCGTTCATGTAGAAGTTCCAGAACGCTTCGCATACCTTTGTCAGGTTGTATTCTTTGCCACCGTCGGTGAAGAACCACGGCATCGCCCGCTCATAGGGGAATCCTTGTGCCATGATTTCGCAGGGCGCGGCAATTACGTAGTCCGTGCATTCGCGCAGGTCGTACAGCGTCTCTATATTGGCCATAAAGCAGGCATCGAAAAGCAGGTAGTCGGGTCTGTAATTTTGGGCCTTGACCGCCGCCGCGAAATTCGTAATGTCGATCGACCGCCCCGTGTCGCCGAACGAACGGGTTAGCAGTGCCCCTGGCATCGGAATCCATAAATCCTCCAGCTCATTCGTCATCCGGGCCGAGTAGCTGAGTGCCCCATGATCCGCGGGCACCCACGCCTTGCCGTGACAACCGACGATGATCCCGTAATGCTGCGCAGGGGCGAGCGCCGCCACGTCGCTCAGCATGCGCTGTACGCATGCGGGATCGGCCGCCGCGAAATCGTCGTAACTTTTCAGCAGCGTGAATGCGGCCGCCTGCTTTTCGGCGTTGAAATACGCTTCGTACATTTCGGCCTGTGAGTGCGTATTGGGCTGGTAGCAGACTAATATGCGGCCGTCGCCCGGAACATTTGCGTCGACAGCTTTCAATACACCGTCGATATTTTGTTTGTAGAAATTCAGCAAATCCCGCCCCGGCATGTAGAGCAGCATGGTCTGCGTCGCAGTCGCCGGGCTTTGCGATACGGTGACGCTACACTGCGCACCTCCTGCGGTCAGGTTCAGCATCACTGTCCCTAACTTGATGCGGCTGTGGCCTGTATTGTCGTCCTGCGCCCTCACCGTTACCGTCGTCTCCCCGCGGCCGCCTCGGGTGGGGGAGACGTCGAACCCGCCACCCGTCGTGGTGAGCGACCACGCTTCGGTCGACGACACCGTGAATGCCGCCTCCGAACCCGCCGTGCTGCGCAATACCACTTCGTCCTGCGTCGCGGTCAGCTCTGCGCGTTCCTCTGTTTTTTCGCACCCGGCGAGCAGTGTCACTGCCAGCAGCAGGCAGAGCGTGCGCCGGATTATTTGTAGGTACGGGGTTTCAGGTTGTTGAATTGCCATGTGCGGTCACGTTTATAGGTATATCCTTCGGGCTTGTTCCAGTATACGCGGCCGAAGTCGTAATATAGCCCTTTGCGTTTCTTGTCGCCGACCATCCGGGGCGCCGTGAAGGGGATGAATTCCACCGTACGGCTGATGATGCGGCTCTTGCCGTAGGTGTAACCCTCCGATGCCATCACGTCGAGCGCATGGTCGAACATCAGGATATGGCGCGGGGTCTTCTGCGTGAGGGCATCCCCCGAATCCTCGATCGCGCGGAGCACCCCCTTCACCTTGTTGTAATACATCTTCTCCTGCAGCTTGTTGCCCAGCGCCCCGTGGGCATAGGCCATCAGGTTCAGGATCTTGGGGCTGAACGGGTCGTGGGCGAGCGCATCTTCGCCCACGTAGAGCATCGCGTCGAGCGTTTCGGCCAGCGGGTTGTCGGGGTCGAGCCCCGATGCCAACATCAGCAGCTTGTCCAGGTCGGGGTTCGCCTCCATCGGCTTGTAGCTCTCCTGGTGGGCGTAGCCGTAGTAGAGGTAGTGGTAATCCTCGTCGGTGAGCGTCTCGTCGCCCGCGTTGTAGCGCATCATCAGCGAAGTGTAGTAGAACGGCGAATCGGGGTCGGACGTCTTGGCGACGATGTCCTCCTCGACGGGGACTTTCGCCGCGGCCAGCGCCGGGAGCAGGAGCAATGTCAGCAGTAAATTTTTCATATCCGTGTTTTGTCCGTATTTTAGGCACTAACGCTCAAATCAGCGCAAATCGTATTCCGCGATCAGTTTGCGGAACTTTTCGCGCAGCGCCCCCGAACCTTCGACGAGCGGCAGCCGCATCGTCGGGCCGATTATGCCCATTTCGGCCAGTGCGCACTTCACCCCCACGGGGTTGCCCTCTTCGAACAGGGCGTGCACCGCTTCGTCGAGGCATTCGTATGCCTTTTCCGCACGGTCGAACTCCCCGGCCTTGGCGTAGTTCACACACTCCATGAACCGCTTGGGAAAAGCGTTCGCGGCCACCGAGATCACGCCGTCGCCGCCGCGGCGCATCAGCTCGAGCGTCATGCCGTCGTCGCCCGACAGCACGATGAACCCTTCGGGGCGCCGGTCGAGGATGTGCTGCATCTGTTCGATGTCGCCCGATGCCTCCTTGATGCCGATTACGTTCTTCATTTCGCGAGCCAGCCGCAGCGTCGTCTCGGCCGTCATGTTGACGCCCGAGCGTCCCGGGATGTTGTAGAGGATCACCGGCAGCGGCGAGTGCTCCGATACGGTGCGGAAATGCTGGTAGAGCCCCTCCTGCGAGGGCTTGTTGTAGTAGGGCGTAACGCTCAGGATGGCGTCGGCGCCCCGCAGGTCGAATTCGCGCAGCTGATCCAGTACCTCCGACGTCGAATTGCCGCCGCAGCCCATCACCAGCGGTACGCGCCCCGCGATGTGGTTGGTGATGAACATGGCTATCACGGCGCGCTCGGGCATGTAGAGCGTCGGCGTCTCGGCCGTGGTGCCCAGCGCCACGATGTAGTCCACGCCGCCTTCGATCACATAGTCGATCATGCGTGCCAGCGCCTGATAGTCAACTTTTCCTTCGGGTGTAAAGGGGGTTATCATGGCGGCCCCCACGCCGCAGAGCTTGTGTCGTATCATATGATTCTGTTTGGCATTATGTAGTTTTTTATGCGTATTCCTTTTCCGCGGGGCTCAGAACAACTCGCCTTGTTGGACGGGTTCGCCGTCCCCGCCTTCCGTCGCGGCCGCTTCCGCCCCCTTCTTCCCGGAGGGTTTCACCTGTTTTCCCCGGCCCGCGGTCTCCGGCTCGCTTTTCCCCGGCTTTCCCGCGGCGTCCTTTGCAGGCTTGTTCGCCGTGTCTTTCCCCGGCTTTCCCGCGGCGTCCTTTGCAGGCTTGTCCGCCACGCCTTTCCCCGGCTTTCCCGCGGTGTCTTTTTCAGGCTTGTCGGCCGTGTCTTCCCCCGGCTTTCCCGCGGTGTCCTTTCCAGGCTTGTCGGCCGTGTCTTTTCCCGGCGCACCCGCATCATCGGCTGTCGCTGCCGGCTCCGGGGTTTTACGTCCGGCGCTATGGGACATTGCTCCGTCGCCTTCCGACCCGGCCTTTTCCGCCGCGGCCGGGGCGCCATTGTTCCTGCCGCCGTTATTTGCCGTTGTTGCGCCGTCGGCTTCCGTTCCGCTTGCCGCCGGGGCTTCCTGCCCGCCGACCATGGCGATGAACTCCTCTTCGGAAATGATCTTCACGCCCAGCTTCTCGGCTTTCCTGAGCTTCGCCGGGCCCATGTTGTCGCCCGCCACGATGTAATCGACGTTGGCCGATACGGCCGCGAGGTTCCTGCCCCCGTGCATTTCGATCAGCTCCTTCATTTCGTCGCGGCTGCGCGAGAACTTGCCCGACACCACGAAACTGCGGCCTGCGAGCGACTCCGACGCCAGCTCCCGCGCCTCCTCCTCGAACTTCAGCCCCGCGGCACGCAGGCGGCGGATGATGGCGTGGTTCTGCTCGTCGGCGAAATACTCGATGATCGCGTCGGCGATGCGCCCGCCCACCTCGTCGGCCTGGGTCAGCTCCTCGCGCGTGGCCCGCATCACGGCGTCGAGCGAGCGGAAATGCTCCGCGAGGTATTTGGCCGTCGTTTCGCCCACGAAGCGGATGCCGAGTCCGAACAGCACGCGGCGGAACGGCACCTCGACCGATCCGCGGATGCTGCGTATGATGTTGTCGGCCGACTTTTCGCCCAGCCGCGGCAATTCCGCCAGCTGTCCGGCCTTCAGGTCGTAGAGGTCGGCCACGTCGTGCACCAGCCCGTTCTCATAGAGCAGTTCCACGGTCTCCTCGCCCAGCCCCTCGATGTCCATCGCCTTGCGGCGGATGAAATGGATGATGCGTCCGACGATCTGCGGCGGGCATCCCCCCTGGTTGGGGCAGTAGTGCTTCGCCTCGCCCTCGTAGCGCACCAGCGGCGTGCCGCATTCGGGGCATACGGTGATGTATTCGAACGGTTTGCTGTCCGCAGGCCGCTGCGAGAGGTCTACCCCCGTGATCTTGGGGATGATCTCGCCGCCCTTCTCGACGTATACCATGTCGCCCGGGCGGATGTCCAGCAGGGCCATCTGCTCGGCGTTGTGCAGCGTCGCACGCCGCACGGTCGTCCCGGCCAGCAGCACCGGTTCGAGGTTCGCCACAGGCGTTATGGCCCCCGTGCGTCCCACCTGGAACGACACGCTGTCCAGCCGCGTGAGCGCCTGCTCGGCCTTGAACTTGTAGGCCACGGCCCATTTCGGGGCCTTGGCCGTGAATCCCAGCTGCCGCCTTACGGCGAAGTCGTTGACCTTGATCACCACGCCGTCGGTCGGGAAGGGCAGGGCATGGCGCCCCTCGTCCCAATGCGCGATGTAGGCGTCGATCTGCTCCGCAGTGCGGCATATGCGCGCCGCGTCCGAGACTTTGAATCCCCACTCGCGGGCTTTCTGCAGGCTTTCCCAGTGGTTCGTGAAGGGCAGGTCGTCGCCCGCCAACTGGTAGAGCGTGCAGTCCAGGCCGCGGCGTGCGACCACCGACGACGCCTGCTGCTTGAGCGTTCCCGCCGCGGCGTTGCGCGGGTTTGCGAAGAGCGTCTCCCCGGCCGCCTCGCGCTCGGCGTTGATTTTGTCGAACGAGGCGTAGGGCATCAGGATCTCGCCCCGTATTTCGAAGTAGGGCGGCCAGTCGTCGCCCCTCAGGCGCAGGGGAACCGTGCGCACCGTACGTACGTTGGCCGTCACGTCGTCGCCCTGCGTGCCGTCGCCGCGCGTCACGGCACGCAGCAGCCGCCCGTCCTCGTAGGTGAGCGATATGGCCGTGCCGTCGAATTTCAGTTCGCAGACGAACTCCGTCGGCCCGGCCTCCTTTTCGATACGGGCGATGAATTCATGCAGTTCGTCGAGCGAATAGGTGTTGCCGAGCGAAAGCATCGGGAACCGGTGCTTTACGCTCCGGAACTCCGACGTGATGTCGCTTCCGACACGCACCGAGGGCGAATTGGGGTCGGACAGTTCGGGGTGCGCCCGTTCCAGATCCTGCAATTCGCGCATCATCGTGTCGAATTCGAAGTCGGAGATCTCAGGGGCGTTTTCGACGTAATATCTGAAGTTATGGTACTCGAGCTGCCGCCGCAGCTCTTCGATTTTCTCGCGTATCATAATATAAGTATAACCTGCGTAAAGGTACGTATTTTGTTTATAACATCCTGCAAATTCAAAAAAAATGCAAAAAAAAATTACGGATGTGGTGCGATATGTAAATTTTGCTTATAATTGCAGAAAATTTCCAAGCATTACTATGGCTAAACAGAATACGACGAAGAAACATATCGTAACGAGCTTTCACAACCTGACTCCCGAACTGCAGGATGCCGTCAAGGAAAAATACCCGCTGGGGTTCACCGAAGCGATGATGCGCGTGGACAAACCCAACGGCGATTTTTTCTATGCCGTGCCGTTCGATACCGACGAGATCGCCTATATGGTGAAGATCGACGTGAAGATCGACGACAATGCGCAGGAGGAGGACGACAAGGATTACTACGACGACGAAATCAAGGGCGCCGACGAAATCCAGGACGATGCCAATTCCGATGACGGCGGCGGCGACTCCGACGACGACGTGAATATCTGATCCGGCCATGCTGCGCTTTATCCCTGCCCTCGCTCTGTTGCTGTTCACGGCCTGCGGCCTTGCTGAGAACGAGCAGGATGATAAGAACAAGCGTATTTATATTACATTCACAGACCCCGCCTTCGAGCAATTCTGTCTCGGAATGTTCGATTTGGATCACGACGGACGCATTTCGCGCTACGAGGCGCAGCGCGTCCTGGTGATGGATTGCTCCGGCCGCAACATCTCCGCGATGTGGGAGATCGGCGAGTTTTCCCGCCTGCGCGAGCTCGATTGCAGCGGCAATAACCTCACGCGGCTCGACCTGCGCAAATGCCCCGACCTGCAAAAGCTCGATTGCGGCGACAACGAAATCACGTCGCTCGACATCGACGGCCTGCGCGGGCTGGCGGTGCTCGATTGTGCCGGGAACCTGCTCGCACGCCTCGACCTGAAATCCAACTCTTCCCTGCGCCAGCTCGATTGCCGCGGCAACCTGCTGGTGACGCTCGACCTGACCCCCTGCTCGGGGCAGTTGCAGGCCGACACGCGCGACAACCCTTTCCTTACGACCGTCTATCGCCTCGGCTCGCAGGGCGTCGATTATAACGGGCCGACCGAGGTGGTCGTCCGCTGACCGGAGCCTCCGTTTCCTACCCCCCCCCGCATCGTTTCCCGCTGGCTGCCCGCGTCCGTTTCCGCTGGCTGTCCGTGTCCGTTCCCCGCCGCCTGCCCGCGTCGTTCCCCGCTGGCAGCCCGCATTGTTCCCCGCTGCCTCCCCGCGTCGCTTCCCGTCACCTGTCCGTGTCCGTTCCCCGCCGCCTGCCCGCATTGTTCCCCGCAGGCTCCCCGCGTCGCTTCCCCGCTGGCAGCCCGCATTGTTCCCCGTTGGCTGCCCGCGTCGCTTCCCGTCGGTTGCCGCGTCCGTTTCCTGCCGTTCCCGGCGTTGTCTTTTGCCTTCCGCAGCGGGTTTGCGGCACGCTTATTTCTGATACATTGTTGAAAAGTCGCCGCCGCGGGTTGGGTATTTCGGATAATAATTCTTACCTTTGGGTGCAAAAAATGTCTTTTGCGCCATAAATATTACCGGATACAATGAAAAAAGTTGACGTTATCCTCGGCCTGCAATGGGGTGACGAGGGCAAGGGAAAAGTTGTGGATGTGCTGACGCCTGGCTACCAGGTCGTAGCCCGCTTCCAGGGCGGCCCCAATGCCGGTCATACATTGGAATTCAACGGCGAGAAATACGTGCTCCGCTCGATCCCTTCGGGCATATTCCAGGGCGGTAAGACCAATATCATCGGTAACGGTGTGGTGATCGACGCCGTCCTTTTCCGTGAAGAGGCCGAAGCGCTCGCGGCCAGCGGCCACGACCTCACCCGGCAGCTCTGCATTTCGAAGAAGGCCCACCTGATCCTGCCCACGCACCGCATCCTCGATGCTGCGTACGAGGCGGCCAAGGGCAGCGCCAGGATCGGCACCACCGGCAAGGGCATCGGCCCGACCTATACCGACAAGGTCAGCCGCAACGGCATGCGCGTGGGCGATGTGCTGAGCGCCGATTTCGAAAAGATATACGCCCGCGCCAAGGCTCGCCACGAGAAGATCCTGCGCAGCCTGGCCTGCGAGTACGACATCACCGAGTTGGAACAGAAGTGGTTCGCGGCGGTCGAGTACCTGCGTCGTTTCAACATCATCGACAGCGAGTATTTCGTCAACGAATGCCTCGCCGCGGACAAGAGCATCCTGGCCGAAGGCGCGCAGGGGACGCTGCTCGACGTGGATTTCGGTTCCTATCCGTTCGTCACCTCGTCGAACACGGTCTGCGCCGGCGCCTGCATCGGGCTGGGCATCGCCCCGAACCGCATCGGCGAGGTCTACGGTATCTTCAAGGCCTACTGCACACGCGTCGGCAGCGGCCCGTTCCCCACGGAGCTGTTCGACGAAACGGGTGCCCGGCTGCGCGACATCGGCCATGAGTACGGAGCCGTCACGGGGCGCGAGCGCCGTTGCGGATGGCTCGACATGGTGGCGCTCAGGTATTCGATCATGATCAACGGCGTGACGCAGCTCATCATGATGAAGTCCGACGTCATGAACGATTTCGAGACCATCCGCGTCGCCACCGAATACGAGATCGGCGGCAAACGTACGTCGTATTTCCCCTATGAGGTCGGCGACGACCTGAAACCCGTCTACCGCGAGTTCCCGGGGTGGAAATGCGACCTGCGCGCCTTCACCCGCTACGAGGACTTCCCCGCGGAGTTCAAGGCCTATGTCGAGTTCATCGAACGCGAGACGGGTGTTCCGGTGAAGATCATCTCTGTCGGCCCCGACCGCGGCGAAACCATCGTAAGATAGCTATTAACCATAAATACCTACTATGAAAAAACAGCTGAAAATTGTTGTATTGGCAAAGCAGGTGCCTGATACCCGCAACGTGGGTAAGGATGCGATGACCCCCGAAGGGACGGTCAACCGCGCGGCGCTGCCGGCCATCTTCAATCCCGAAGATCTCAATGCGCTCGAAATGGCGCTCGCGCTTAAAGACCGCACCGACGCTTCGACGGTTCATATCCTGACGATGGGGCCCCAGCGTGCCGCCGACATCATCCGCGACGCGATGTTCCGCGGCGCCGACGGCGGTTACCTGCTTTCGGGCCGCGAATTCGCCGGTTCGGACACGCTCGCCACGTCGTACGCCTTGTCGTGCGCCCTGAAAAAGATCCGGCCCGACATCATTTTCGCCGGCCGCCAGGCCATCGACGGCGATACGGCGCAGGTCGGCCCCCAGGTGGCTGAGAAACTCGGCCTGCCGCAGGTTACCTATGCCGAAGAGATCCTCGACATCAAGGACAGCACGCTGGTTATCCGGCGCCGCCTGAACTGCGGCACCGAAGTCGTCGAGTGCCCCGTCCCGGCTGTCATTACGGTCAACGCCTCGGCTCCCGAGTGCCGTCCGCGCAACGCCAAGCGCGTGATGACCTACAAATTCGCCCTCTCGGGGTCTGAAATCGCCGCGGCGCCCGAATCGGAAGCCGCACGGCGCGCCGCCGCCAAGCCCTACCTGCAGATCGTCGAGTGGGCTGCCGCCGACGTCGATCCCGACCCGCAGCAGCTCGGCCTTCAGGGTTCGCCCACGAAGGTCAAGAAGATCGAGAACGTGGTTTTCCAGGCCAAGGAGGCCAAGAAGCTCACCGCTGCCGACGAGGATATCAATTCACTGATGGTCGAACTTATCGCGAGCCACACGCTCGGTTAATACGTGCATAGGAGATGAACAACATATTCGTATATATCGAGAACGAGGGCGGCAAGGCCGCCGAGGTGTGCCTCGAACTGATGACCAAGGGCCGCGAACTGGCCACGACGCTGGGCGTGAAACTCGAAGCCGTGGTGCTGGGCGAGAACCTCGCCGGCATCGAGCACGAGCTCGCCAAATACGGCGCCGATACCGTATGGATCGCCGACGACAAGGTGTTCGCACCGTTCCGTACGCTGCCCCATACGGCCGTCATGTGCGGCCTGATCGAGCAGGAGAAACCCCAGATCGTGCTGTTCGGCGCGACGTGCAACGGCCGCGATTTCGCGCCGCGCGTGTCGTCGGCGCTTTACAGCGGCCTTACGGCTGACTGTACGCAGCTGGTGATCGGCGACCACAAAGACGCCAAGAGCGGCAGGGAGTACAAAGACCTGCTCTACCAGATCCGCCCCGCCTTCGGCGGCAACATCATCGCCACGATCGTCAACCCCGACAACCGTCCGCAGATGGCCACCGTCCGCGAAGGCGTCATGCGCCGCGAATATGCCGCCAAGCCGGGTGCCGGCGAGGTGAAGAAGGTCCAGTGGCAGAAATTCGTGAAGGACGCAGACCTCGCGGTGAAGATCATCGACCGTGAGATTGCCGAGAGCAAGATCGACATCAAGGGTGCCGGCGTCATCGTCGCGGGCGGCTACGGCATGGGTTCGAAGGAGAACTTCGACCTGGTGTTCGAGCTGGCCGACGTGCTGGGTGCCGAGGTGGGCGCGAGCCGCGCAGCCGTCGACGCCGGGTTCGCAGACCATGCGCGCCAGGTGGGTCAGACCGGTGTGACGGTACGCCCCAAACTCTACATCGCCTGCGGTATCTCGGGGCAGATCCAGCATACGGCCGGCATGGACGGCTCGGCCATGGTCATTTCGATCAACACCGACCCCGAAGCCCCGATCAACAAGATTGCCGACTACGCCATTACGGGCGACGTCAACGAGGTGATCCCCAAGATGATTAAGTACTACAAACAAAATTCGAAGTAATGGCTAATTTCTTTTCAGACAATAAGGATTTGCAGTTCCACCTCCAGCATCCGATGATGCGCAAGATCGTGGAGCTGAAAGAGCGCGGCTTCGCCGAGAAAGACCTCTACGATTTCGCGCCTCAGGATTTCGAAGACGCCATGGACTCCTACCGCCGCGTGCTGGAGATCGCCGGTGAAGTTTGCGGCGAGGTCATCGCTCCGAATGCCGAGGGCGTGGATCACGAAGGCCCCCGCGTCGTGAACGACCACGTGGAGTACGCTGCGGGCACGGTTCAGAACATGAAGGCCATCGTCGACGCGGGCCTGAGCGGCCTTACGCTGCCCCGCAAGTACGACGGCCTGAACTTCCCGCTGGTCTGCTTCGTGATGGCCAACGAGATGGTCGCCCGCGCTGATGCCGGCTTCGAGAACATCTGGGGTTTGCAGGACTGTGCCGAGACGCTCAACGAGTTCGCCTCGGAGGAGCTCAAGGCCAAATACCTGCCGTGGGTTTCCGCGGGCGCTACCTGCGCCATGGATCTCACCGAGCCGGATGCGGGTTCCGACCTGGGCGCCGTGATGCTCAAGGCTACGTGGTCCGAGGAGAAGCAGACCTGGCTGCTGAACGGCGTCAAGCGCTTCATCACCAACGGCGACGGCGACGTTTCGCTCGTGCTGGCGCGTACCGAAGAGGGTACCACCGACGCCCGCGGGCTGTCGATGCTCGTCTATGACAAGCGCGACGGCGGCGTGAAGGTGCGCCGTATCGAGAACAAAATGGGTATCAAGGGCTCTCCGACGTGCGAGCTGGTCTTCACCAACGCCCCCGCGCAGCTGGTCGGCGACCGCAAGATGGGCCTTATCAAATACGTGATGTCGCTGATGAACGCCGCCCGCCTGGGTATCGGTGCGCAGTCGGTGGGCTTGTGCGAAGCCGCCTACCGCGAGGCGCTGAAATACGCCCAGGAGCGCGAGCAGTTCGGCAAGCCGATCATCCGCTTCGCGGCCGTTGCGGAGATGCTCTCCAATATGAAGGCCAAGTTGCAGGGTGTCCGTGCGCTGTTGTACGAGACGACGCGCTTCGTCGAGGTCTACAAGCAGTACGGCCATATCGCGCACGAGCGTCCGCTCGAAGGCGACGAACGCCAGGAGATGAAGTTCTACAACCGCCTGGCCGACGGCTTCACGCCGCTCGTCAAGCTCTTCTCGTCGGAGTACGCCAACCAGCAGGCCTACGACGCCATCCAGATCCACGGCGGTTCGGGCTTCATGAAGGACTATCCCTGCGAGCGCCTCTACCGCGACGCACGTATCATGAATATCTACGAGGGTACCTCGCAGCTGCAGGTCGTGGCGGCGATCAACGCCGTGACCAAGGGCACCTTCATGGAGCAGATCGAGCGTTACGCCGCCGCCGAATACAGCCAGCCCATGCAGCCCGTCGTTGCGAAGCTGAAGGAGCTGACCGCGAAGTTCTCGGAAATGACCGCCCATGTCGAAGCCGGGGACAAGGAACTTTGCGGCTTCAAGGATTTCCACGCACGCCGTCTGGTCGAAACCGCCGGCCATATCATCATCACCTACCTGCTGGCCCGTCAGGCCGGCGAGTCGGAGGAGTATGCCGATTCGGCGAAAATTTTCTGCAAACTTGCCGAGGGTAAGATCTCGGAAGCCTATACCTACGTCATGAACTCCACGCTCGAAGACGTCGCGCTGTTCCGGGCGGGCGAATAGGGGAGGTGAACCGCATTCCTGTTGGAAAAAATCCGGGTGACGAATCGAATCGCCCGGATTTTTTTTAATTTGCACCGTGTAATAATTACATTGCGTCCTATGAAAACTCTTTTTTCCCTGCTTGTTTCGCTGTTGCTTTCCGCCGGTTTGTACGCACAGTCCTTCGACGATTACCGTGCCGCCGCCGAATCGGGCGACCCGGTAGCTGTTTCCAATGCCGGTGTTTGTTTTCTCCATGGCTGGGGTGTGGAACAAAACCATGCCGAGGCGCTGAAATGCTTCCGGCAGGCTGCCGGCCACGATGTTCCTGCCGCCTATTACAATTTAGGGCTCTGTTACGAGAAGGGGTGGGGTTTGCCGCAGGATTTCACGCAGGCCGTTGCCTGTTACCGCCGGGCTGCGGAGCAGGGCGATCCCGACGCCCAGCGAGCTTTGGGCAATTGTTATTTTTCGGGCCAGGGTGTAGGCCGTGATTATGCGCAGGCGGTCGTATGGCTCCGAAAGGCTGCTGCACAGAACGATGGCTGCGCCCAATACAACCTCGGGGTCTGTTATGCGAACGGGTTCGGTGTTGTCCGGGATTACGCCGCGGCGGTGAAGTGGTACCGCATGGCCGCTTTGCAGGGCGATGCCGACGGACAATACAATCTCGGGGTCTGCTATATCGAGGGACGGGGTGTCGGAGTGGATTGTGCCGAAGCGGCATCCTGGTTCCGGCGGGCTGCCGAACAGGATCATGCGGGCGCCCAGTATAACCTCGGCGTATGTTATTATATGGGGCATGGCGTGGATGCCGACAAAACGGAAGCCCGCCGCTGGATCGCCGCCGCGGCCGAAAAGGGCAATGCCGATGCTGTCAAGGCCTTGCGGCTCTTCGATTGATCCCGTGCCCCGCCCCGGCTTGTCGTGCATCCCTGCGGTGTCTGCCTGCGGTGTCTGTTTGCGGTTTCTGTCTGCGAGGGGCGTGGCGCGTACAATACCAGAGCAGGTTCGACCCCCGGGTCGAACCTGCTCTCGTTTTTTATGGTATTCGGTCATCCGGCCTAAACCCGGGACGTATTCGGTGCGATCCGAAGGTTTTCGGATTCTTATTTATCTTTCGGCGGGTAATTGAGCGGTGCGAAAAATTCGTCGAGTGTAATGTTGTAAAACTTGCAAATAATTGTTATAGTCGTCAGATTCGGGAAATTCTTGCCGGATTCGAGTTGTGCAATTCCCAACCCGGTCGCTTCGGCCAACTCCTCCTGCGATTGGTGGTCGTGCAAGCGCCTTAGTTCCTTCACCCGCAGAATGATTTTTTGAAGCAATTCTTCGTCGCGGCGTTGTTTTTTTTGTTCCATTGCCCCCCCCCTGTGAGTCTTATAAAATAAATTCGCATGTCCGGATTATTCGACAGGGTAGTCGCTTTCACCGAAGAATTCACGGAGACTGATGCCGTAGAAACGGCAGAGTATTGTCAGTGAGACAAGTGTGGGGAATTTTGATCCGCTTTCAAAATGGAAAATATCCAGACCGGTATTTTCTATAACGTATTCCTGCGAATAATTATGATCGCGGCGCAACTGTTTCATTCGTGAAATGACATATTGAGCCAATTTTTCGTCCGTTCGTTTTGGTTTCGTCTGCTTCATTTGTACAAATGAAAGGATCAATCTAATTTTCTGCTCTGTCTGTTTGGACAGAATAGTTTTTTTACTATCTTTGTGAAAGCAAACAGAAATTCCAATTACAGAAATTATGCTAACTTTGCAGAATAATACGGCATCGCCGTAACGACATACCATAAGGTTAAGACAACCTTTATGCCCCACGAACTCGCGACTGTCATGTTATATGACAGGTTCTTCTGGCGTAAATTTGTCTGAAACCCTTGCTATGTCCCGGCCTCGTGCCGGGACGGCTTGGGCGTAAGGGCAACTTCCAGAAACGGTTCGCGAGACCAGTGGGGGAGTTTGCACCTGCGCCCTTGCTTTTTTTTCGCAGGCCGCAGGTCGTATGCCGCCTCCGGGTACGGTTCGGGCGATGAATTCTTCTCCCCTGAACAGCGTCACTATTGTTCGTCCGGCCGTACCCGTTTTTTTTCGCCCCCTCCCTGTTTTTGCCTCCCGGTGCATCCCGCAATGGAAAAGGCCTGCGCATGACGTGCGCAGGCCTTTTGCCCAGTTGCCGTCGCAGGTCTACGCCTGCGCCGCTTCCTTCTCGGCCATCACGCAGCGCGTGGTGCCGAAAATATTGAGGTTGAGGTGCCCGGCGATGTAGGCCAGCGCCTTCTGTGCCTTGACCGAGTTGCCGGCCTCGTCGAGCGGCGGGGCGAAGGCCGCTACGCCCATCACGCCCGGGACGACGCCCATGATGCCGCCGCCCACGCCCGTCTTGGCCGGGAGCCCCGTCGTGAAGAGCCAGTCGCCCGTGTGCTCGTAGAAACCCACGGTCGCCATCATTGAGGCGATTTTGGGCGACAGCTCGGGCTTGAAGACCTGTTGTTTGGTCACGGGGTTCTTGCCTCCGTTGGCGATCGTCGCCGCCATCGTGGCGAGCTGCTTGGCCGTCACGCCGATCGAACACTGGCGCGTGTAGATGTCCAGCGCCATGTCCGGGTCGTCGTAGATGCGGTTGTAATTCTTCAGCAGCCATGCGATCGACTTGTTGTTGAAGTTGGTCGCCGTCTCCGACTTGTACAACTCGTCGATCACCTCGACCTGCGAGCCTGCGAGCCCTTCGATGAATCCGGTGATCGCCTTCCATTTGCCGTCGCTGTCGCCTACGGGCTGCACCATCGAGCAGGCGCTGATCGCCCCGGCATTCACCAGCGGCGTCGAGGGATGGTCGTTTTCGAGCAGGATCGCCATGATCGAATTGAAAGGCAGCCCCGTCGCATCGGCGCCGATCTTCGTCAGCACCTCCTGTGCGCTGTACTGGTTCATCGCCAGGATGGCCGTCGGGACTTTCGATACCGATTCGATGCCGAATTTGTAATCGGTGTCGCCCACGGCGATCACCTCCCCGTCGGGCAGGCAGGCCGCGATGCCGAAGAGGGTCGACGGTACGTTGGCCAGGTAGGGGATATAGTCGGCGTTCTTGCCGCCCGTTTCGTTCTTGCAGCGCTCGTAGGCCTGCTGTACGGCCTCGCGAACCGTTGCGTTGTCGATTTTCTGGATCATTGTCTGATGTATTTACCGATTTATTTGTTGTGAAGTTCCGTATCCGAAGGTTTCGCCATCGGTTCGGGAGCGTTGGTATGTACCGGAGCCGCTACGACGGGCTGCTGCTCCCAGTGGAACGGGGCGAAGTCGGCCGCGGCCTCGGGGTCTTTCCACGACGGTTTGCGCATGGCGTAGATCACGAACGGGGCACCCACGACTACCACGCAACCGATGATGAGCACCGAGAACCAAACGGTGTTGCTGCCGGTCGAGATCTGGCTGGGCGGTACGAAGCTCAGGACGAAGGCCAGCAGGGCTCCGCAGAAACCCAGACAGCCCAAGAACCACATCAGGCCGTTGCCCTTGCCCAGGCGGAACGGGCGGTCGGTGTTCTTCATCTTGTAGCGCAGCACGATCGCCGCCGAGAACATCAGCATGTACATGATCAGGTACAGCAGCACGGTCAGCTGCGAAAGTATCTGGTAGAACGACTGCACCGAGGGCATCACGACGAACAGCAGCGCCAGCAGCGTCACGACGCAGCCCTGGATGAGCAGGATATTCTTCTGTACGCCGTTCTTGTTGGTCTTCTGGAAGAACGGGGGCAGGTAACCCGCCTTACCCACGGCGAAGATACCCTTCGAAGGGCCGGCCACCCAGGTCAGCACGCCGGCCAGCACGCCGAACATCAGGGCGATGGCGATGATCGGGCCCGCCCACGACATGTGCAGGTAGTGGAAATAGTTGTCGAAGCCCACCAGCAGCGACTGCGTGAGGCTGATGTCCTTGGCCGGGATGATGAAGCCCAGCGAGAAAGTACCCAGCACGAAAATGCAGACCGTTACGAGCGAACCGATGATGATGGCCTTGGGGTAGTTCCGCGACGGGTTCTTCACGTCCATGACGTGTATACCCATCATCTCCATACCCGCATAGAACAGGAAGATACTGCTGGCCAGCACCAGGTTGTCGAATTTCGACAGGTCGGGGAAGAAACCCTGCGACATGTCCATGTGGTTGTGTCCGCCGGTCGAAATGTAGATGATGCCCAGCAGGATCAGCAGGCCTGCGGGAATGATCGTACCGATCATACCGCCCCATTTGCTGATCTTGCCGACCCATCCCAGGCCCTTGAGCGCGATGAAGGTGGCGATCCAGTAGATTGCCAGCACCATGCAGAGCGTGAAGACCTTGTTCGAGGCCAGCGTCGCGTCGTGCGCATCGTTCATGCCGATGAAGGCGATCGACACGGCGCCGAACGTCAGTACGGTGGGGTACCAGATCGTCGACTCGATCCATTGCAGCCAGATGGCCAGGAACCCCGTGCGGGCGCCGTACGCCTCGCCGACCCAGCGGAATACACCGCCCTGTTTGGTGGAGAACATCGCGGCCAGCTCCGCGGCGACCATGGCCGTCGGGATGAGGAAGACGATGGCGGCAAACAGATAGTAGAATGCCGATGAAAGTCCGTAGACGGCCTCGGCGGGGAGGCCGCGCAGACTTACTACGGCAGTCACGTTCATAATCGCGAGTGTCATGACACTCAATTTGAACCCTGTGCTTGTGGTAGTTTTCTTTACATCCATAATTCGGTTTGATTGAAATTGGTTTTAACGCTCATTGAGGTTGCAACTACCGTGCAAATCTGCCCGGCAGGCTCATTTTGTCCGGGCGATAGCGGCAGTGTTGCCGAAAAAAACTATATTTGCACATAAACTTTACGCCTATGTACCGCACCGCGTTAATCCTGGCTCTGGCCCTCTTCGCCGCCTCCTGCGGCGGACGCCGTTCACAGCAGCAGACGGCCTGCGTGCCGCAGCCTCGCGTATTCCTCCCGGCGATCGCGCCGGCGCGCCTCTCGCCCGAAGAGCAGCGCGACTACCTGCGCTGGCACTATTGGGATCGCTTCGATTTCGCCGATACCCTGTTCGTCCGCGAGGCCGATACCGCACAGATGGTCGAGGCCTATGCCCGGTGGGTGGCCCTGATCTCCGACCGCCCGGCCGACGCCGCGCCGATGGATTCGCTCATGCGCCGTGCCTCCGCCTCGCGCCCGATGCTCGACTACTTCACGATGCTCGCCCAACAGGTGATCCACGACCCCAATTCCCCGCTGCGCAACGACGAATTCTATATCCCTGTGATGCAGGCCGTGCTGGCGAGCCCCTACTACGACGAATACGAACGCATCGGGCCGGCCTACGACCTCGCTATGGCGTCGCAGAACCGCCTCGGGCAGCGTGCCAACGATTTCCGCTATACGCTCGCCTCGGGCGCCACGGGTACGCTCTACGGCGTGAAGGCCGAATATACGCTGCTGTTCATCAACAACCCCGGCTGTGGGATGTGCAAGCAGCTGCGCGAGCAGATCTCCGGCTCGCCCATGCTTTCGGAGATGATTGAGCGCGGCCGCCTCAAAATACTGGCGCTTTATCCCGACGAAGACCTCACCGAGTGGCGGAATTACCGCGACCATATCCCCGCGACCTGGATCAACGCCTACGATGCCGGCTGCCTCGTCCGCGAAAACGGCACCTACGACCTGACGGCCATTCCGTCGCTCTACCTGCTGGACAGCGACAAGCGCGTGCTGGTGAAGGATTCCACCGACGTGCCCTATATCGAAGAGGTTATCGACCGGAGAGGGTAGGGCGCCCCGTTCCCGGCGCCCGTCCCGTCATATACGTCCTCTCCGTCGTCCCTTTCTGTCGTCCTCTCCACCGTCCCTCTCCGCCGGCTCTCTCCGCCGTACTTTTCCGCGATCCCTCTCTGCCGTCCCTCTCCGTCAATTCCTCTCTCTGTCGTTTCCGTTCCGCCCTATCCTCTCTTCCCCGTTCTTCTCTTTGCTGTTTCTTTTTCTGTTGTCCGTCCTCTGCCGTTCCCGCTTCTTTCCGCGCGCGTGCACATTGCATCCGCTATAAGCGTTGCTTATCGCCCTATAAAAAAAGACAATCGTGATTTTATCCGGATTTTGTGCCTAATCGTTACCTTTGCACTGCACAAACAGAAAAACTAACACTCAAACATTATTACGATTATGGCAAAGAAATGGCGTTGTACCGTATGCGGTTACATTCACGAAGGCCCCGAGGCACCCGACCAGTGCCCGATGTGTAAAGTTGGCAAGGAGAAATTCGTCGAGGTCGTGGAGCAGGAGGGCAACCTCGAATTTGTGACCGAGCATGTCATCGGTGACGGCAAGGGCGCCAGCAAGGAGCTATGGGAAGGTCTCCAGAACCACTTTATGGGCGAGTGCACTGAGGTGGGCATGTATCTTGCGATGAGCCGCCAGGCCGACCGCGAAGGGTATCCCGAGATCGCCGAGGCATACAAGCGTTACGCATGGGAAGAGGCCGAGCACGCCTCGAAGTTCGCCGAACTGATCGGCGAGGTGGTCTGGGACACCAAGACCAACCTCTACAAGCGCATGAACGCCGAGAGCGGCGCCTGCGAGGACAAGATGCGCCTGGCACGCATGGCCAAGGAGCAGAACCTCGACGCCGTGCACGACACCGTACATGAAATGGCCAAGGACGAAGCCCGCCACGGCAAAGGTTTCGAAGGCCTTTACAAGCGTTATTTCGGCAAATAGTATTAGGTATTGCAATATATGCGAAAAGGGCGGCATTCACGTGCCGCCCTTTTCATTTGCGCATTTCGCGCAGCTTCATAAGCAGTAAAAACTTGTCTGTGAGCCACTCGTATCCCTCCTTGGCGGCACGTGCCACGTCGTAGACCGTTTCGACCTGGTCGCGGATGCGCTCCACGCCCTCGCGTATCGCGAGCAGGTAGATCACCGCTGCGAGCACGGCGAAGAATCCCCCGACGATGAGCGACGAAAGGATGAAGGAGCCCGTCACCACAGACAGCCACTCGACCAGCGCCGTAAGCAGCAGGAAGATGGCGATCGAGGCCGTCATCACGAAGAAGACCAGCGCCGCGACGAAGGAGCCGCCCGAAGTTTTTCTGTTATCCGTTCCCATGAGGCGTCGCCCGGGCAAAGTTTACTTTTCGTCGCATTTGCAGCGTGCCTCCTCGACTTTGCCGCGCACTTCGTCCACCTTTTCGCGTACCTTGTCGACTTCGTCGCCGATCAGGTCTTTGATTTGTTTGCGGAGTTCTGCACCCGACTGGGGCGTGAAGAGCATCGTGAGGGCCGATCCGATAATCAAGCCGCCCACGAGCGATACGATGACGATTCCTGTGTTTTTCATAGTTATTGGTGTTTATTTGATTCAGCCCTTCGAGTTGCAAAGTCCGCGCCAAATTGTTACCTTTGGGAACATGATCCCCGATCCCTGCACAACCGTGGCTTTCACGGGCCACCGTACCTATTGCGGCGAGGCTTCCGCGGCACTTGCCGCCGCGATCCGCGGGCTTCATGCCCATGGCTTCAGGACGTTCCTCTGCGGCATGGCCGTAGGCTTCGACCTGGCGGCCGCCGAGGCGGTACTCGAACTGCGCGATTCCCTCCCCGGGCTGCGGCTCGTCGCCGTAGTGCCCTTCGGCGGGCAGGAGGCGCGCTTCTCCCATGCCGACCGCGTACGTTACCGCGCTGCGATGGCCTCGGCCGACGATGCCGTCGTCCTGTCACCGGTCTACCATGCGGGGTGCTATGCCGTGCGCAACAACTACCTCGTCGACCATGCCTCGCTGCTCGTCGCCTGGTACGACGGTTCGCCCGGCGGCACGCGCCATACGGTTTTCCGCGCCCTGCGCCGGGGCCTGGAATTCGTGAACCTCCACCCGCAGCGTGCCGGAGTCGCGCTGACCGAACCGACGCTTTTCTGACGCGGTTCCTCCTGCGGCACAAAAGGCTCGGACAAATTGTAAATAATATATGAATAATTCATCGGAACAACTCATCGGCAAGAATCCGCGCATAGAGGCCGTGGATGCCTTACGGGGTTTTGCCGTTATGGCTATTGTCTTGGTTCACAACCTGGAACATTTTATCTTCCCGGTCTATCCTGCCGATTCCCCGGGCTGGCTGAATACATTGGATCAAGGGGTATTCAACGTCGTCTTTACCCTGTTTGCCGGAAAGGCCTATGCGATTTTCGCCCTCCTGTTCGGATTTACGTTCTATATTCAAAGCCACAACCTGAAGCGGCGGGGCGGGGACTTCGGCTGTCGTTTCCTGTGGCGGCTGGTACTGCTGGCAGGTTTCGCAACCCTGAACGCGGCTTTTTTCCCGGCCGGGGATGTCCTGCTGCTGTTCGTCATCGCGGGGCTCGTCCTGTTTTTTACGCGCAACTGGAGCGATGGGGCTATCCTCGCCGCCGCCGTCGTTTTCCTGTTGCAGCCTGTCGAATGGTACCACTGCGTAGCCGCCCTGCTGGATCCGGCCCACCGGCTGCCCGACCTGGGGGTCGGTGAACTGTATGCCCGAGTGGCCGAATACACGAAAGCCGGGAATTTCGGGGATTTCATCCTGGGCAATGTCACATTGGGACAGAAGGCCAGCCTGTTGTGGGCGGTAAACGCCGGGCGTTTCGTCCAGACTGCCGGGTTGTTCCTCCTGGGTTTCTATATCGGCAGGAAACAGTTGTTCGCCGCCACCGAAAAGAATCTCCGCTTCTGGGTGAAAACGCTGATCGTCTCCGCCATTGCCTTCGCCCCTTTGTATACGCTCAGGGAGCTTGTCATGGACAACGGTGCAGTCGTCGGGCAGACAGCCGGAACGGCGCTCGACATGTGGCAGAAGCTGGCTTTTACGCTGGTCTTGGTCGCTTCGTTCATCCTGCTTTACCAACGCAGGAAGTTCAGTGCCGCCGTTGCCGGCCTGCGCTTCTACGGCAGGATGAGCCTTACGAACTACCTCTCCCAATCCGTCATCGGGGCCTTCGTCTATTTCCCGTTCGGCCTCTACCTTGCCCCTCGGTGCGGATATACGGCCAGCCTGTTGGTCGGGATTCTGGTGTTCCTGCTGCAGGTGCGGTTCTGCAAATGGTGGCTGGGGAGGCACAAACAGGGGCCGTTGGAATATATCTGGCATAAATGGACTTGGATCGGAACCGATAAATAGCCTGCCGCTTCCCGCTGCCGCTTCTCCTTCCGTTTCCCGCAGCCGCTCCCCGCTGCCTGCTGCAAAGCAAAATCCCCGGAGGCGATAGCCTCCGGGGATTTTCAAAATGTCCCTGCGCGGGATTATTTCCAGTTCAGAATCTTGTGGAAATCGTATTCCTCGGGGTTTGAGACATACTGCTTCGCAGCTTCGTAGTCCGCAGGCGTGATGGCGTTGATGATGTTGTCCACCACCGACGAGAACTTGTCCGACTTGATGTCCACCAGACGGGGCGGTATCTTGCCCGTCGTCGGATCCTGCAGGTCTTTCAGGTAGAGCGGGTTGACGTTGCCTTCCGAATCCACGTAGACCATGCATCCGGTCTTGCCCTCGGCAAAGAGCTTGTGTACGCCGATACCCAGTTCCGAGCAGTACGTCAGGTCGTATGCGATCGGGGTCTGGCAGCGGATCTCGTAACCCAGCTCCACGGGGCGGCTCTTGACCTTGAGACCGATCTCCTTGAGCTTTTTCTCGATCATCTCGTTGAAGATGTGCGCCTTCGAGACCTTGCCCAGCTCGGGGTGCCCGTGCTCGTCATAGGTGAAATGGATGCCGCTCTTGCGGATTTCCTCGTCGCTCAGCGCGTGGAATACGCCTTCCGAGATGACGGCGGCGCCGTAGTCCATGCCCATGATCTTACGCTTGATGATCGACGAGATGACGAGGTTCACGATCTTTTCGACCGTGATTTCCGTCTTGTCGAACACCTCGGGGATGACGATCATCGGGTAGTGGCAGGCCTCGCCGATGCCGAATGCCAGGTGGCCGGCGCTGCGGCCCATGGCAGCCAGTACGAACCAGTTGCCGCTCGTGCGGGCGTCCACGTAGACGGCGCGTGCGATGACGGCACCCTTGTCCTTGGCCGACTCGTAACCGAACGTCGGCGTGCCTTTGGGCAGCGGCAGGTCGTTGTCGATGGTCTTGGGCACGTGGATGTTTGCGATGGGGTATTTCTTGGCCTCCAGGAACTTGGCGATGCGGTTCGCGGTCGATGCCGTGTCGTCGCCGCCGACCGTCACGAGCAGCTTGACGTTGTTGTCGGTGAAGAACTTGAGGTTGAAGTTGTTTTCGAAATCCGAATCCTTGGGCTTGAAACGGCTCATCTGCAGGAACGAACCTCCCTGGTTGAAGATGCCGTCGGCCATGGGGTAGTCGATGTCCACCATGCGGGGCGACGGGTTGAAGAGCCCCGTGTAGCCCTCGTGCAGGCCGATTACGCGGTAACCTTTGCGGAGGAAAGTCTTTGCGACGCTGCCTACCACGGTGTTCATACCGGGTGCGGGGCCGCCGCCAGTCAGAATTGCGATTGCTTCTTTCATGATTGTGATTGGGTTTTTATGTTTGAACCTGAATTAACCTAAATTGCCGCCCAAAATTACGATTTATTTTTCAAACGGGCAAAAAAATGCCCGCCCTCTTGCAGGATGCAATTTTATTTATTATATTGTGAATAAAATAAAGCGCGGGCTTTATAATAAACATGCCTTGCTAAAAAATGTTGCCATGAAAAAGTTCCTGTTTTGAAATCTTACTTCCAACAGAAATCCCCTGGCGACTGTCCTTTTCCCGAAATACCACAATGTAAACACCGTGATTGTATAGCCATGAGAACCTTATCGAAATTTTCGTATTCCGCCACCCTGGTGCTGGCGCTGGTGTTGACCGGCTGTGCGGCAACCAAATCGGCCTCTGCCCCCGAACCCCGATCCGTTGACGGGGACGCCGCCTCGGCCGCCCTGCACGAGCAGGCGCTCCGGGCGCTCGATGCCCGCATGTTCGTCATCAAAGGGGATGAATTTTACCTGCCGGGCGATAAAATCCCGGTGAAACAATCTCCGGACAGTTACATTTCCATGCAGGGGACGCATGCCGTCATCCGGCTGTCGCCCAACCTCTTTCCCCGCAGTACGTGGCGCACCCTGAACATCGAGGACGATGCTGCCGAAATGACGTTGCTCAAACGCAAGCGCAGCGGCGACCTGCAGTACCGGCTTTTGATCGTCGGCCCCCAAAACGCGCAGGACCGGGAGGTGATCGTGACGTTGTATAAGGGTTCGAACAAGTGCTTTGTCCGGATCAATAAAGATCTCAACAGGCGCAGCCATTACCTCAATTTCACCGGGCATATCCTTCCGGCAGGGGAGTAATGGGCCTGCGGCCGCCCGTCGCACAGGCTGCGCCCCGCAAAGAAAAACGGTGTCCGGAATTCCGGACACCGTAAATTACATAAAATTCAGTGCTTGGATATATTGAGTAAATACAGCTCTTATTCCCTGAATTTGGAGGACGCCGGGTTATTCAACCACGGTTACGTTCACAGCCTGCTCGCCTTTGGCACCGCTGCCGACTTCGAATTCGACTGCCTGCCCTTCGTTGAGCGACTTGAAACCGTCCGTCACGATACCCGAGAAATGAACGAAGATTTCCTTGCCGTTCTCTCCCGTAATGAATCCGTAGCCTTTTTTGCTATCGAACCATTTAACCTTGCCTGTCATAAAAATGTAAATTAAAAAGTTTGTACTTGGCAAAGTAAAATAAAAAACATTGGCTTTCAAAACTTTTTGGCATGTTTTTTCATCTTTGGCAGAAAATTTTTATCTTTGTCCTGAAGATTGTTTTTAACGTCGACGCAATATGAACAAAAAACTGAAACTCGCACTTGCGACCCTGCTGGGATTCTCGGCAGCCTGTTCCACGGTCAAGAATGCGCCCGCCAAGGGCGAGGGCGAACAGCAACAGGAAGCCGGTGCGCCCGAAGTCAGGGATTCGGTTGCACCCCCGCGCGTGATGGTGATGTACGGGGTTCGCCCTCCCGGACAGAAAACGATCGGCGTGCCTCTCAAGGAGTCGGCGGTCGGCCCTGCCGAAGACGAGCAGCTCGACCCCGTAGCCGAGAAACCCGCCGACGACACGCCCTATATGGACACGAAGGGCAAGAAGGCTCCCGAAGGGGGGAAGTAACCCATGTCCCGTCGCCGCCTGGGGCTGCGCAAGCGTCTGGCCCTCAATATTTTTTCCGACCTTTACTCCTCGGCCGTCGCCGAGCACAGGCTCGATACGCTCTTCTGGGAATGTACGTTGCGCTGCAACCTCTCGTGCCGCCACTGCGGCAGCGATTGCCGCGTGGATCCCGGTGTGCGGGACATGCCGCTCGAAGATTTCCTGAAGGTGCTCGACGAGGAGGTTACGCCCCATGTCGACCCTGCGCAGGTACTCATCATCTTTTCGGGCGGCGAGGTGCTGGTACGCCCCGACCTCGAACGCGCCGGGGCGGAGGTCACCCGCCGCGGCTATGCGTGGGGCATGGTGACCAACGGGCTGGGGCTGACCGAATCCCGTTTCCGCAGCCTGCTCGATGCGGGGCTGCGTACGGTCTCGGTGAGCCTCGACGGCTTCGAACGCGAGCACAACTACATCCGCTGCAACCCCCTCAGTTACGAACGGGCGCTCGGCGCCCTGCGCATGATCGTCCGCGAGCCGTCGCTCGCCTGCGACGTGGTGACCTGCGTCACGGGGGCGATGGTGCCCAGGCTCGGCGATTTTTGCGGGATGCTCGTCGCCGAGGGCCTGAAACACTGGCGGCTCTTCTCGATCTTCCCCATGGGCCGTGCCAAGGACGACCCGTCGCTGCGCATGACCGACGAACAGTTCCGTGCGATGCTGGAGTTTATCCGGCAGACCCGCCGTGAGGGGCGCATCGACGTCAGCTATGCCTGCGAAGGCTTCCTCGGCGGGTATGAAACCGAGGTGCGCGACCATTTCTACCAGTGCGCCGCGGGTGTTTCCGTCGCCTCGATCCGCGTCGACGGCGCCATTTCGGGCTGCACGTCGATCCGTGCCAATTTCAACCAGGGCAATATCTACCGCGATCGGTTCTGGGATGTGTGGCAAAACCGCTTCGAACCCTTCCGCAACCGCGAGTGGGCGCGGCGCGGCGAATGCGCCTCCTGCAAGATGTTCCGCTATTGCCTCGGCGGCGGTATGCACCTGCACGGCGACGACGGCGGGTTGCTCTATTGCCACTATCACCGGCTTTGACGCATATCCCTTCCTGAAAAAGGGGCCGCCGTCCGTCGGCGGCTGTTTTTTCTCGGTTGTCCCTTTCCTTGTCGGCTCTTACCTCGGCGGTTCCGATCTCAGTTGTTCCGATCTCGGCTGCTCTTCCTCGGATGCCCTTCCCTTGTCGGCTCTTCCTCGGGGCTCGGCAGTTCTTTCCTTGTCGGCTCCGATCTTAGCTATTCCGATCTCGACGGCTCATCCTCGGATGTTCTTTCCTCGGCGGCTTTTACCCGCGGCATTGCCGGGGCACCTGTGCCCGTGCCCGTTTATTCGGGCAGAAGCCCGTCCAATGCGAGCCCCTCGTCAAACAGCCTCGTCTTGTAATCGCCCCCCAGCTTGTCGAGCAGCCGGACGATATTGAACCCTGTGGCATACATATACTGGGATATGTCCGTCCGGTAGAGCCAGTCGTTCGCGTCAAGGTCGTAGCCGCCCGGACAGGCATGGAACTCGATGTAACGCGCCGTGCCCTCCATCGTTTCGTAAACCCGTTCCGCTCCGACTGCTTCCGGGGCCAGTTCGCGCCGCATTCTTGCATGGCGCTCCGCGCGCAGTTTCCGGAACCCGTCGATGTCCCTGCGGATAATCTCTGCATCGGTTTGCCTGAGTGCATCCAGCAGGAATGCGTTTTCCCGGTCTACGGATTCTTTGTACCAGCCGTATCTTTGATAGTGTCCTACCAGCTCCGACGAAGGGATGAGGCCCGCTCCCGAAGCTTCGAATTGCGCGAGATACGCCGGATGCCGGAATTGGAACCCGTGGAAATATTCATGCAGCACCATCGTCCGCCATATGGCTACCTCTTCCGTGCTGGGAATGCAGCGGGCCGTAATCTCGGGCGAACTGCACAGCAGGTATGCCGAACGGTAGTTGTATGCCGAACCGGCATCGGCCGGGTCTAAGGAAATCGTTCCCTGCATGTGGAATTCGAGTGAGTCGATCGTGGGCGTCGTATAGATTTTCAACTCACCGTCCCTGTAACGCAGCGTTGCCGGATATTGCGCCAGAAACCGCGCTTCGGGATTTACGGCATAGCAAAGCGAGTCGGTGAAGTAGACCAGCGGCACTTCGAATTGCGGATCGTCGAATCCCGGCCAGACGGCTGCAGCAACCTGGGCTTTCAGCTCCAGCACCTCGCAAATTCGTGTCACGGCGATCCGGTCTTGGGCGGTCATCGGTATTTCACAACCGGATAGCGCGGTGCCGATCAGCACGCAAAAACAGATGTGGAGTAGTTTCATCGTGGGATAGGTTAGGGTCAATACGAAAAAAGAGGATATCGAATATCCTCTTTTTTCTTGTCGGGGAGACTGGATTCGAACCAGCGACCTCCAACTCCCGAAGCTGGCGCGCTAACCGGACTGCGCTACACCCCGAACATTTGGGGCTCTTATCGTTTTAAGAGCGCACAAAGATAAGTCGAAAATCCGAAAAGTCAAAATAATTTCTGCAAAAAACGCCTTCCCGGTTATATTTCGGCTGCCGCCCCTTCCGTCGCCCCTTCCGTTACCCTTTCTGTTGTCCTTCCCGCCGTCCCTTTCATTGCCCTTTCCGTGGTTCTTTCCATTGCCTTTTCCCGTTATCCCTTCCGTTGCCCCTTCCGTCGTTCTTTCTATTGCCCTTTCCCGTCGTCCCTTCCGCCGCCGGCAAGCCCCGACCTTTCGAATTGCTGCGGACGGTGGGGTATAGGGGTGCAGGGTAAGTGTTCGGTAAAGTGCGTGTTGCTAATGGTTTTGGCTTAGCTTTGCATTTCGAGATGGTTGTACTCGGCTGTTTTGGCCGCTATCAGCCGTTCCGATTTGCTCCTTGTCCGGGTAGTTGCGTTTGGGCTTGCCTTTCTCGAAATCCCAAAACTTTTCGTGCAGGGAAAGGCCGAGCGAAACGTATTTGCGTTTGCGGTCTTTCGTAACTCGGAGCATTAAAGGGAAATAGCCGTCTTTAAGAGGTTTGGATTTGCAGCAAATGACTTCAACATTAGCTTTCATCGTGTAAATCTCGGTTTACACATTGGTTTACACAAACGGGCAAAAAACGTGTTAACCGAGCCAAAAACGGCAAAATAGGGGAGTCTGCCACAAAACGCAAAAAAGCCTCTCAGATGATTCTGAAAGGCTTTTGTTACTTGTCGGGGTAGCGGGATTCGAACCCACGACCCCCTGCTCCCAAAGCAGGTGCGCTAACCGGACTGCGCTACACCCCGTCGTTCCCGACCCTGACCCCGTGATTGGCCTTGTGCAACCCCACGGGGTTGTCGTGTGTCAATCCCGGGCATTTCCGGCCGGGGGAACCTTCCGGATTCCGGGTTGCAAAGATAACCGCTTTTTTTTGTTCCGGCAAACTTTTTCCCCGAAATCCACTGTGCCCGGCGGTGCGCCGGATTCCGGTTGCGTGAGTTGCCGGTTTGCTTGCCGGACGTTTTTCGCCGCTCTGGTTTCGGGGTTCGGGGCAGCCTTTTGCCGATGCCCTGACGTTTTTCTGTCTCTGTCTCTGTCCCTGTCTCTGTTTCAGTCCCTACTACCGTTCCTGTACCTGTTTCGGATACCTGTTTTCTATTCCTCTGTTGCCTGTTCCGGGTTCCCTGTTCTGTTGCCTCCCCGGATATATAGCGCCTCGATCCGTATGCGTTACCTTCCGGAGGACTGGCAATCCCGTTGCGTCCCGTTGCGTCCCGGCGGCAGGGGAGCCCCTCACTTCCCGGGACGTTTTTTGCTGTTTTTACGGCCTCCCCGTCCGGATCGCCCACTCCGCTATGTACTCTTCCGCCAAACCGGGGATCTATCGCCGAACTTCCGTCGCAGCTGTGCCGCTTGCCGGGGATGCCGCCTCGCCGCTCCCGGCTGTTTCTGCCGCTTCTGTCGCACCACCTGCTGCGGTCGTTATCCCTGCCGTTTCGCTTGCACCTTCGGTTGCTGCATCTATTGCCGTTCCGGTCGTGGTGGCCGCACCCATATCCGCTGTCCCTGTGCCATCCCCGGCGACGGGCGCCCCGTCCTCCGTTGCCACCTCCACGGTTTCGCCGTCCACTTCTATCGCTATGGTGTAGCGGTCACGCCCTGCGTAGGTTAGCATCGCCGCCGAATCCATCGCCTGTACGCGGAAAGCCGGGGCTGCCGCGCCGTGCGTCGACTGCATGTAGTCGCTCAGCGCCTTGTTGCGGGCGGCCGTCATGCGTACCAGTTGTCCGGCCGCCTGTTCGCGGAAGAGCGCCATCGCCTTGTCCTCGGCCGAAAGCCCCTGCGGGGAGACACCCTGCGCCGCCAGCAGCGAATCGGCAAAGGCCATGATCGCTGGGGTGCGGATGTCGGTCTGCTGGATCTTTTCGTATTCGAGCATCGAAAGTTGCCGCCTTTGCGTCGAATCCGCCGCCCTCATGTGTGCGGCATATGCCATCCGCAGTGCGTTAGCCGCCTGCCGGGGCAGGGCGCGCCGCATGTTGATGCGCTGCGTCAGGGCGATATGCATTTCGGGCTTGTCCCGCAACGCCTGCGCGATCTTGTCCAGCGAGGCGTATTGTTCCGAGGTGAAGGCATATTGCTGCGGGTCGATGTTGATGTATTCCAGGTTGTCCCTGTTGCCCGAAAGGAACGAGAACGGTGCCGTCACCACCTTCAGCAGTACGTTGCCGATCGCCTTGAGCACGATCTTGCGGTAGGAGAATTCCGGTGAGTCGAGGCTGCCCCTGACCGGCAAGTCCATCTTCACATGCCCTTTCTTGTCCTTGAGCACATAGAGCCCCAGTTTCAGCGGGATGTTCATTTCCGCCTTGATGTCCTTGCGTTTCCTGTCGACCTTCGGTTCGAACATGTCGAGGTGGTTGGTGCCGTCGAGGTAACGGTCGCGGATAACGTTCTGGCTGCGGAACGTGAGGTTGCCCTTCGTCAGCGGATAGGCCGTGAAATGCTCGCAGTAAGGGCCGAAGTCGCGCAGGTCGAGGTTTGACAGCCAGAGCGTGATGTTCTGGTTGTCGATGTTGTCCAACGCCCCTTCCCAGCGCAGTTTCGCCGAGCCCGTTTTCTGCATGCGGGCATCCACCGTGAGCTTGTTGTGCTTCGACGGGTCGAAATCGCGGCTGTGCATGCCGATCTGCGAGACGGTGTATTCGAACGGGCGGTGCAGCGTCAGGTCGCGCACCGTCACGCTGCCCCGGGCTATCTCCAGGTCGGCGATCCTGAGCGTCGGTGTGACGTCCTCGGGGGCGTCCGGAGCCGTTGCCCGATCCTGTGCCGCGTCGTCCGTTGCACCGCTTTCGGATATTCTCCCGGCTGCCTGTGTTCCTGCCGTGCTGCCCGTGGGTTTCATCAGCGCCGAGAAATTGTCGCCTTCGGGCGTCATTTCGAACAGCGCCGAGACCCCGGCGGCATAGATTCGGTCGAAACGAAAACGCATCGACCCCATGTCGCCCTCGGCGAGCTTCATGCCCAGCGTATCTACGCCCACCACGGGCCGCTGCTGGCGGTCGCGCAGGGCGAAACCCGCCAGCGAGGCCGTACCTTCGGTGCGCAGCGACAGCAGGTGCTCGGTATTGCCCCGCAGCCGTATGTCGGCCGAAAGCCGTCCGTCCACCGCCGCGACGTCGAGCGCCTGCCGGAAGTAGGGCAGCGTCCCGGCCAGTGCGAAGTCCTGCAGGCGGATGCCGATGTCGAATTCCGACGTCGCGATGTTGTACCCCACGTCGGTCGAGAGCGAACCTCCCTCTGCGAAGTTCAGGACGGCGCCCACGTCGGTCTTCTCGCCCGAGAAATAGACGCCCGGGATGTGCAGGTTGATGTCCTTCATGCCCCACGTGGCATCGAGCAGCAGGTCTTTGTAAAACACCTGCCCGTTGCGGATCGAGATGTCGTAGATGCCTATTTCCCACGGCTTCGACGGCTTTTCGGACGTTGCGGCTGCCGGGATCGTGTCTCCCGCGAAATGTGCCAGGATGTCGTCGAAACTGAACGAGTTGCCCCGCTGGTAGACCTTTATGCCGGGCGCCGCGAACGAGAGCTTCTTGACGACCACGCGGTTGGACAGCAGGGGCCACAGCCGCATGCGCATCTCGAAACTGTCGAGCCGGAAGAAGGTCGTCGAGTCGTCCGCCCCGCCGATGCGCAGGTCGCCGATGCGCAGGCGCCCCGTGAATATGTTGAACTTCAGCCGTTCCATGCGGATCGAGCGGCCTAACAGTTCGCGGTCGTGTTTCTCGATGTAATTTTTAGCCAACGGCGCTATGGATACCGCCACGGCAAGCACAATCACGGCGATCACGGCCGTGACGATCAATGTGATTTTAATCCACTTTTTCATGAGGCGTTTATTTATGCCGGGTCGTAGCCCTGCCGCCGGGCATTCCGTGCGGCGTTGCTATTTCGTTGCGGTTATCTCTTCGAACAGGTGTCCGAAATCCTCTCCCGGCGCGGGCATGTATACCGCGAATCCCAGTGCCTGCGCCGCTTCGACGTTCTTCCGCCCGTCGTCGATGAAGAGCGTCTGTGCGGGGACGATTTCGCTGTCGGCGATCACCTTGCGGAAAATCGCCTCCGAGGGTTTCAGCTCGCGCAGTTCGTAGGAGAGGTATACCTTGTCGAAATAGTCGTCCATCGTGTGCCCGTCGGCCGTGAATTCGCCGCGGATGACCTCCATCGACGCCGGGTTGTTGTTCGACAACACGTAGGTGCGGATCCCCGCCCCGCGCAGCCGTTCCACCTGGCGCAGTTTCCAGACCGGAACCCCCGCCAGGAACGCGCCGTATGCCCCTGCGATTTGGGCGTCGGTGACGTCGTACCGCCCGTCGAGCTTCCGCATCGCGTCGCATGCCTCGTGGAACGACAGGTCGCCCCGTTCCAGCCGTCCGATCATCTCGGCGGGGTAGCAGGGGTTTATCAGGTCGGCGACCCGGTTCATGCCGAGCTGCCTGAATGCCGCTGTGCAGCGGTCTATGTCGAGGTCTACGAGGACGCCCCCGAGGTCGAAAATTACATTTTTAATATTTTTCATAGTCATCTATATGTCTTGTCCGTGCGCCGCGTCCCCGGAGTGTGGCTCCGCCGTACTGCTTCCTGCCTCTCTCCGGCGGCATAGCCCGGCGCCGTGCGTGTTTTACCCGGCAGGACGGGATCCGTCCTGCGGTGGCCGGCTGCGCCGTCCCGCCTTATTTCTGGAACTTCATCGTGAAACGCCGTACCGGACGCAGCACCCACATCGGCAATACCTTGCAAAAGGGGATCCAGGCGCGGTTCCACCAGTCGGGTACGATGCACCGCCTGCCCCTCCACAACGCCTTCAGCCCCCTGCGCGCACAACTGTCGGGGGTGATGAGTACGCCCAGTTTGCAGCCGATGCGCTGCCAGTAGGGTGTCAGCCCGTAGAGGTCTGTCGCCACGCCTGCCGGGCATACCGCCGTGACGCGGATGCCCCGTTCTCGCACCTCCTTGGCGAATGCCACGGAGAACGAACGCATGTAGGCTTTCGAGGCGCTGTATAGCGCCAGCCCCGGGAACGGCATCCATAGCGAGTAGGACGACATGTTGAGGATGTGCCCCCGTACGCCGCGGCGTACCATGTCCGCGGCGAAGAGGCGGCATAGCTGCGTGACGGTCAGATCGTGCAGCAGGATGATGCGCTCGATGCGTTCCGCCGGCGTGGCGAGGATGTCGCAGAACGAGAATATCCCGGCGTTGTTGATCACCACGTCGACCCCGATCCCCTCGGCTGCCATGCGGTCGTACAGCTCCTGTGCCGCCCCGACCCGCGCCAGATCTATCGCAATCACCCGCACGTCGGGCATCGCGGCCTCCGTTGCCCTGCTGCCGTCTCCCTTTCCGCTGCCGACGCTTTGTTCCGTACTGCCGGCTGCGCACGCCCCGTTCCCGTCCGTCCCGGCCCCGGGTTCCCCCGTAGCCTGGGCAATTCCCGCCGCCGGTTCGCGCCCCGCCGCCCCGCTTCCGTTTGCGGATGCCGTAACTTCCAGTCCTTCGGTAATTTCCAGTCCTTTCGCGGCTTCCGGCCCTTCCACGGCCTCCGGTCTTTCCTCGGCTGCTTTTCGCCCGGCCGGCCGGGCATTCCGTATCTCTTCCGCCACGGCTTCGAGCGGTGCGCGGTTGTCGCCCGCGATCACCAGCCGGTAGCCCAGCGCTGCCAGCCGCAGGGCGTAGCAGCGTCCGATGCCCGACCCGGCGCCTGTCACCAGCGCCCATGCGCTGCCCGGCGCCACTGCGCCGCGTTCCAGGCGGCGTCCGTGCCGCCCGTCCGTGCCGCCCTGTACCTCTGCGGGCTCGCAGGGGGCTGTCACGGCCTTATCCCCGCGTTCCCTGTGCCCGGTCTCGGCCGCGTGCTCCCTGCACCCGGCCTTATCTCCGAGGTTCCGGTATCCGGCCGGCGTCCCGCCTTGTGCCGCGGCCCCGGCCGTTTCGCTGTTCCGTTTACGCTTCTCCATGTGTTCCATGCTTACGGCAGCTTGGCCAGTTCTTCCCGTATCCTGCGCGGCAGCCCGTCGCAATGCTTGCAGCATTTCATGTCCACCGAGTACATCCGCGCGATGCAGTAGTTGCGGTGGTCGCAGCCGCTGCGGGTCGAGGCGTTGCCCTCGCGGAGCTTGTTGACGAACGCCGGGTCGTTGACCAGCGCCCGGGCCATCTGCACCAGTTCGAACCCTGCGTCCAGCGCCTTGTCGATCCCTTCGCGGCTCACCAGCCCGCCGACATATACCAGCGGGCATTTCAGCTCGGCGCGGAATTTCTTGGCGTCTTCCAGGAAATAGCACTCCTCGAAGGGGAACTGCCGGATCATGAAGGGCCCGCACCAGCGGATGAAATAGCGCAGCCACAGGGGCGAGTAGTAGCTCATCGTGTAGATCGGGATCAGCCCCCGCATCACGGCCATCGGGGCCTTGGACACGAACCCGCCCGAAAGCACGATGCCGTCCACGCCGAAGCGTTCGATCTCGCGGGCTATGGCGATGCTTTCGGGAATCTCGATGCCGCCCCTGAACCCGTCGTACATATTGTGCTTCACCAATACGGCCGTCCCCGTTTTCGCCGCGGCCTCCATCACTTCTGTGAGGCACATCCGCATGAAGCGCATTCTGTTTTCCAACGTCCCGCCGTACTCGTCCTTCCGGTGATTGGTGTAGGGCGAGAGGAACTGCGAGATCAGGTAGCCGTGCCCGGCATGTACCTCCACCGAGTCGAACCCCGCGTCGTGCGCGGTGTGGACGGCCTTCCCGAAATCCCGTGCCACCTGCGCGATCTCGTCCTTGCGCATACCCCGCACGGGGGTGTAGGCATAGAGGTTGAACCCCGTCGATGCGCCGATCGGGATCTGCCCGGCGGTCGTCAAATGGGTCATGTTGCCGCAATGCCCGATCTGGATGCCGGCCGCCGCGCCTTCGCGGTGTACGGCGTCGGTTATCCCGCGCAGCCCGGGCACGATCTCTGGGCGCAGCCACAACTGCTTGTCGAACGACAGTCCGCTGCGGCATACCGCGGCATAGGCCAGCGTGGTCATCCCCACGCCGCCGCGTGCCACCGAAACGTGGTACTCCTTGAGCTGCTCCGTGGGGCCGAAATGGCGCCCCATCGACTCGAACGCCGCCGAACGTACCGTGCGGTTGCGCAGTGTCACGGGGCCTAATTTATAAGGGGTGAACAGTGATGACATTTTCCGGTAGGTTAATAGATGAAAGGTATGATTTTTTTTCGTTTCAGCGCCGTGAATTCCTCCCCGAACTCCTGTGCGTAACGCTTGTAAAGCGATGCCGCACGGGGTGCAAGGTTGGCGAACGTCCACCAGGCGAATACCGCTCCGGCCCACGACCACGAAGCCACGGCGAAGCCCGTCCATTCGAGCAGTTCGCCGAAATAGTTGGCCGACGAGACATATCGGAACATCCCCCCGCGGGGAATGTAGTGGCGCGTGTCGCCCGGCTTGCGCAGGTTGCGGATGATATGGTCGGAATGGAGGTTTACGGCCATCCCCGCCATGAACAGGGCTCCCCCGACGTAAATGTAGGGCTTTGCGAACCAGTCGGCGTAATAGCCTTCGGGCGAGACGTAGAAGATCCACCCGCCCTGCATCAGCGCGTTGAGCGTGTTGAACGTCATGCCCATCACGACGATCCCCAGCGGCATCTTCGACTCTCCGCGCAGCAGCAGCGGGAAGATGAAGGCGCGCTGCAGGTAGTGCGCCTGGAATAGCACGAAGAGCGCCAGCGGCCCGGCCTCCCATGTCCGCCCGGACATGAGCCAGAGCACGCACATTGCGATGAACACGGGCGACTCCATCACGACCCAGCCCACCTTGTTGGGTACCGGGGGGCCGTATTTCGGGTTGAACAGATAGCCGTACCCGGCTTCGAAAAAGTGCAGGGCGACGTAAACCCCGGCGGCCAGCACGGCCATGACGATCAGGAAGATATTGAATGTTTCTGCCATTTGTCTGCGGTTGGATAAAAACGTCGTAAAGTTACAAAACAAATCGGTATAATGAAAATCGCATCCGCCTCCCCGCCGGTTGTTTTTCTCCTTTCCGGGCACACGGTTGTCTTATTGGTCGCAGCATCTGTCCTGCCGGTCGGATTTTCCCGTTGCGGCCGGGTGCCTGCCCCGCCTTGGGCCCTTACCTATCTCCCGGCCTGCCGCCCGCTCAGCCTGCCGCTTTCCGGCCTGCGCCCCGGCCTGCGTGAAAGCCCGCATCCGCCTTCCCGTCCCTCCGCCTACCCGCCTTGTGTCTTCCGCTTTCTCTCTCTGTTTTCCCCGCCCGGCCTATGTCCCGGCCTGTGTGAAATCCCGCATCCGCTTTCCCGTCCCTCCGCCCGCCTTGTGTCTTCCGCTTTCTCCCTCTGTTTTCCCCGCCCGGCCTGCGCCCCGGCCTGTGCGGATGCCCCTCTGCGGCGGGACTGTGTGATTCCGCTGTCGTCCTTTGTGCCCCCCCCCGTCTGCGCCCCGGCCTGCATGAAAGCCCGCATCCCGATAAAAAAACGACGGCCCCCACGATTGTGGAAGCCGTCTGTCCGACCCTTCGCAGCCCCGCAGGGCGCGAAATGCTTTGGCTGCGGGCGCCGGGGCGCCCGCTTTCCGGCATTCGTTCCAGGGGGCCGGAGCCCTCTCGTAAAAACCCCTGCCGAAGCAGGGGCGCCGGGACGGTGACCTGTGACGCTTCGGCGTCACGCCGTACGTACGGTCCGATATGGGAGTTGCCCGCTCCCGGCTGTCGCTCTGCCGTCCGGTGCCGGCGGCGCGACATGCCCTTCCCGGGTACGCCTGCCGCCGGACGGGGCATATTAGTGCGTAAAGACTTTTCCTTTCTGGTGTTCCTTGTTCTCGTACTTGATGCGCGAGGTAGTGGGGTACTCCAGCTGCTCGAACTCGGCGATGGCATTGCGGATGTCGCCCATCAGCATGTCGGCCATGTCGCGCGACATACCCTGGCGCACCACGATGCGCATTACGACCACGTCCTCGATGTTCTTGGGCATCGTATAGGCGGGAACCATCCAGCCGCTTTGCTGCAGTTTGGCCTGCAGGTCGAACAGCGTCCACTTGGCCTTTTTGTCGTACTCGGGATCCATCATCCAGATGAACAGCGGGTTGACGACCTCCTCCGAATAGTTCTTGAAGCATTTCATCGTGCCGATCTGCTGGTGGCAGTACTTGGCGATGTCCATCGAGTTCTGCTGGATCTCCTTGTATCCCTCGAATCCCAGGCGGATGAAGTTGTAGTACTGGCCGAGTATCTGCGCTGCGGGGCGCGAGAAGTTGAGGCCGACCTGCGTGATGTTGGCGCCCAGGTAGTTGACCGAGAACGACATTTCGTCGGGCAGGTATTTCTTGTCTTTCCATACCACCCATCCCAGGCCGGGATATACCAGGCCGTACTTGTGGCCCGACGTGGAGATCGACAATACCCACTTGAGGCGGAAGTCCCACTTCTTCTCGGGTTTGAGGAACGGCAGGATGAAACCGCCCGACGCTGCGTCGACGTGGATCGGGATTTCATAGCCGGTCTTGGCGTTGTACTCGTCGAGCGCCTTGTCCAGCCCCTCGATGTCGTCGTCCAGGCCCGTCCACGTGACGCCTGCGATCGGCACGATGCAGATCGTGTTCTCGTCGCACATCTCCAACGCCTGCTTGGGGTCGAGCGTGATGTGGTCGAGCGTCAGGGGCACGGTGCGCATTTCGATCTGCCACAGCTGGCAGAACTTCTCCCATACGACCTGGAACCCGGCGCTCATCACCAGGTTCGGTTTGTCGAAGGGCTTGCCTGCGGCCTTGCGGCGCTGGCGCCAGCGGAGCCATGCGGCCACGCCGCCCAGCATACATGCCTCCGACGAACCGATGCCCAGCGCACCGGTCTTCCATTCGGCCTTCTCGGGGGTGTTCCACATGTTGGCGACGATGTTCAGGCAGCGGCCGCACATCACCGCGACACGCGGGTACTCCGTTTCGTCGATGTAGTTGATGTTGATGGCCTCGTTCATCAGCCGCGTGGCGTAATCGTCCATGTAGGTCGTTACGAACGTGGCGAGGTTCAGCCGCGGTTGTGTCTGCGGATAGGTCTCGTCCTTGACTAACTGGTAAGCGATCTCGGGAGCCGTCTTGCCCTTGGGGATGAATTCCGTGGGTGCCGGACTGCGCATTTCCTCCGAACCGAAAATGTCGGTCAGCGTGTCTTCGTTGGTGTGTCTTTGCTGATTCATGATGTAAATTTTGTTTTGGTTTACGCCCTCCAACCTTGCATGAACTGTGCCACGGAGCGGTTTTTTTTCGGCCTAAACCGGGCTGCGGGGCCTCTTCTGCTTCGGTCGCAGTCCGTTATGAAAAAAATGCCCGGAAAATTTGCAAATCCAAAAATGTTCGATATATTTGTGATATCAAAATAATATCATTCAAAAACTACACGGGTATGGAAAATGGAAATTTCGTTTACAAAGGCTGGAAATGCAATGGTTTCCTGGCATTGGTGCTGATCCTCGGCGGGTTGGCCCTGGGGGTTTACGCGATCGTCGCAGGCGCGCAGCGCATCGACGCCGGGCTGGCGCTCGGCGGCGGACTGGTGGCGGCGGGCGTCGTCTGGAGCCTTTGCATGCTGATCTGCATGGCGGGATTCATGCTGCTCGAACCCAACGAGGCGCGCGTGATGGTCTTTTTCGGTAAATACAAAGGTACCTTCTACGAAACGGGTTACTGGTGGGTCAACCCCTTCATGTCGGCCAAGCAGATCTCGATCCGCGCCCGCAACCTGAACGTCGACCCGATCAAGGTCAACGACAAGACGGGCAACCCGATCCTGATCGGGCTGGTACTGGTCTGGAAGATCAAGCGCGACGATATTTATAAGGCCGTTTTCGAGATCGACGCCCCGACTACGGCCGGGCAGACCGGCGTTTCGGCCACGGCGCGCATGAACATCCTCGAGAACTTCGTGGGCGTGCAGAGCGACGCCGCATTGCGCCAGGTTGCCGGTTGCTATTCCTATGATAACAATGGTGTTGCGGACGATGAGCTGACGCTCCGCTCGAACAGCGAGCAGATCAACGACCAGCTCGAACACACGCTCAACGAACGTCTGGCGATGGCCGGCATCGAGGTGGTCGAGGCCCGCATCAACTACCTGGCCTATGCGCCCGAAATCGCCGCCGTGATGCTGCGCCGCCAGCAGGCCGATGCCATCATCTCCGCCCGCGAGAAGATCGTCGAGGGCGCTGTATCGATGGTTCACATGGCGCTCGACCGCCTCGGCAACGAGCATATCGTCGAACTGGACGAAGAGCGCAAGGCGGCCATGGTGTCGAATTTGCTCGTAGTGCTCTGTGCCGACGAAGCCGCGCAGCCCGTGGTGAATGCCGGAACCCTGCACCATTGATTTAACTGGGGATGGCTAAAGAGAATAATAACAAGAGTTTCGTACTGCGTATCGACGCCGCGACGATGGACGCACTGGAGCTATGGGCTGCCGACGAGTTCCGCTCGATCAACGGCCAGCTCCAGTGGATCATCGCCGATGCCCTGCGCCGCAGCGGCCGCCTGAAGAAGCCGCGTGCGGCCGCCGGGGCGACCCTGCCGGCCGCGGATACGGGCGTTGCTTCGTCGGGCAGGGACTTCCCGCCGGCTCCGGCGGCCGTTTCTCCCGCGGCTGCCGCCGCTCCTCCTGCTGACGTTGCGTCCGGTGAAGGCACGCCGCCGCTGCAGGATGCCGTCCCTCCCGTTGCCGCAGCGGCAGCCGGGGAGGCCGGCCCGCTGCCTCCGCACGCCCGTATGCAGTCCGACGACCCGCAAAAAAATAAAGCCGATATAAAAAAATAAATCCGATGTTCAGGATGTGGAGATGCTATTTTTCCGGCCTGCTCGATGCCGGACGCTGGCGGATGTTTCTGCACAGCCGCATGTGGCTCGGCCTGCCCGTGGCAGCCGTTGGCGCCTTCGTCGTAATTTTCCTGCTGCGCCGTTTCGGTGAAGGTCTCCCGACTGCCGAGGCGCTTTGGAAGGGGGCTGTCTGTGCACTGGTGATTGCTTTTTGCTGGGCTTTGGGCGTATGGGCCGCCGTCGGGCCCGAACCGTCCGATGACGACGGCGGGCAGGACGGGGAGGCCGTCGGTAACGTGGGATCCTGTGCGGCGTGGCGGGGCAGGGTTCTCTGTTTCGTATTGCTGCTGGGGGCGTTCGCCCTGGTTTGCTCGTCCCAGATTTCGGATATGCTGGGCGGCGAATGTTCGCTGGCCCGCGGGTTCGGGGGGATGCTGCTCAAGGCGATGGCGGTTGCGGCAGTCGTTGTTCCCGTATGGCTTGATTCGGGACGCAGTAAATGGTAGGATCAATAAAAGCCGGTGTTATGTCGAATCCGATGTTTATAAAAAGGCCCCGCAACGTCCGCAACCCGAAGGGGGTGCGGATCCGGGCCGCTTTGCGGGCGGCAGCCGGGTTGCTGCTCTTTTTTCTGCTGCTGCGCTCCGACGTGCTGCCCCTGTGGGTTTGCGGGGTGCTGCTGGCGGCGAGTATATTGTTGGAAATCTGCGATGTATATGCGGATTACCGGCGCAAGCGTCCCCGGCAGCGGTGGCGCGATGCGTGGCTGATGCTGTTGTGCCTGTCGCTTGTCATGGGCGTCATTATGCCGTCGGTCGTCTTTGCGGAGGCTCCGGACGACCGGGCGACGGCCTGCATGTTGCTCGGGCTTGGTGCCGTGTCGTTTGCCGCTTGCCTTTACAGCCTGTGGCGCTGGCGGCGCCTGCGCTCCGATGCCGAACTGCGGCTTTGGCAATTGCGCATGAAGCGCCGCAAACTCACGGCATCCCGCCGGATGCAGGCGAATAGGTAATAAAAGGAGGTTGCTATGAATCGGAAATGGATTTTTGCGGTTGTTTCGGTGCTTGCGGTTGCGCTGGTGATGTTCCCGCTCAACCTGCTGTGGGTCGGGCAGTCGCCGTTGCATGCGGCAGTGAGTTCCCTGCTGTTTGGTCTGCCCGCACTACTCACGGCATGGACGCCCAAAGGGCGGTGTGCCGGCGGCCGGGCCGAATCCCGCAGGGCTGCCGGGAATACGGGGTTCCGTACCCGCACCGGGCGCCCGGTGCGCATTGTGCCTGAGGATCCCGCGGTGCTCCCGGATCATACTGTACCTGCGGATCATACTGTACCTGCGGATCGCACCGAACCCGTGGATCGCACCGAACCCGCCGGGCGAAAGTCCCTGCTGGCGAAAGTCGCGCTGGGGATCGCTTTTTTCGTGCTGGCGGCGATGCTGGCATACGATATTTCGACCGAAGGCGTCGCCGTCGGAGTTACGAAGGCAGTCGGATTCAGTCTGTTGATACTGCTTGCTGCCGTTGGGCATAGATTAGGTTATCTAAAGTTATAGTTTATGAAAAAAATCGTCGTTTTTACGGGTGCGGGGGTAAGCGCCGACAGCGGTCTGGCGACCTTCCGCGATTCCGACGGGTTATGGGCTTCCTACCGGATCGAGGATGTCTGCACGCCCGAGGCGTTGGCGCATAACCGTGCCACGGTCATCGGGTTTTACAACATGCGCCGCCGCGAGATGCTCGCCGCGCAGCCCAATGCCGGGCACGAGGCCATCGCGGGGCTGGAACGGGATTTCGAGGTCGAGGTCTTGACGCAGAACGTAGACGACCTGCACGAGCGTGCCGGCTCGTCGAAAGTGACCCACCTGCACGGCGAACTGACCTGCCTGCGCTCGTCGCGCAATCCCGATCTGGTCGTCCCGATCGAGGGCTGGGAGCAGAAGCTCGACGCCACGGCGCCCGACGGGGCGCTGCTGCGTCCGCACATCGTCTTTTTCGGCGAGGCGGTGCCGATGTTCGAACGTGCCGCGCAGATTGCGCAGACGGCGGATATCATGGTGGTCGTGGGGACTTCGCTGGCAGTCTATCCCGCCGCGTCGCTGGTGCGCTGCGTGCGTCCCGAAATCCCGATCTATGTCGTCGATCCCGGTAATCCCGATACGGCGGGCATCCGCAATCCGCTGACCCTGATCCGCAAACGTGCCGCCGAAGGCATGCCCGGCCTGGCGGAGCTGTTGCGGGAAAAGTATGCGGCGGGGTAGGGACGCCTGCATTTCGCGCCGGCTTATTCGCCCGCATTTCCCGCCCGCTTATTGCTTCGGCATTTTGCTTCCGGATTTTGTTCCTGCTTTTCGTGCCGGTATTTTGCTCCCGGATTTCACCCCGGTAGTTTCTGCCGGCGGATTCCGCTTCGGCGATTCGCGGCCCGAGGGTTGCAGTATTGGCGCTGTGAAAGAAAACCGCCTTCGGATTCTCCCGAAGGCGGTTTCGTTTTGGGGAAGGGCAGCCGGCCGAAAAGTGCTGAAACGGGGGCGTATGAGATGGGACGCCGTTTATTTCAAATCCTTGAAATAGATGTCCAGCAGCTCCTTGGCGGCGATGAACGACGATATTTTGTCCTCCAGCACACGCTTTTCGTACTCCGCGATGCGCGCTCCGACCGCCGGGTCGTGGTAGAACGAGTTGCGCAGCACTTCGTTGATCGACTCGTACATCCAGTATTTGTTCTGGCGGTTGCGGTTGTGGCGGAAATAGCCGTTGGCCTGGATGTGGTCGAGGAACTCCTCGACGCCTTTCCAGACCTCTTCGAGCCCCGTCGCGGCCACGGCCGAGCAGGTGTATACATTGGGCCGCCAGCCCGATTCCGGGACGGGGAACAGCCTTAATGCCCCCTGGAACTGGGTCTTGGCCAGTTCGGCCTTGTGGATGTTCTCGCCGTCGGCCTTGGTGATGACCATGATGTCGGCCATCTCCATGATGCCGCGCTTGATGCCCTGCAACTCGTCGCCGGCACCCGAAATCTGCAACAGCATGAACATGTCGACCATCGAGTGCACGGCCGTCTCGGACTGCCCGACGCCCACCGTCTCGATGAATACCACGTCGAAGCCCGCGGCTTCGCACAGGATGATCGTCTCGCGCGTCTTGCGTGCCACGCCGCCCAGCGACCCGGCCGAAGGGGAGGGGCGGATGAAGACGTCGGGATTGCCCGAAATGCTCTCCATGCGGGTTTTGTCGCCGAGGATCGAACCCCCGCTGCGTTCCGACGAGGGGTCGATGGCCAGCACCGCCAGTTTGTGCCGCAGCGAGGTGACCATGTTGCCGATGGCCTCGATGAAGGTCGACTTGCCCGCCCCGGGAACGCCCGTGATGCCGATGCGCACCGATTTCCCGGCGTGCGGCAGGCAGCGTTCGATGATCTGCTGCGCCTGCGCGTAATGGGCGGGGTTGTTGCTTTCGACGAGCGTGATGGCCTGCGACAGGGTGGTGATGTTGCCCGCGAGGATGCCTTCGACGTATTCGTCGGTCGAAAGCCGCCTCTTCTTGCGGCGCGTGAAGTAAGGGCTTACGATAGGTTGGTCTTCAACGCCTTCCGTGACGTTGAGCGCCGTGTCGTGATGGGTATCTGCGTACTCTTTTTCGTAATGGTTTATCTTCGTGAAGGACATGGTGCTATTTACTTGATTTTTCGATGATTTCGGGTGTCAGCTGCAGTGAGTTGCCCATCCACAGCGCCCGGTTCCGGCTGTCGACCAGCACTCCGAACGGGACGTACTGCACGTTGAACGCCGAGAATATCCTGCCCCCGGTGTCCAGCGCGACGGAGATGTGCCGCGAGAGGAACGGCGAAAGCAGGGGGGCGATTTTCTCCTCGTTTTCCCGCGTGACGACCACGACGTGGAGTTTGGCGCCTAATTTGTCGGTTATCGCCCGGAGCTGTTCGAGCGACGCGGTGCAGGCCGGGTTCGACGAGTGGAAAAACTCGACGTACGTCAGGCCGGGGGTGGCGGCGGGTTTCCCGCCCCGGAGCCATGCCGGAACCTTCACCTCGGGTACGCGTTCGCCGAGGGCGATGTTTTGCGCCTCGGCCGCCGCAACGGGGAGTGCCAGGGCCAGGAGTAAAGTGAGCAAAACTTTCTTCATAAAAAGGCAGCCTTATTTTCAGCGAAGATAACAATTATTTGCCATATAGACGAAAAATTTTACGCAGAGTTATGAAAATCGGATTCGAAGACACCCCGGCCGCACCCGCCGGGACTTACTCCCGGCACCTTGCCGAACTTTTGGCCGAATATGCCCCCGAGCACGAGTATATCGTTGACGGGGCGCGTTATAAGGAGTTCGACCTCTACCACGGCTTCCGCCCCGGACTGCCCCTGCCGCTGCTGCGGAAGATCCCCAGCGTGATGACCGTCCACAACCTCAATTTCCTGCGCTACCCGCACCTCTATTCGCTGCCCGAGCGGCTGGTGCTGCTGCGGCTCTACCGCCGTGCGCTGCGCTCCGCCAGCCTGCTCATTACGGTCAACCGCGATGCCCGCGCCGAGCTGTCGGAGCGGTTGCGGATCGACCCCGGGCGCATCGAGGTCGTGATGCCCCTCGCCGCGCGCGTCCCGCATGAAACGCCGGGCGGTGCGCAGCTCGAGGCGGTGCGGCGCAAATACATGCTGCCCGGCAGGTTCATCCTCATGCTCGGCACTGTCGAACCGCGCCATAACCACGAGGTGCTCTTCGAGGCGGTCGGCTCGCTCGGCGAACGCGAACGTGCGATCCGTGCGGAGGGGCTCCGCGCAGCGCAGCGCGCCGCCGCGGCCGCTGGCCCGGAACTGCCCGGGCTGGCTGCCGATCGGGGTCCGGGGCGGGGTGCCGCCGCAGCGGCAGGGCGGGGCGGCATCGCCACGGGCATGCGCGGCGAGGCCCCGGCGGACACCGCCGTGCGTCCTGCCGCATCTTCCGCCGAGCGGGTCGGGATCGTGGTCTGCGGCCGGCGCACGGCCTATTCGGATTCCCTGCTGGAATTTGCCCGCGGGCGGCATATGGCCTCGCGCGTCGATTTCATCTACGAACTCAGCCCCGACGACCTGCCGGCGCTGTTCCGCCTCGCCCATGCCTTCGTCTACCTGCCCGATGCCGGGATCGAGGCGTCGATCGTGCCCGTGGTGGAGGCGATGCGTGCCGGGGTACCCATGGTGCTGAGCGACACGCAGCTCAACCGCGAGGCTGCCGGCGACGCCGCGGCCTATGTCCGCCCTGAGGCGGCGGGGGAGGTGGCCGCTGCGCTGGAAAACGTGCTGTCGGACGCGAATTTCCGCCGCGAGATGAAAGCCCGCGAACGCCGCCGCGCCGAACTTTTCTCGGAATACGCCGTCGCCCGCCGGCTGATCGACATTTACAGTTCGCTGTGAAGCGCTTGGCCTTCCCGAAAGGAGCATAAATCCGGAAAAAAATACCAGAAATCTCTTGGGTATTTCCAATTTAATACCCTATCTTTGTGTTCGCAAAATAACAAGCTGGTATTTGACGCGAAATATTCACTAACTTAAATTTTATATTTGCTATGAAAGTTTCTCATATCGAGCATCTTGGCGTCGCAGTGAAGAGCCTCGATGAAGCAATTCCCTACTGGGAAAACGTATTGGGCCTGAAATGCTATGCCATCGAAGAGGTCGCTGACCAGAAGGTGCGCACGGCGTTTTTCATGTTGGGGCAGACCAAGATCGAACTGCTGGAACCCACTTCGGAGGAGTCGACCATCGCCAAATACATCGAAAACCGCGGCGTCGGTATCCACCACATGGCGCTTGCCTGCGAGAATATCGAGGAGCAGCTCGCCGATGCCGAAGCCAAGGGCATCCGCCTGATCGACAAGACCCCGCGCAAGGGCGCCGAGGGAATGACCATCGCCTTCCTGCACCCCAAATCGACCCAGGGCATCCTGACCGAGCTTTGCGAGAATAAGAACAAATAGTGTAACAAGGAATATTGCGGAATCTCCGAATTCCGCCAAAGGCGGAACAGAAGTCCCTCCCGAAGGAGTGACTTAGGGTGGGGTCAGACCTGTAAACGCGGCCGCAGGCCGCGGGCGATACCTGCCGGGAAATTCCGGGGTTCGGAAAAATTACAAACCTACATACTTATGAGTGAAATTCAGAACAAGATCAACCAGCTGATCGAGAACCGCGAAACCGCGCGTCTCGGAGGCGGTCAGAAGCGTATCGACGCCCAGCATGCCAAGGGTAAGTACACGGCCCGCGAGCGCATCCAGATGCTGCTCGACGAAGGCTCCTTCGAGGAGTTCGACATGTTCGTGACGCACCGCTGCTATGACTTCGGGATGGACAAGAGCCATGCCTTCGGCGACGGCGTAGTGACCGGTTACGGTACGATCAACGGACGCCTGGTCTATGTTTTCGCACAGGACTTCACCGTGACGGCGGGTTCGCTGTCGCTGTCGATGTCCGACAAGATCTGCAAGGTCATGGACATGGCCCTGCGCAACGGCGCCCCCTGCATCGGCATGAACGACTCGGGCGGTGCGCGTATCCAGGAAGGCGTGAACGCGCTGGCCGGCTATGCCAACATCTTCCAGCGCAACGTGATGTCGTCGGGCGTCATCCCGCAGATTTCGGCCATCTTCGGCCCCTGCGCCGGCGGTGCCGTTTATTCGCCCGCGCTGACCGACTTCATCATCATGAAGAAGGAGACCTCGAACATGTTCCTCACCGGCCCGAAGGTCGTGAAGACCGTGACGGGCGAAGACGTGACGCAGGAGCAGCTGGGCGGTGCCACGATGCACACCACCAAGTCGGGCGTGGCGCAGTTTGCCGTCGATACCGAGGAGGAGGGCATCGAGCTGATCCGCAAGCTCATCTCCTACATGCCGCAGAACAACATGGAGGACGCCCCGCTGGCCGTCTGCAACGACTCGATCACGCGCCTGGAGGATTCGCTCAACGAGATCATCCCCGACAACGCCAACAAACCCTACGACATGGCCGAGGTCATCCGTGCGATCGTGGACAACGGCGAGTACCTGGAGTCGGCTCCCGGATACGCCAAGAACATCATCACCTGCTTCGCGCGTTTCAACGGCCAGTCGGTCGGCATCGTCGCCAACCAGCCCAAGTTCATGGCTGGCGTGCTCGACATCAACGCCAGCCGCAAGGCCGCGCGTTTCATCCGCTTCTGCGATGCGTTCAACATTCCGATCGTGACCCTGGTGGACGTTCCGGGCTTCCTGCCGGGTACGACCCAGGAGTACGGCGGCGTCATCACCCATGGCGCGAAACTGCTCTTCGCATACTGCGAGGCTACGGTGCCCAAGGTCACCGTCACGCTGCGCAAGGCTTACGGCGGCGCCTATATCGTGATGTCGTCGAAGCACATCCGCGGTGATATCAACTACGCATGGCCGACGGCCGAGATCGCCGTGATGGGCGCCAGCGGCGCCGTCGAGGTGCTCTACGGCAAGGAGGTCGCAGCGATCGAATCGCCCGAAGAGAAAGCCAAGTTCGTGGCCGAAAAGGAGAAAGAGTACAACGACAAGTTCTCGAACCCCTACAACGCCGCCCGCTACGGCTATATCGACGACGTGATCGAACCGCGCAACACGCGCTTCCGCATCATCCGTGCGCTGCAGTCGCTGGCAACCAAGCGCCTGCAGAACCCCGCGAAGAAGCATTCGAACATTCCGTTGTAATAGAATCGTATTATGAGTATGAGAATATTATCGGTAATAGACTGGAGCTGGGCGGAGATGCTGTGGGTGGCACTCATCAGTATCTGCCTCGTGTTCCTCGTGCTGGTTCTGCTGGTGTGGGTCATGAAGCTCTTCGGCTATGTCTTCACGCGCCGCCAGGCCGCTGCGACTGCCGCTGCCAATAAGTCCGCGGTAGTTCCGGGGCAGATCCACGACGAGGAGATCGCGGCCATTGCCACGGCCCTGAAACTCTACCGGAGCGCCCTGCACGACAGGGAATCCGAGGTGCTGACCATCATGAGCATCAAGCGTGCCTATTCGCCCTGGAATTCGAAAATTCACGGTTTAACCCCGCTTCCCGAAAGGAAATAGAACTTAAATAACAATGAAAGATTACTCACTGAAAATCAACGGACAGAATTATACCGTGCAGATCGACGAGGTGAACGATGCCTCGACGGTGGCGCACGTCGTCGTCAACGGTACGGCCTACGAAGTCGAGATCGAAGGCGCCAAGACCTCTGCCGCATCGCGGCCCCAGGTGATGCCCGCTCCCAAGAACGCCAACAGTGCGATGATTACCCCCGCGACGGCCTCGCCTTCGCCCCGCATCGCCCCTTCGGCACCCTCGTCGGGTTACGCCGTGAAATGCCCGCTGCCCGGCACCGTGCTCTCGGTCAAGGTGCAGGTCGGCGACAAGGTGGCCTCGGGCCAGACGCTCGTCGTGCTCGAAGCCATGAAGATGGAGAATAATATCGACGCCGACCGTGCCGGTGTAGTCAAGGAGGTCTGCATCCAGCAGGGCGCTACGGTTATGGAAGGCGATAACCTGATCGTTATCGAATAGCCCTATGCTGACAATGCTAACCTCGAACGCTGACTTCGTATGGGACAGCCTGCGTAATTTCGCCGGTTCGACGGGCATCGCGGGTTTCTTCACCGAGATGGGATGGGGGAGCGTCGCCATGATCTGCGTGGCATTCTTCCTGCTCTACCTGGCTATCAGGCACAAGTTCGAACCGCTGTTGCTGTTCACCATCGCCTTCGGCATGCTGCTCACCAACCTGCCCGGTGCGAACCTCTACCATACCGAGCTTTTCGCCGACGGACATGTCCACTGGGATATTTTCGTGGCGAATGCCGGACTGCTCGACTACCTCTACCTGGGTGTGAAACTGGGTATCTATCCCTGCCTGATCTTCGTCGGCGTGGGGGCGATGACCGATTTCGGCCCGCTGATCGCCAACCCGAAGAGCTTCCTGCTCGGCGCCGCCGCGCAGATCGGTATCTTCGTGACGTTCCTCGGCGCCTACGCCCTGGGCTTCACGCCCGCGCAGGCCGGTTCCATCGGTATCATCGGCGGTGCGGACGGCCCGACGGCCATCTACCTCACCTCGATGCTCGCCCCCGAACTGCTGGGCCCGATCGCTGTGGCGGCCTACTCCTACATGGCGCTCGTGCCGGTGATCCAGCCGCCTATCATGCGCGCGCTGACCAGCAAGAAGGAGCGTGGCATCAAGATGCGTACGCTGCGCCCGGTTTCGAAGCTGGAGCGTATCCTCTTCCCGCTGATCATCGCCGTGATCATCTCGCTGCTGCTGCCCAGTGCGGCTCCGTTGGTCGGGTGCCTCATGCTGGGTAACCTGATGAAGGAGTGCGGCGTGGTGGATCGCCTGAGCAAGACGGTGCAGAACGAACTGATGAACATCGTGGTGATCTTCCTCGGCCTCACGGTCGGCGCTACGGCTACGGCCGAGGCGTTCCTGAACTTCCGTACGCTGGGGATCCTCGTGCTGGGTGTCATCGCGTTTGCCATGGGAACCGCCGGAGGCGTGCTGCTGGCCAAACTGATGAACGTCTTCAGCAAGGACGGGAACAAGATCAACCCGCTGATCGGTTCGGCAGGCGTTTCGGCAGTCCCGATGGCTGCCCGCGTATCGCAGACCGAAGGCCAGAAGGAGAATCCTTCGAACTACCTGCTGATGCACGCCATGGGGCCCAACGTGGCCGGCGTGGTCGGTTCGGCCGTCGCTGCGGGTATCCTGCTGTCGTTCCTCGGATAATACTACGCCGGGCGGCAGAAGTGCCGTCCGCGATAGGGGCGGGTTCCGGTTTTCGGAGCCCGCCTTTTTTGTGAGTGGTCGTGCCGGGTTTTTGCAGGCACTCGGCGCCGCTCTTCCGCCCCCGTAGGGACTCCCTCGCCGGGGTCTCCGGCTCCCGTCACGCTCTCCCTCTTCATGCCGTTTTTTTTTGTTGCCGGATGCGTTTTATTGGACAACAGTGCGATTTTTTTGTATCTTTATGAAAACTCCGATCCGCTTGTATCCGGTGAAAAAACGTTGACTATGAAAAAATGCTGTGTATGGTTGCTTGCCCTGTGTGTGTCGCAGGGGGTTGCGGCGCAGGATCCCGAAGCCGGGGAGTGCGTCTTTCACACGGGCTTAGAACAATATCCGACCTTTATGGGCGGAGACCTCACGGAGTTCCGTGCCTGGGTGTACCGGAATGTCCGCTATCCCCGCGAGGCATTCGACCGGGGCGAGCAGGGGCGCATCCTCGTTAGCTTCGTCATCGACACGCTCGGGAACGTTACGCAGGTGGGGCCGTTGAGTGCGGCAGCCCGTGGTGATGAGGAGTGCGGCAAGGAGTCCTCGGGGCCGGATGAACGGTACAAGGAGCTGCTGCCGGAGCGGAAGGCGGGGCCGATAGGTATTTCGGAATCGCCGGCGCTGGTTCGCGAGGCCGTGCGCGTCGTGCGCAGCTCGCCCCGCTGGGCGCCTGCCCGGATGGGAGGCGGCATTGCGAACAGCGCGAAAGTGCCCGTGAAATATCTCCTTCCGATCGACTTCCTGCTGAAGCCCGACACTTCGCACCGCTGGCCTGCCGTCGTGCCTCCGGCGGAGTGGAGCCCGGAATATATCTTCTGCCCCGAACCGCAACGATGACCCCGAACCGCCATAATCCGGCTCTGCCGTCGTCGTACGGCATCCGTTCCGCGTTTTTCGTATTTTCGTCCGGACTGATTCCTGAATTATGAGCCGTGGTAAATGGATCATTGCGTTTCTCTGCGTGCCGGCTGCCCTGCTCGGGGCGGCCATCCTCCGGTCGGGGCATATCTGCGGAAGGTTGCAGGCGGAAGGCGCCGAGACGAAGGCCGTGCTGACAGGCTGCTCATCGCGGGTCGGATTCGTCGGGTACAGGCCGCACGGTCGCCGTTACCGTGAGAAACATGCGGTCTGCTGTTTCGATTACCGCTATGAGGTCGGCGGACAGGCGTACACCGGCAAGGTGCGCAAGAAAGAGAACCTCCATACGGCCCGCATCGGCGATTCGGTCGTGGTGCGCTACCTGCCCGACAACCCCGGCGTGCACCGGCTCGTGACGGATTCGGCGGGACGCTACGAGGTTGGCCGCCATGCCCGCGGACGTTCCCGTAGCGGTCGCTGACCTGCGGCCTGTTTCCCGCCTGCCCGTTCGATTTGTAATTCCGGATATAAAATCGTATGTTTGCAGGGATCGTCTACCCGAATCCATTTGAAAATGACCCGATTCTTTTTTCTCCTTGCTGCGCTCCCGTACTTTGCGGGCAGCGCTGCGGCACATCCGGCCATCCTGCCGGATTCTTCCGTCGTGGTAAGGCCGGATACCGCCGCTTCCGACCGGACTGTTTACCTGCGCGTGGACGAGCCTCCCCGGTTCCAGGGGGGCGACGTGCTCGCTTTCCGGGACTGGGTGTTCCGGCATCTTTGTTTCGGCGGGGAGATGTTCCGCGAGGGGGTCGAGGCGCGCCTGGTCGTGTCGTTCGTCGTCGGCAGGCAAGGGGCGGTCGAGGAGCCGGAAGTGGTCAGTTCGACGGACGAACGCTGCTCGGCCGAAGTCCTGCGTGTGCTCGCCTCCGCACCGCGGTGGACTCCCGGACGCCTGGGGGACGTTGCGGTGCGCACTAAACTGGTAATGCCCGTCAATATCCAGTTGGCGGTGCCTACGGCCGCGGATTCGCTCGCGGCGGGGTTGTCGGATGGAATTCCGTTGGAGGAGGATGTAGCCGGGGAACTGGAACAGATGCCGCTATTTCAGGGCGGGGATCTGCAAAGTTTCCGCAAATGGGTGATGGAGAACCTGAAATATCCCCGGGAGGCGCTCGAGGATGAAGTCGAAGACGACATCGTGGTGACATTCATTGTCGAAAAGGACGGGACGCTGTCAGACATCGTCGTGGAGCAGGGGAAGAATCTGGCCCTGATCCGGGAAGTGGGGCGGGTGCTCACCCTGTCGCCCAAATGGGAACCCGGACGGCTCGGGAACGGCGAACCGGTGCGGGTGAGGTACACGCTTCCGTTGATTTTCCGGCTGGACAGAACCCGGCCTGCCGGGCAGCCGGTGCGTCCGTCCGTCCCGGGACGGGAAGTCCGGGTCGGCGTTGGTGACTATTCTCGTTTTTAATCCGTATTATTTTGCAGAACGAAAACTTTTTAGTACCTTTGCGCACCCGTAAAGTGCGGGGAACGGATTACAAACAAGTTAAATTAAACGTAAAACACAGTGGATTCATTAAGCTACAAGACTATCTCGGCCAATGCTTCGACGGTGACCAAGGAATGGGTCGTCATCGACGCTGCGGATGAGGTATTGGGACGTCTTGCATCGCAGATCGCGAAGATCCTCCGAGGCAAGAACAAGCCCAGCTACACGCCCCACGTGGATTGTGGTGACTACGTCATCGTCATCAATGCGGACAAGGTGAAGCTCACGGGCAAAAAAATGACCGACAAGGTCTACACGCGTCACACCGGATACCCCGGCGGCCAGCGTTTCGCTACGCCTGCCGACTATCTGGCCAAGAAACCGACGTTCATCGTCGAAAAAGCAGTCAAGGGCATGCTGCCCCGCACCCGTCTGGGCGCCGCGCTGCTCAGAAACCTGAAGGTATATGCCGGTACGGAGCATCCGCACGCAGCGCAGAACCCGAAGACCATTAAGTTAAACGAGATTAAGTAAGAGTTATGGAAGTTGTAAACACCGTAGGTCGTCGTAAGGCCGCTGTGGCTCGCGTATACGTGAAGCCGGGTAAGGGTCAGATTACAATCAACCGCAAGGCGCTTGAAGTTTACTTCCCGCTCGAAATTCTCCAGTACCAGGTGAAGCAGCCGCTGCTGGCTACCAACACGGTGGAGAATTACGACATCGTCATCAACCTCGATGGCGGTGGTGTTACGGGACAGGCTTCGGCCGCTCGCTTGGGCATCGCACGCGCATTGTGCGAAATCGACGCTGAGATGCGTCCGGCACTCAAAAAAGCCGGGTTCCTCACGCGCGATCCCCGCGAGGTTGAGCGTAAGAAGCCCGGTCAGCCCGGAGCACGCCGCAAGTTCCAGTTCAGCAAGCGTTAATCGTACGACCGAATTTCGGCAAGCACGGTGCGGGTCACAAACCGGAAAGACTACCTATATTATCTATACGCGTATTACTTTCAGGTTGCCCCGCCGCGGAAAACCCGTGGGATCGGCCAGGCCGCTACCCGTCGGGTTGAAGAAAAGAGAATTAAAATTAACAAACACGATTGAATTAAAATGTCACGTACAGATTTTAATACATTATTGGAAGCCGGTGCGCACTTCGGTCACCTGAAGCGCAAATGGAACCCCAAAATGGCTCCTTACATCTTCATGGAGAAGAACGGCATCCACATCATCGACCTGCACAAGACCGTGCTCAAGATCGATGAGGCTGCCGCAGCCATCAAGCAGATCGCCAAGAGCGGTCGCCGCGTGCTGTTCGTAGCCACGAAGAAACAAGCCAAGGATATTGTTGCCGAAAAGGTGGCAGCCGTCGGTATGCCTTACGTCACAGAGCGTTGGGCAGGCGGTATGCTGACAAACTTCCCCACCATACGTAAAGCCGTCAAGAAAATGGCTACCATCGACAAGATGAATAGCGACGGCACGTTCGATAACTTCTCCAAGCGTGAGAAGCTCCAGATTTCCCGCCAGCGCGCGAAGCTCGAGAAGAACCTCGGCTCGATCGCCGACCTGACGCGCCTGCCGGCCGCCCTGTTCGTCGTCGACGTGCAGAAGGAGGCCAACGCCGTAAGGGAGGCAAAACGCCTGAGCATCCCCGTATTTGCAATGGTAGATACTTGTTGTGATCCGACCGACATTGATTACGTTATACCTGCAAATGACGATGCTACCAAGTCGATTGCCGTGGTGCTCGAAGCCATGTGCGCCGCAATCGCCGAGGGTACCGAGGAGCGTAAGCTCGAAAAGGAGAAGGAAGCCCAGGAGGCCGAGGCAGGTGCCGACGCTCCCGTGAAGAAGGAGGGCAAGCCCCGCATCAAGAAGGCCGTGAAGGCGGCCATCGATGCCGAGCAGGCCGCCGTAGCCGAGGTTGTCGCAGCTGTGGAGACTCCGTTCGAGGAGCCCGCAGCCGAAGCAGCAGTTGAAGCTGTAGCCGAAGCAGCAGCCGTTGAAGCAGTAGCCGAAGAGGCAGCTGCGGAAGCGGTAGCCGAGGCCAAGGCCGAGTAATCGCCTTTTGGGGAAATCAATTAACAATAAAAAGAAAGGAAAATTATTATGGAAATCAAAGCTGCTGATGTAATGAAGCTCCGCAAGATGACCGGTGCCGGTATGATGGACTGCAAGAATGCCCTGATCGAGGCCGAAGGTGACTTTGCACGTGCTCAGGACATTATCCGCGAGAAAGGCAAGCTCGTCGTTGCCAAGCGCGCCGACCGCACCGCTACCGAGGGTGTCGTCGTTACGAAGATCGTAGGCCAGAAGGCTTACCTTCTCTGCCTGGCCTGCGAGACCGATTTCGTGGCTCAGAATGCAGAATATACCGCATCGGCCAACGCGATGCTGGAGGTTGCCGTAAAGAACGACGCCGCAGACCGCGACGCCCTGATGGCCTCGAAGAATGACGAAGGCCACACCGTCGAGGAGATGGTGACCGAGAAATCGGGACAGACGGGCGAGAAGATCGAACTGGCATACTATTCCCGCATCGAGGCTCCCTATTGCGCCGCTTACGTGCACTTCAACAAGAAGCTCGGCACGATCCTCGGTTTCAACAAGGAGGTTCCCGCCGAGGTCGCCCACACCGTTGCCATGCAGGCTACGGCGATGGCTCCGGTTTCGATTTCGGAGGCCGACTGCCCCGCGGAGATCGTGGAGCACGAGCGTAAGATCGCCGTCGAGGCCATGAAGCAGGATCCCAAGAACGCCAACAAGCCCGAGGCTATCCTCGAGAAGATCGCCGAGGGTAAGATGCGCAAGTTCTTCGAGGAGAACACGCTGCTGAACCAGCCGGTGGTAGGCGAGAAGGAGACGATCGCCGAGTTCATCCACAAGGCTGACAAAGAGGCTACGGTTGTCGCTTACAAGCGTTTCGCGCTGGGCGAGTAATCTGTCACCAGGAGGGGTGCGATGTGCCCCGCTATATATTCGAAAAGGCCGAAACCCGTGCGGGTTTCGGCCTTTTTTTTATCGGCGGCCGCAATTTTTTCAGGCTGCCGTTTTCAGGGGGCCGCGTTTGCCGGCCGGTTTCCGGTTACCGTATTCCGAGCCGCCACATGACCCGGAGGACGAAACGCCGCACGCCCTGGGGGAGTGCCAGCCACCTGTGCGACCGCCGTTTCCAGCGGCGGGAGCAGGTGCGGACGATGCGTCCCGACGGCAGGATGACAGCCGTCATCACGGCGACGATATCCTCCCCGAGGCAATGCTCCGTCGTGCGGTAATTACCGTCCCCGGACAGGGTGAAACGGAGCGTCCCCGCGGCGGAATCCCTCTCTGCGGGGTTTTCCGCGGATGCCTCCGGGGACGGGGCATTCCCTGCGGCTGGTGCGCATACGGGACGGTTCCCTTCGCAGCGGACGCCTGTTTCGATCCCGACGATGCGGTGCAGGATATGGCGCCCTTCGCAGCGGAACAGGACGACGTCGCCCGGCCGCAGGGCGCCGATGCCGCTCGGCGGCGAAGCCGGATGGCGGGTGCCGCAGGCGGGTGTGTGCAGGTCGGGGGCTGTGCCGGGGGTGTCGCCGGAAAATCGGGTCTGGCGGGCGGTGCTGGCATTGCCGTCGGCGGCGCAGGTTTCGGGGACGGGATCCGCCGATGCCCCGGCTGCCGGGACAGGTGCCGGGGCATATTTCGCAATCGGGGTCAGTACGGCGATGTCCCGTTCGTTGCGCAGCAGCGGCCGCATACTGTGCCCTTTCATGCGGATCTGGACTTCGTGTCCTTCGGCGAGCATCGCTTCGACCTGTTCGAAGAAGAGGCGGTTGGTCAGCAGCATCAGCGGAGGGTGTTTGGGGCGTCGTCACCGAATACCGTGCGGCAGGAGAGACGGGCTGCCGCGGCATCGGGCAGGCATTCGAGGTGGTAGACGGGGACTTGCGCCACGATTTGGGATACGAGGCGGCAGATGGCGTCTTCCAGCCGCTCGTCGTGTGCGAACGACGGCGGGCACGAAGGCAGCAGCGCCCCGATGGCTTCGATGGGACGCAGGCGGCGGATGCGGTTCTGCGGTGCCTGCGAAAGCCGCACGATGCCCGCTATCGGATTGCTCACGTTGCGGTAACATGGGGTTTTGCCGCTCCACGGCGACCCGCAGGCGAGAACGCCTTGCAGGGCGGGAATCGTGTCTGCCGCGGGAGCGCTTGCCGCTTCGGCAGCCCCTTCCGGGGCGATCCGGATGATCGGGCTGTCGTCGTTGAGCAGGCGTGCCCCGGGGATATGCTCGCGCCACAGGCGCGTGTGTGTGCTCTTTCCCGTGCCCGATTCGCCGAGGAAGAGTACGGCGCGCCCGTCCAGGCTGATCACCGACGAGTGTACGGCTACCGCCCGGCGTTCCAGCGCGGCGATGTTGAACATCGTCCACAGCCCGAAGCGGAACAGCGCCGGATTGTGCTCCGGGGTGATGTCGCTCGTGGCGTCGGGGCTGCCGAAGGCTTTGTGGAACCGTGCCGGGGCGCTGCCGTCGCGGGGTGTCATGGTAAGCAGGTAGCCCTCCGTGTCGCGGCCGAAACGGCAGTCGGCATCGGCGTCGGTGAAGTCGAATGCGTCGAGTTCGCAGTAGCCGGCCGTGTCGCCGGCGAGCAGTCCCGTGCGCAGGATGAGGTCTGGTTGTGCTGTGCCCGCCGGGGATGTCGCAGGGTGGGGTGCACTCCTTTCCGTCCCCGGTGTTTCCGACGGGGAGGGCGCTGCGGTTGTCGCCGTTCCGGGCACGGGGCCCGCCATACGGTTGCTGCCGGCGTTCGTTTCCGTTTTGTTTCCGGCCGCGAACGGTGCCAGCGCCATGCCGAAGGCGCCTGTCGTGAACCGGTGCGGGATGTCGATGCGTATGCCGGCTATGAGGTATTCCATGTTTTATTCTCCTATCGTTATGATCCTGTTACAGTATTCGAGCGAGCTTTCGCGGTGGGCGATGACGACCAGTGTCAGCCCGGCATCCCGTGCAGCGAGCCCGGCGATCGAGCGGTTGATCTCCTCTTCGGTGCGGCTGTCGAGCGCCGAGGTCGCCTCGTCGAAGAAAAGCACGTCGGCCTGCCGGTAGAGCGCACGGGCTATGCCGATGCGCTGGCGCTGTCCGCCCGAGAGGCGGCAGCCGCACTCCCCGACGTGGGTGTCGATCCCTTTCGCCAGTCCGGCGACCAGCTCCCCGAGCTGTGCCGCGCAGAGCGCCTGCATGACCCGCTCCCGGTCGACCTCCCCGGCGGGGATGCCCAGCGCGACGTTGGCCGCGAAGCTGCCGTCGGCGATGAAGAGGCTCTGCGAGACGTACCCGATGCGGTTCTGCCATGCCCGGCGGTTGGCCGCCGTAAGCGGCGTGCCGTCGATGACGATTTCACCCCCGGTCGGCTCGTACAGTCCCAGCAGCAGGTTGAAGAGCGTCGTTTTCCCGGCGCCCGAGGCTCCGCGGATACCGATGCGCTCGCCCTTGCGGATCGTCAGCGAAAGGCCGTGGAAAAGCTCGCGCCCGCCGTCCGCGAAGCGGAACCTAAGGTCGCGCACGGCGATCTCGCGGCTGAAGGGCAGTTTTTCGGGGGTGCGGATACTATCGGCGGCGGGGTTCCCGGGAGTGCCGGGTTTGCAGAGAGTGCCGGGTTTGCTGGGATTGCTGGGATTGCCGGGGGCAACGGTTGCGACGGGTGTGCTGCGCGGGCCGGGGGTGGCGGATGGGGCGGGTGTGTCCCGGCACTCTGCGGTATCGCTCCGTCCGGGGATATTATGTCGTTCCGGGGTGTTGTGCTGTCCCGGGGCATTTGTCGGGGTGCCGGGAACAGGGCTTGCCTCCGGGGTTTTCCCGCAGGCCGGGGCGGTGTCCGCGGAGTCCCGGGTGCTCTGTGCGGCCGCTTTCCCCGGATTCGGGGTAGCCGGCGCCGGGGGGCAGTCCGCCGCGGCGTCGCGCAGGATGCCGATCGTGTAGCGGTTGTATTTGATGGCCGTCCAGCCGGTCATGATGTTGCGCACCGAAGGCATCAGGCGCAGTGCGGCCACGGCGAATACGCCGAACAGCATTTGCGCCCGCCCGTCGCCGTCGCCGAGGCTCAGTGCCACGAGCAGGGCCATGCCCACGGCCAGCCCGACCTCGGTGAAGGTCTGGGGCAGCAGCCCGATCGCCGTTTCGCGCAGGCGCGTGCGGATCACCTGATCCATCGCCCGGTCGAACTGGCGGAGCATCATCGGGAAGGCATTGTTGATCTCGATGTCGGCATAGCCGCGGAAGGTCTCGGCCACGAGCCGCGCCTTTTCGCGCTGCGCCTTGTTTTCCAGTTCCCCGTAGCGGTTGATGCGGTTGCGCACCAGTCCGTAATAGAGCCAGATCGAGGGCAGGAAGACCGCCAGGGCGAGCAGTGCCGCGAGGGGCGTGTACCACATCAGCGCCCCGAACAGCAGCACGAGCAGCATCGCCTCGGCGGCGATGGCGGCGGCGGGTTTGAGCACGCCCGCCGCGAAGGCCAGGCAGACGACGTTGACGTTGCGGGCCAGTACGGCCGAGTTCGACGCCTTGACGAACGGCAGCCCCCGGTCGTGGTAGGTGACGAGCAGCCGCCGCGAGAGCGTGCGGTAGAGTGCGAAGATATAGTTGCGTTCGACGCGGGCGAGCCACAGCCCGAGCAGGCTCTTCAGGACGATCACGCCCACCACGGCCGCGCAGACCGCCAGCGCGAAACTGCGCTGTGAGGCGAAGCCCAGCCCGTCGTAGGCGCGTGCCAGCACCCCGCCGCCCTCGAGGCTGCCGGGGTCGAGCACCAGCGCCAGCACGGGCAGCAGCATGGCCAGCCCGAGGAAATTCAGCCCTGCGCGCAGCAGGAGCGTGCAGGCGACCCACACTCCCCGGCGGCGGAACGCACGCGGTATGATGCCGATGGTTTCGTTCATCTTATCCTTCCACTTTTTCGATCTCCCCCAGTTTCACGTACCACAGGTACCCTTCGCATTCGGTGTAGCCCATTTGCCGCAGCAGGCCGAGGTATTCGCCCACCTGGCGGCGGTAGCGTCCGGGTTCGCGGCTTCCGAACTTGTAGTCGACGACTACGGCCCGCGTGCCGCGGATCATCACGCGGTCGGGGCGCCGGGTCGACCCGGCGCCGGGGACGATGATCTCGTTCTCGTTGCGCACGCGCTGCCAGCCGCCCCCGAACCATTCGCCCACGACGGGGTGCGCCAGCGCCCGGGCGATCATTCCCCGCAGCGCTTCGGCTTCGCCGGGCGACAGCGTGCCGTCGTCCCGCATCCGCTGCACGGCCTCGTAGATCTGTTGCCGGTCGTCGGCCTCCTCGAAGGCCTTGTGCATCAGGATGCCGAAATTGCGGGGCGAGAGTTCCACCTCGTCCTCCTCCTCGAAATAGCGTTGCGAGGGGAGCCTCAGCCGCAGGTCGGCGCGTGCCGTGGGGTAGTTTTCCAGCACGACGTGCCTGCCGTCGGATGCTTTGCCGCCGCCGGGCACGGGGCCCGTGAAGAGCCCGAATTCGAACCTTTCGCCCTCCTCGGTCACGGTGCGGCGCCCTTCGGTGCCGTCGAGCAGCGCTTTGTCGCCGTCGGCTCCGATGCTTTGCAGCAGCAGCCCGCCGACGCTCTTGCCGCCCTTGCGGGGGATGAAGACGTGCAGCGACTCGGCGGCGCGTGTCAGGGCCACGTACAGCAGATTGATGTTGTCGACGTGCGAATAGACCAGCTCGCGGTAGTACTCCGCCGAGAAGCCCGATTCGGCCATCGCCTTCTTGTATTTCACCGGGAAGCGCCCGACGGCGCCCGCATCGCCCTGCGCCTCGGCCCAAACGATGTTCGTCACGTTGCCGCCCGACTTGGGATCGAGCTGCCACGAGCACCAGGGGATCAGCACCACGCGCTTTTCGAGCCCCTTGGCCTTGTGTATGGTCGTGATCTCGACGGTCGTTGCGCTCTCGTCGACGCTCAGCGACCGGTTCTGCCCCTGCTGCTCCCACCAGTCGAGGAACAGCGCGATGTCGGCGATCTTGCTGGCGCAGAAGCCGATGATCTGTTCGTGTATGGCTTGCAGGTAGGCCGTCTGCTGCCTGTCGTCGTGCAGCGCGTGGCGCATGACGATCCGCTCGAACGCCTCCTCGGGCGACAGCAGCCGGATCGAACGGAAAAAGGTGCGTTCGTCTCCGGGCAGCGGGCGGTCGAACCCGCGGCCGAGGTAGTGGTTGTAGACGGCGCGGCTGAGCGAGTCGTCGGGGTTGAGCGACAGGCGCAGCGCCGCGGCGATGAACGAACTGACGGGGGCGTTGCCCACGATCAGCGCTTCCTGCGTCATCACATCGAACCGGTAGCGCGGGTCGTCGTTGCGGCGTTTGAAATCCAGCAGCTCGGCGGCCACCTTGGCGCCGTCGGTCGCCCCGCGCACCAAGATCATGATGTCGCACGGACGGAAACCCTTGTCCAGCACCTCGCAGATGCGCTCCACGACGGGCGGCCGTTCGGCGAAGGTCTCCACCGAAACATAGCCCGGTCTCCCGCCCAGGCGGCGGGGTGTCTGCGCATGTTCGCGGTAGGCGTCGCACAGCGTGTCGCGCAGCCCGGCGGCGGTGCGGGCGTCCATGTCGCCCCGCGCCGCGGCTTCGTCCAGCGTCGCGTTGAGCGCCCGGTTGTCGGCTTCGACCACGCGGCCGATGGCCTTGTTGTTGAAATCCACCACGGCGGGCAGGCTGCGGTAGTTTTCCGTGAGGTTGACCAGCTCGGTGCTGTCCGCGCCCAGCGCCCGCTGCGCCTGCGAGTGGAGTATTTTCCAGTCGCCGCCCCGCCAGCGGTAGATCGACTGCTTGATGTCGCCCACGATCAGCACCGAGGTCGCCTCGCTCTGCGCCATGGCGTTTTGCAGCAGGGGCAGGAAATTCTCCCACTCCTTCACGGAGGTGTCCTGGAATTCGTCGATCATGAAGTGTTCGAAGCGGTTGCCGACCTTCTCGTAGATGAACGGCGCGTCGTTGTGGCCGATGAATTCCGAGAGGATGTATTTGGTCTCCGAGAGGAGCATCATGTTTTCCTGGTCGCACATCTGCTGCACCTTGGCATAGAGGTCGGAGAGCAGCGCGAAGCTGCGGTAGTTCTCGCGCAGCAGGTCGCAGGTGTTCCACGCGCGGACGTTCTCATCGTAGAGGCCGCACATTTCGCGCAGCAGGGGTTGCAGCCGGGGACGCAGCCCCTGTGCCGTGCTGCCGGGTTTTCCCCACGCCTCGTCCCTGGTGCAGGCCGCCTCCGCGCGGCTTCCGTAGCGCTCGAAGCTGCCGCCCGCCACGGCGTAGAAATAGGCCGCGAAGCCCGAGCCTTTGTAGGGAAAGTCGGCGACCGAGGCGCCTGCGTCCCCGATGATCCGCACGGCTTCGGCCGCAGCGTCCTGCATCCGTTTTTTGGTCGCCGCGGCGTGCGCCGTGGCTTCGCCCACGATACGCGCCAGTTCCTCGCGCGGGCGGGCCGCCGAGAGTGCGTCCTTGTTTTTCTCCTTGAACAGCTCGCCGCCCAGCGTGAGGATGCCGTCGCGGATGTCCCATTTCTTGCCTTCGTCGATGCGCTCCTGCACGAAGTCCGTGAGCCAGCGCTGCAGGTCGCGGTCGGTGGTGATCTGCTCGATGAGCGTGTCGGCGCTCTTGGTCAGCACCGAGGCCGTTTCGATCTCGACGTTGTAATTGAGGTCGATGCCCAGCTCCTTGATGAAGGCGCGCAGGATGCGCTGGAAGAAGGTGTCGATCGTCAGCACCGTGAAGCGCGAATAGTCGTGCAGGATCTTCGACCGCACCTCCCGGGCGCGTCGGCGCACCGTGGCGGCATCGAGCGACAATTCGCGGCAGAGGTTGTCGAGGTAGGAGCTCGGCTGTCCCGAGGCCAGCAGGTGGATCTCCTTGAGGATGCGCGATTTCATCTCCTCGGTGGCCTTGTTGGTGAAGGTCACGGCGAGGATGTGGCGGTAAATGCCGGGCTGTTCGACCACGTCGCGCACGTATTTGTACGCCAACTGGTAGGTCTTGCCCGACCCTGCACTTGCATTCAGAATTCTCGCCCTCACTGTCCGAAATGTCGTTTTAGGTAGTAAAAGTACAAAACAAATCCCGAACGGCAAACCGGGGTTCGCAATAATTTTGTATTTTAGCGACGTATTTAAACCTACAATGTATGAAGAAGATGATTCTGAGCGCCGTGATGCTGGTTTTCGCAGCCTCCGGCCGTGCACAGGAGGCGGGTGCCGCAAGTCCTACGGAACATAACGAGTGGCTGACCACGTTCGAGGCCGTCGCGGTGGATGCCGACCTGGATATCAAATTCGTGAAAGTCCCCGACACCGAGGCCCCCAAGATCGTATACGACACGAAAGGCTCCTATACTTCGAAATTCCGCGCCGAGGTGAAGGACAAAACCCTGCGTATCAGCGAGAAGTATGATTCGCGCCGTCCCGACCGCACCCAGGTGACGGTCTATTACAATACGTTGCAGTCCGTTTCGCTGTCGGGCGCCGCAGCCGTGTTCGAGGGAACGGTGGATGCAGTGCTGCTCGACCTGACCCTGGGGCGCAAGGCGTCGCTCACGGCGGCGTTCGATGTCAAAGACCTCAGGATGGAGCTCACGGGCGGCAGCAGCGCGACGCTCACCGGCAAGGCGGGCTACCTGACGCTGTTCGCCTCGACGGGCAGGGTCGCGGCCTCGGGGCTGGAGGTGATGTCGGCCGAGGTCAATGCCCAGAGCAAGGCCGACGTGTCGCTGTGGATCACCGACCGGTTCATCGGCAAGACCACGACCAACGCCCGTATTACCTATAAGGGGCAGCCTGCCGTCGTGCGCGGCGGCGCCAAGTTCATGGGCGGTGAGATCAGCCACGTAGAATAGTCTCAAGGAACAATAATGCGAAGGGGGCTTCCGGATTCCGGGCGGACGATACCGCCGGGGAAGTCGCCGGGGCTGTCCGAACTGCTATGAAGGGATTTCTGGAGGAGGTGGCCGCCGACCTGTATGCGCGCTATGGCGAGGGACTGTCCGATCGGGCGGTGCTCTTCCCGTCGCGGCGTGCGCGGCTGTTTTTCGTCGATGCCCTGGGGCGTATCGCCGGGCGTCCGATGTGGCAGCCCGAATGGGTGACGATCGACGACCTGACGGGTGAAATATCGGGGCTGCATACGGGCGACCGCGTGCGGCTCATCACCGAGCTCTACAAAGTCTACTCGGCCTACCACAACGAACCTTTCGACAAGTTCTATTTCTGGGGCGACATGCTCCTCACGGACTTCGATACGATCGACAAATACCTGATCGACGCGCAGATGCTGTTCCGCAACATCTCGGAGATCAAGGAGATCGAAGCCGATATTTCCTACCTCACGCCCGCGCAGCTGCGCATCCTTTCGTTCTGGTCCTCGTTCGGCGAGCAGGCCGACCTTTCGGAGGAGAAACGCCGTTTTCTGGCGATCTGGAAGACCCTCGGCCCCATCTACCGCCGCTTCCGGGAGCGTCTCTCGTCGCTCGGCATCGCCTACAACGGCATGGTGCAGCGCGCCGCCGCCGACCGCATCCGCGGGGGCGGGTTCGCCTTCCCCGAGCCCCGGCGTTATGTCGTGGCGGGGTTCAACGCCCTTTCCGAGTGCGAGAAGCGCCTTTTCGGGTTCCTCGCCACGGCGGCCGAAACCGATTTTTACTGGGACTACGACTCCTATTATAAGGACGACCCCGAACAGGAGGCGGGTATGTTCGTGCGTTCGAACGTGGCGCAGTTCCCGCCCCGCACGGAACTTCGGCACGACAACATGCGGGGGGAGAAGCAGATCGTGTCGGTCGCCGCCGTCTCGAACGCCGTGCAGTGCAAGTATGCCGCGGCGATCCTCGCCGACCTTGCCCGCCGCCGCAGGGAGGAAGACCCCGGCATCGCCGCGGGCGCCAGGCCCGCGCTGGGCAAGGAGACCGCCGTGGTGCTTACCGACGAGAACCTGCTGCTGCCGCTGCTGTATGCCCTGCCCGCCGATATCGGACGGGTGAACGTGACGATGGGCTTCCCCCTGCGGCAAAGTCTGGCCTACACGTTCGTCGAGCGTCTGGTGGAGTTGCAGAACCACCGCCGCCGCAAGGGCGACGGCTGCACGTTCTACCATGCCGACGTCGCCGGCATCCTCGCACACCCCTATGTGGCCGAGTGCGACGCCGCACTCACGCGCACGATGCACGAGGAGATCGTCCGCGACCGCCGCATTTCGGTCGATGCCGCGTGGCTGGGCCGCAACGAACTGCTGAAACGGATCTTTACGCCCACCGCGACGTGGCGCGAGTTGTCCGACTACATGCTGGACGTGGTCGCCGCCGTGGCGCGCCAGCCCTACGAGGGCGACGATGCACGGCAGCGGGTCGAATTCCTGGCGGTCATCGCCGAGCAGGTCACCAAGTTGCGCAACTCGCTCGACGAGTGCGATATCGACCTTACGGCCGAGGTCTACACCTCGCTGCTGCGCCGGCACTTGCAGACGCTGCGCATCCCCTTCGAGGGCGAGCCGCTGGAGGGCATTCAGATCATGGGGATCCTCGAGACCCGCAACCTCGATTTCGAAAACGTCATCATCCTTTCGATGAACGACGACAATTTCCCCGGCAACCATATGGCGCAGGCGTCGTTCATCCCCTACAACCTGCGTGCGGCCTACGAGCTGCCCACGCCCGAGCACCACGAGGGCGTCTATGCCTACTATTTCTACCGCCTGATCCAGCGCGCCAAGACCGTCCACATGCTCTATTGCTCGCACGCCGACGACAAGTCGACGGGCGAGCCGAGCCGCTATATCTACCAGTTGGACTACGAGAGCGGCTTCGACGTGCGCAAGGTCGAAGTGGGGGTGGACGTCAACCTGGCCGAAACGGCGCCGATCGAGGTGCCCAAGGACGAAGGGGTGATGGCCCGGCTGGAGCGTTTCGTCGACGCCCAAAGCCCTGCGACGCTCTCGCCGACGGCTTTTTTTCGCTATGTGGCCTGCCCCTTGCGCTTCTATTTCCATTCCATAGCCCGCTTGGAGGCCGATGACGAAATTTCCGAGGAGGTCGACGCCCCGATGTTCGGTACGATCCTCCATGCTGCCGTGCAGACGCTTTACGCCCGCATCGCGGGGGAGGCGCATCCCGGTGAAACCCTGCGTGCGATGATCCGTACGGGCGAAGTGGCGCAGGCGGTCGAGGCGGCCATCAACGAGAACTATTTGCAGGATAAACATGCCACGGCCGAGGATTATTCGGGCAACCTGTTGCTGGTGAAGGACATCGTGATCCGTTACCTGCGGGGCGGGGTGATGCCCTACGACGCTGCGCACGATGCTTTCGCCGTGTCGGGGCTGGAGGAGCCCGTAGCCTATCCGTTCCGCTTCCGCGCGGGCGGGCGCGACCTGGAGATGAAATTCGCCGGCATCGCCGACCGTATCGACACGCTCGACGACGGGGCGCTGAGGGTGGTGGACTACAAGACCGGGGCGCCGCATCTCGAATTCGACGGCGTGGAGAGCCTGTTCACGGGCACGGGCAAACAACGCCTTTCGAACATCCTGCAAACGCTGCTCTACGCGATGATGCTGCACCGGTCGCGCGGCTGCGACGTCGAACCGGCGCTCTATTACGTCCGCAACATGAACCGCCCCGGCTATTCGCCGCAGCTGGACGACAAGCAAACGGGGGTGAAGGGGGCGCGCTATACGCTTTACCGCGAGCGTTTCGAGGAACTGCTGCGCGCGCAGCTCGCCGAACTCTACGACGCCTCGGTTCCGTTCCGCCAGTGCGAGGATGCCGATACCTGCAAGTACTGCGATTTCAACGTGATCTGCAAGCGCTGACCGGCTGTGTCGTGACGGGGGCGGACGAGTTCCGCTGCCGGATGGTGATTACTCCCGGAAATTACATGGCTTGGTTGTGGAAGATCGGCCGGATGGATGCTGTTGGGGACGGCGCGGAGGAATGAGTGCGTCCGGCAGCGGGTGCCGGGTGTCGGGTGCGAGGTGCAGGACGCAGGATACAGAATACAGGATACAGGATACAGGGAGCCGGATGTCGGGTGCCGGACGCCGGATGCCGGATACAGGATGCCGGGAACGGCCTGGGCGGCGATGGTCAGAGCGTTACCCTGAAATAGGCCGCTCCGCTGCGGCGGGCCGCTTCGAGCCCGATTTCGGAGTCCTCGAAGATCAGCGTTTCCTGCGGCGTACAGCCCTCGCGCCGCATGGCCTCCAGGAAACAGTCCGGGGCGGGCTTGCTGTGCTCGACGTCGGCGCCCGAGAGTATGCCGTCCACGGAGCCGTTCGGCCCTTCGCCCGGCTCGGGGGTGACTGTTGCGTGTGCTGGCGTACCTGCATCTATCGTTGCCGTGCCGGCTGTCCGGAGCCATGCCTCATCCGCACCTGTCAAGTCTCTGCCCGCCGCACCCGAGGTTGCCGCACCCGTGCTCCCCGTCCGCTGTCCCGCGACCGTGATCCCAAGGTGGCGCATGGCGTTGTCTATGTTGGCGCGGCTGCCTGTCGATACGATCCATACGCGGCCGCCCTGCGCCCGGAACTGCCTGCAGAACTCCCACAGCGGGCGGTTGAGCCGCACGGTGTCGAAGAACGCGGGGTAGAGCGCGATCTTGCGCAGCCGCAGCCGCTCGCGCTCCCCGGGGTCGGCGATGCCGTAACGGGTCAGGAACTCGTTGCACCGCATACCGAAATACTTTGCCGCATACTCCTCCTCGGTGAGCGTATAGCCCGCCTCGCGCAGTGTGGCCACATAGGCGAGCGTATTGGCGCGCCGCGTGTCGGCCAGCGTGCCGTCGAAGTCGAGCAGGATGAGTCGGATTTGCATGACGGGCTACTTTTTCCCGGCCAGTTCGTAACTGCGGGCGATCAGCGGGGCGATTTCCCCGAAGGGTACGCTGCCGTCCAGCCGTACGGTGAGCCACGTGCGTTTATTCATATGGTACCCGGGGAAATAATGTTCGAAGTCCAGCGACCGCGCCATGGTCTCCGCATCGGCCCGGATGTCGAGAATCTCTGTCCGCCCCTCGTCCGCGAGGCCGAGTTTGCCGGCCTGCACCGTCAATATCACGGCATACCATTTGGCGTTGTCCTGCCGCCGGAAAACGGCGTAGTCCGGGAATTTCTCCCAGAGGAACTCCGGTTCGCCGCCCCATGAGGCACGGATATGGCGGATTGTGCGGAGCGTTTCTTCGCTGCGGAAAATTTCTTCGCGCGCAAAGCCGAAATCCTTTGTCCAGTCGTTTCCCATCTCCTTATGTTTTTAGTCGAACGACTGCATGCCCGACTGCGCGATGCGCATCAGGCGCTGGTATTCGGTGGGGGTGAGTTCCATGAAGAAGTAGTGGATCGGATCGACGCGCATGCCGTTCAGCCGCACCTCGTAGTGGAGGTGGGGCGAGAGCGAAAGGCCCGTGTCGCCCGAGAGGGCGATGATCTCGCCGCGGCTCACGCGCTGTCCCTTGCGGACGTTGATCTTCGAGAGGTGGCTGTACGAAGTCTCGTAGCCGTTGCCGTGGTCGATCACGACCGTCTGCCCCGACGTGGAGTTGCGCAGCGCCACGTCGCGCACCACGCCGTCGGCCGTGGCGAAGACGCGCGACCCCTCGGGGATGGTGTAGTCCACGCCCTGGTGCGATTGCAGGGTCTTGTAGAAGGGGTGTATGCGCATGCCGTACGAGGCCGTGAGCAGCGTCAACTGCTTGTTTATCACGGGCTGGATGGCCGGGATGTTGTTGCAGCCGCTGCCCGCCGAGTCGATGAGCGCCTGCAGGTCGAGGTACGAGGCGTTCAGCTCGTCGAGCCGCTTCTCCATGTCGGCGACCCGTTCGCGCAGTTCGAGCTTGAGCCGCCGCGACGAACGGTTGAAGATGTTTTCGTAGGTGACGGCCTGCCGGCGTTCGTATTCCGAATCGAAGTCGTAGGGATCCGATTCGAAGAGGGTGCGGAAGACGTTGCGGTCGCGCGCGGAGAGGTTGTGCATGACGGTCGTGAGCGAGTCGTACCGCTGGGTGAGTGCGGCGTATTCGCGGCGCAGGCGGTCGGTCGAGTGTTTGAGCTCGTACTCCACGGGGGTGTCGAAGAAGAGCGAGAACCCGACGTAGTAGAGCACGGCGACCCCGGCCCACACGAAAAAGTGCACCGTCGCGCGTATGATGTTCTGTTTGCGGCGCTTACGCCTGCGGAGCCGCTCCAGGTCTTTCTTTCCTGCCATGTCAGAGCTTTTCGAAGTTCGTATCGCGCATCTTCTCCATGAGTGCGTCGTATTCCGCGGCGGTCATGTTGCGGTTGAAATAGTTGATCGGGTTCACCGGCATGCCCTTGTGGATCACCTCGTAGTGGAGGTGGGGGCCCGAGGAGATGCCCGTGTTGCCCGTTTCGGCGATGACCTGCCCGCGGGCGACCCGTTCGCCCGGCTGCACGAGGATTTTGCTCAGGTGCGCGTAGCGGGTCTTGTAGCCGAATTCGTGGTTCAGCAGCACCATGCGCCCGTATCCGCCGTTGCCCCCCGAGGAGGCGACCTCCACCACGGCGTCGCCCGTGGCGTAGACCGGCGTGCCGCGGTCGCAGCCCAGGTCGATGCCCTTGTGGGGGCGGATATACCCCAGCACGGGGTGCATGCGCCGCATGTTGAAGGCGCCGATATGGTCGTTGTGCAGCGCCGAGCGGTCGATGGGCCATATGGCCGGGATCGCCGACGACATCTTCTCCTTGTCGCGGGCGAATGCCTGCAATTCGTCGAACGACACCGATTCGAGGTAGAGTATGCGGGCCAGCGCGTCGAGCTGTTTCCAGGTGCCGACCATCAGCGGGGCGAAGTCGTCCCCGGCCATCGCGGCGTATTTGGTGTCGGGATAGGGCTGCCACACGCCGTCGAGGGTCATCGTGTCGGTCGAGAAGAGCGAGCGGTAGACGTAGTTGTCGCGGTGGCGGATTTCGTCCACGCGCCGCTGCGAGGTGCGGATGCGGTCTTGCAGGATGCGGTACTTGATCACCAGGTCGCGGTTGTCGCGGATGATGCGGTACATCTTGGGGGTGTAGAAGAAGTACGAGAAGAGCACGTTGGCGATCGAGACGAGGATGAAGCCGATGAGTATTTTCCGGATCAGGCGGTAGGTGCGCAGGCGGAAAGGTGCCGTGACCACGTCGCGCGTCAGCGCCTGCGCTTCCTGTGTCAGCGCCTGCGTGTCGAATCTCTGCCCTTTTTGCTTCATTGCGGAAAAAACTCCTGTTAATAGGATGCAAATTTAACTTTAATTGTGTAATTTTGCAACCCGAAATCACAAACGTGGAAATCGGATAAAATCTTATATATGGAATCGAATAAAATTCGCCGGGCCTTTCTGGACTTCTTCGAGAGCAAGGGCCATGTGATCGTGCCCTCGGCACCGATGGTCGTCAAGGGGGATCCCACGCTGATGTTCACCAACGCGGGCATGAACCAGTTCAAGGATATTTTCCTGGGCAATGCGCCCCGCAAATATCCGCGTGCAGCCGACACCCAGAAGTGTCTGCGCGTTTCGGGCAAGCACAACGACCTGGAGGAGGTGGGGCATGACACCTACCACCATACGATGTTCGAGATGCTGGGCAACTGGTCTTACGGCGATTACTTCAAGAAAGAGGCGATCGAATGGGCGTGGGAGTTGCTCCACGGCGTCTACAAACTTCCCGCCGACCGCATGTACGCCACGGTTTTCGAAGGCTCCGAGGAGGACGGCGTGCCCTTCGACCAGGAGGCCTACGACTACTGGAAGCAGTTTCTGCCCGAAGACCATATCATCCGCGGCAACAAGCACGACAATTTCTGGGAGATGGGCGAGACCGGCCCCTGCGGCCCCTGCTCGGAGATCCATTTCGACCTGCGCGACGAGGCGGAGATCGCCTCCAAACCGGGACGCGGGATGGTCAATGCGGGCCATCCGCAGGTGATCGAGATCTGGAACCTCGTGTTCATGCAGTTCAACCGCAAGGCCAACGGCTCGCTGGAGGAGCTTCCGGCGCGCAACGTCGATACCGGCATGGGCTTCGAGCGCCTCTGCATGATCCTCCAGGGCAAGAAATCGAACTACGACACCGACGTGTTCCAGCCTACGATCCAGCGTATTTCGCAGCTTTCGGGCAAGACCTACGGCGCCGACGCGAAGTGCGACGTGGCGATGCGCGTCATCGCCGACCACCTGCGTGCCATCGCCTTCTCGATCGCCGACGGGCAGCTGCCGTCGAACGTCAAGGCCGGCTACGTCATCCGCCGCATCCTGCGCCGCGCCGTGCGCTACGGCTATACCTACCTCGGCTTTACGGAGCCTACGATCTGCCGGCTGGTTCCCGGACTGGTGGAGCAGATGGGCGGCCAGTTCCCCGAGCTGAAGGCCCAGCAGGCGCTGATCGAAAAGGTCATCGAGGAGGAGGAGGCCTCGTTCCTGCGTACGCTGGCCACGGGCATCAGCCTGCTGGACGGCGTGGTCGAAAAGACCCGCAGGGAAGGGCGCGAGCTGATCTCGGGCAAGGACGCCTTCGAACTTTACGATACGTTCGGGTTCCCGATCGACCTGACGGAGCTCATCGCCCGCGAACAGGGCGTCGGCGTCGACCTGGCAGCCTTTGAAACCGAGTTGCAGGCACAGAAGGAGCGTTCGCGTAACGCCGCGGCCGTCGATACCGACGACTGGGTGGAGTTGTTCCCCATTCGCGAGAGCGTCTTCACGGGCTACGACACGCTGACCGAGCGGGTGAAGATCGCCCGTTACCGCCGCGTGACCTCCAAAGGCAAGACCTCCTACCAGCTGGTCTTCGACCGCACGCCGTTCTACGGCAATTCGGGCGGCCAGATCGGTGACATCGGCTATATCGAGAATGCCAACGAGCGCATCGCCGTCGTGGCTACCGAAAAGGAAAACGGACTGATTATCCATATCGTCAAGGAGCTTCCCGAAAACCCTGCGGCCGAGTTCACGGCCGTCGTGGACGCTGCCAAACGCCAGGCCGCGGCCAACAACCACACCGCGACGCACCTCATGCACGAGGCGCTGCGCAAGGTGCTGGGATCGCACGTCGAACAAAAGGGTTCGATGGTGACGCCCGAAATCCTGCGCTTCGACTTTTCGCATTTCCAGAAGATGACCCCCGCCGAGCTTCGCCAGGTCGAGATGCTCGTCAACCGCGCCGTCCGCGCCAACTATCCGTTGGAGGAGAACCGCGAGGCCACCAAGGAGGAGGCCGAAAAATGCGGTGCCATGATGCTCTTCGGCGAGAAGTACGGCGACAAGGTGCGCATGGTGCGCTTCGGTACGTCGGTCGAGCTCTGCGGCGGCACGCACACCAGCGCCACGGGTAACATCGGGTTCTTCAAGATATTGACCGAGAGCGCCATCTCGGCCGGCGTGCGCCGCATCGAAGCCGTCACGGGCGAACAGGCCGAGAAGATCATCTACGCCGCCGAGGATACGATGCGCGACATCAGCGAATACCTCCACAACCCGCAGGTGCTGCAGGCCGTAAAGAAGATGTTCGAGAGCAACGAGACGCTTTCGAAGGAGGTCGAGGCCATGCGCCGCGAGCAGGTCGCACAGTGGGCCGAGAAGATCATCTCCTCGACGCCCGAGCGCCACGGGGTGCAGCTCATCGCCACGCAGACCGATCGTACGCCCGAGTTCGTCAAAGACCTGGCCTACAACCTGCGTGCCCGCTCCCCGAAACTGGTGTTCGTGCAGGGGTCGGTCAACGACGGCAAACCCATGCTGACGGTGATGCTCGGCGACGAGATCACGGCTCAGGGCGTGAACGCCGGTGCCGTGGTGCGCGAGGCTGCGAAACTGATGCAGGGCGGCGGCGGCGGACAGGCGTTCTTCGCCACGGCGGGCGGCAAGAACCCCGACGGGCTGCAGGCCGCCATCGACAAGGCCGTGGAGCTGATTATGGCCCAGGTAAAGTAAAAGAATAGTTAAAAACCGGATAATTATGAATAACAAGGTATTACTGATGATCCTCGACGGCTGGGGCAACGGCCGCCACGACAAGGCCGATGTCATTTCGACCGTCCATCCCGAATATATCTCGGCCATGACGGCGAAATATCCCCATGCCGAGTTGCGCACCGACGGCGAGAACGTCGGCCTGCCCGACGGCCAGATGGGCAACTCGGAGGTCGGGCACCTCAATATCGGCGCCGGCCGCGTGGTCTACCAGGATCTGGTGAAGATCAACCGCGCCTGCCGCGACAATTCGATCCTGGAGAACCCCGAGGTCAAGGCAGCGTTCGAACATGCCAAAAAGAACGGCGTGAACATGCATTTCATGGGCCTCGTGTCGGACGGCGGCGTGCACTCGTCGCTCGAGCACCTTTTCAAGCTGTGCGACATCTCGGCGGCCTACGGCCTCGAAAATACCTTCGTGCACTGCTTCATGGACGGCCGCGACACCGACCCGCACAGCGGCAAGGGGTTCGTCGCCGACCTCGAAAAGCACCTCGCAGCCACGACGGGCAAGATCGCCACGGTGATCGGGCGCTACTACGCGATGGATCGCGACAAGCGCTGGGAACGTGTCAAGGTCGCCTACGACGCGCTGGTCAGCGGCATCGGCGAGCGTTCGTCGGACATGGTCGAAGCCGTCCAGAAATCCTATGACGAGGGCGTTACGGACGAGTTCATCAAGCCTTTCGTGCGCATCGACGAGAACGGGCAGCCCGTCGGCATGATCCGCCCCAACGACGTGGTGGTCTTTTTCAATTACCGCAATGACCGCGCCAAGGAGCTGACTATCGTGCTGACGCAGGAGGACATGCCCGCCGAGGGGATGCACACCATGCCCCTCTACTATTGCTGCATGACCCCCTACGATGCCAAGTTCACGGGGCTGCACATCCTCTTCGACAAGGACAACGTGCCCAACACCATCGGCGAGTTCGTTTCGAAGCAGGGCTTGCGGCAGTTGCGCATCGCCGAGACCGAGAAATATGCCCACGTGACGTTCTTCCTGAACGGCGGCCGCGAGGCGGAGTTCGCGGGCGAAGACCGTATCCTCGTCGCGTCGCCCAAGGTGGCCACCTACGACCTGCAACCCGAGATGAGCGCTCCGGAAGTCGCTGATAAACTGGTTGCTGCGCTCGGCGAGCGGAAGTTCGACTTTATCTGCCTGAATTTCGCCAACGGCGACATGGTCGGCCATACGGGCGTCTACGATGCCATCGTGAAGGCCGTGAAGGCCGTCGACGGGTGCGTCGCCAAAGTTGTCGAGGCTGCTAAGGAGAACGGTTACGAGGTCGTCATGATCGCCGACCACGGCAATGCCGACAACGCTGTCAATGCCGACGGTACGCCCAATACGGCGCATTCGCTCAACCCCGTGCCCATCGTGGTCGTTTCCGACCGTGTGAAGTCGGTGCACGACGGCATCCTGGCCGACGTCGCGCCGACGGTGCTCAAGTTGATGGGGCTGGAGCAACCCGCCGAAATGACCGGCAAGGCGCTCGTGGAGATGAAATAGCCTGCCTTTTCAATAAAACACCCCGGAATCTACATTCCGGGGTGTTTTTCGTTAGGGGCGACGTGTCGGGATAAACCCTTATTTGGAGCGTGGCAAATTCCGGGAATTAAAAGAGCGTTTGCTGCTGCGCAGATGCAGGCCGGTAGAACTCCATCCGGGTGGCTATGCCCAGCTTTGCGCACAGGTTGCGGAACGTGTCGTCCAGCGCCCGGCAGTTCGGGCCGAAGCATTCGTAGCGGTTGCCGAAACAGGCTTCGTAGCGTGCTTTCAGCCCGGGGAATTCCCGGTCGAGGGCTGCGTGGAAATGCTCCCGCGACCCGCTGCGGAGCGTCATGCCGAACATCGGGAGGATATACGACGCCCCAGCGTCCTTGGCCCGGCGGACGATGGCTTCGACATTCTCCGGCGTGTCGTTGATCTGCGGCAGCAGCGGCATCATCGTAATACCCGTATAGATGCCCTTGGCAGCCAGTGCCGCCATTGCGCGGAACCGCTCCGAAGAGGCCGGGGCGCCGGGTTCCGTGCGGACGCTGAGCGCGTCGTCGGCGCAGGTCACGGTGAAACTCACCGCCGCGTAGGTGGCGGAAATTTCCTGCAGGATGTCGGCGTCGCGCTCCGCCAGGGAGCTCTTGGTGATGACATGCACCGGGAAGCGCTCGTCGGCGATCATGCCCAGTGCCCGGCGGGTCAGCCGCAGCTCGCGCTCGACGGGCATGTAGGGGTCGTTCATCGACCCCGTGCCGATCGTGGCGCGTTTTTTCCGCCGGGCACGCAGCTCGGCGGGTAGCAATTCCAGTGCGTTGCGCTTCACGGCTATCTGGGCGATGTCCCCGATCCCGTAGCAGTCGCTGCGCGTGTCGCAGTAGATGCACCCGTGCTGGCATCCCCGGTAGAGGTTCATGTTGTAGGCGATGCCGAACCACGTGTCGGCCGTCCGCAGCTTCGAGAGGATCGTTTTGGTTTCGATATACCGCATGGGCGGGTCAGTAGAGCTCGATGAACTCGTAGGTGTTGCCTACGGCCGCCAGGTAACGCAGGAACTCCTCACGGGAGATCACCACCGTCGCCCGGTTGTCGTTGGGGTGGAACGAGTAGGCCGGCAGCCGTTGCAGGCTGGCGTCGAGGAACAGGTGCACGTGCCTGGCCGGGTCGTTGATCAGCCCGAAGGGCGACACCGAACCGGGACGCAACCCCAGCCAGCGCTCCATGCGCTGCTCCGAAGCGAACGACAGTTTGCCCTGCCTCAGGCGGTGTTCCAGGTCGTGGATGGCCAGGTTCCGTTCGCAGTCGAAACATACGAGGTAGTGGCGGTTGCCTTTGTGGTTGCGGAAAAAGAGGTTCTTGCAGTGCTTCGACCCGTCGTCGCGCCAGTAGCGGCGTGCGGCCTCGATGGTCGGTGCCTCGGGGTGTTCGTACCACGTGTAAGCGATGCCGCGGGCGTCGAGCCAGTCGAAAACCCGCTGCCGGCGTTCGTCCGGCGTCGGGGCGGCCGTTGCGGCGCCGGGGCTTGCCGTTTCCATTCCTTCCATGGCTATCGGGCCTTGCAGAATTCTTCGATATTCTCCGCGATGCAGCCTACCAGCACGTCGATGGCTTCGCGCGGCGACCATGCGTTGTGGGGCGAGAGCAGCAGCCGGTCGGGTTCGCGGATGCTCAGCAGCGGGTTGTCCGCGGCCAGCGGCTCGCGCGAGAATACGTCGAGCGCGGCGCCTGCGACCGATCCCCGGTCGAGGGCTTCGGCCAGTGCCGCCTCGTCGACGATCCCGCCGCGGGCGACGTTCACGAGGATGGCCGATTGCTTCATCACGGCCAGCTCCGGGGCACCGATCAGCCCCCGCGTGTGGTCGTTCAGCGGCGCGTGCACCGAGACCGTGTCCGCCCAGCCCAGCAGTTCGGGAAGCGACACGGCGGGGTAGGGCTCTTCGCGCACGGCGCCCGAAGTCGAGGTGTAGCGTACCTCGCAGCCGAAGGCCGCGGCGAGCCGCGCCACTTCGTGCCCGATGGCGCCGAGCCCCACGATGCCCCACTTCGAGCCGTAGAGCTGGTGCGTGGGTTTGGCGAAGTGGAACTGCTGCCCGGCGGCCGAGTAAGCGCCGCTCTTGACATAGCGGTCGTAGTAGACGATGTGCCGCCGCAGGGCGATGGCCGCCCCGAGGGTGGTTTCGGCTACGGAGTGCGTCGAGTAGCCCGCGGCGTTCCTGACGGCGATGCCCAGCTCGGCCGCGGCGTTGAGGTCGATGTTGTTCATGCCCGTGGCGGCTATGCAGATCAGGCGCAGCCCGGGGAGTGCGGCGAGCGTCTCGCGGCGCATCACGACCTTGTTGGTGATGACGATTTCGGCATCGCGGCAGCGATCCGCGACCTCGTCCGGCGCGGTCGTGCTGTAACCCGTGTACCGGCCCAGCCCGTGCAGGCGGGTCAGGTCGGCACCCCCGAGGGTGTACTCGTCCAGAAATACGATGTTCGGTTTCATTGGCGTATGTGTTTTATGGTTTCGTTGTCAGTCCATTTCCCCGATCAGCGTGCGGATCGCCACCGAGGCGCAGCCGATGCCGAACAGCGCCGGGATGTAGGAGATCGTGCCGACGTTCGACTTCTTGTTCTGCTCGTCGCAGAGGATCATCGCCCCCTCGCGCATGGCCTCGGGCGAGAATACCGCCTTGAAGCCGCTGCGGACGCCCAGTTTGTGCAGCCGCTTGCGGAGCATGTGCGCCAGGGGGCAGTGGTGGGTCTTCGAGATGTCGGCGATCTCCATCTTCGTGGGGTCGGTCTTGGCGCCGGCGCCCATCGAGCTGACCAGCGGCAGCGAACGGTCGAGGGCGCCCTTTATCAGCGCCAGCTTGGGCGAGAGGGTGTCGATGGCGTCCACCACGAAATCGTATGCGGCGGCGTCGAGCAGCGTGTAGGTCTCCTCGTCCCGGATGTAGCGGTTGACGACGGTCAGCCCGATCGCGGGGTTGATGTCCCGCAGCCGGTCGGCGAGCACTTCGGCCTTCTGCCGGCCCACGGTCGAATGCAGGGCCACCAACTGGCGGTTGATGTTGCTCGGCGCCACGGCGTCGGCGTCGGCGATGGTCATGCGTCCCACGCCCGCCCGGGCGACCATTTCGGCGGCATAGGCGCCTACGCCGCCCAGTCCCACGACGAGCACGTGCGCCTGCCGGAGCAGGTCGAGTTTTTCCTTGCCGAGCAGCAGCTCGGTGCGTTCAAGCCAGTTATCCATTTTGCGGGGCGAATATCCGTTCGTAATTTTCGGTCGTCGCCCGTTTCAGGGCTTCGACGGTGGTGCCTCTCACCGCTGCCGCGTGCGCGTAGACCTCCTCGATGCCGGTGTCGCTGTCGTCGGTTTCGAGGAAGAGCTGCCCGGGGGGCGTTTCGCGCAGCGCCTCCATGGTCTTGGGCGACGAGAACGTCCGCACGCCGAACGAGAGGTAGTAGCCTTTCTCCAGTGCGCGGCGTGCCTGCTCGGGCGAGCCGATGAACCCGTGGAAGATGACGGCACGGGGCTCGCGGGCGGCCAGTTCCAGCATGACGGGCTCGAAGGCCCTGACGCAGTGCAGCACTACGGGCAGCCGCCGTTCGCGCGCCAGCGCCAGCTGGGCTCGGAAGGCGGCCAGCTGGCGCTGGCGCCCGGCGCCGCGGGCGTAGTCGAGACCCGTCTCGCCGATGGCCTGTACGTCCGCCGGGAGCGTGCCGAGTGCGGCAATGTCCTCTTTGTCTGCGTCCCACGGGTGGATGCCGGCGGTGCGGAGCTCGATGCCCCGGCCTGTCGGGCGGTGGGTGTGTATGTTGACGAATTGGGCAGTCATTGCGACAAAAGTACAAATTTTAAGTAAATTAAAAAATAATAGATAATGCATACGGATTTTTCGGAAAAAATTCGTACTTTCGCACGCGAATTATGCTGTTAGCAGGCTAACAACAAAAACCGGCCCGAAATTTAACCCAAAAATATCCAAACATAACAATCAAAATCTTTAACCATGTCGAAAATCATTACACTACGCAAGGGTCTCGACATCAATCTCCGGGGAAAGGCTCAGGAGTCTCTGGCCGACGCGCCGCAGGCTTCGGAGTATGCCCTCTCGCCGCTCGATTTCGAAGGCGTGACTCCCAAGTTGCTGGTTAAGGTAGGCGATGAGGTGAAAGCCGGTACGCCGCTGTTCTTCAATAAGTACAGCGAGCGTGTCCTCTTCACGTCGCCTGTCAGCGGGACGGTTGCTGCCGTCAACCGCGGGGAGAAGCGCAAGGTGCTCTCCGTAACCGTAACGCCGGATGCCACGCAGAGCTACGAGGAGTTCGCCAAGCCCGACCTCCAGAAAGCGTCCCGCGAGGAGATTGTCGAACTGCTGCTCCGTTCCGGCCTCTGGCCGATGATCGTGCAGCGGCCCTACGGCATCATCGCCGACCCGAACGACACGCCGAAGGCCGTTTTCATTTCCGCCTTCGACTCCGCGCCGCTGGCCCCGGATTACAACTTCGTGCTCCGCAACGAGCAGAAGAACCTCCAGGCCGGCATCGAGGTGATGCGCCGCCTCACGCCGGGCAAAGTGCACCTCTCGGTGCGTGCCAAGGCCGAGGGGCAGATGCCCATGCTCAAGGGTGCCGAGCTGCACACCTTCGCGGGCAAACATCCCGCGGGCAACGTCGGCATCCAGATCCACCACATCGACCCCGTGAACAAGGGCGACGTCGTGTGGACGGTCAATATCCAGGATCTGGCCATCATCGGCCGCCTGTTCAACGAAGGCCGCGTCGACATGACGAAGATCATCGCCGTAGCCGGCTCTGAGATCGAAAAACCGCAGTACTGCCGCGTCGTCGCGGGCGCCAGGGTCGATTCGATCCTCCGGGGCAACGTGAAACCCCAAAAGGAGGGCGACCATGTCCGCATCATCTCGGGCAACGTGCTCACCGGCACGAAGACCCCGGCCGACGGCTTCCTCGGTTTCTATGCCAATCAGCTTACGGTGATCCCCGAGGGCGACAAGTACGAGCTGCTGGGCTGGGCGATGCCCCGTTTCAACAAGTTCTCCGTATCGCGCTCCTATTTCTCGTGGCTCTGCCCGAAGAAGGCCTACGACCTCGACACCAACATGAACGGCGGCGAGCGCCCGTTCGTCGTGACGGGACTCTACGAGCAGTACCTGCCGATGGACATCTACCCGATGTACCTGCTGAAGGCCTGCCTTGCCGGCGACATCGACAAGATGGAGAACCTCGGCATCTACGAGGTCGTAGAGGAGGATTTTGCCCTGTGCGAATTCGTAGACCCCTCGAAGATCGAGATACAGCAGATCATCCGCGACGGTATTAACTTAATGATTAAGGAGGCATAACGATGAGCGCATTACGCAATTTGGTAGATAAGATCAAGCCCACGTTCACCAAGGGTGGCAAGCTGGGCTTCCTGGAGTCGACGTTCGATGCGTTCGAGACATTCCTGTTCGTACCGAACACCACGACGCAGAAGGGCGCGCACATACGCGACTGCAACGATATGAAGCGTACGATGATCATGGTGGTCGTCGCCCTGATGCCGGCGCTCCTGTTCGGTTTCTATAACACGGGTTACCTGCATTTCCTCTCGCAGGGCGTACAGCCCGAATTCTGGGCTTCGCTCTGGTTCGGGTTCCTCAAGGTGCTGCCCATCATCGTCGTTTCGTACGTTGTCGGCCTGGGCATCGAGTTCGCCTTCGCACAGGCCCGCGGCCACGAGGTCAACGAAGGTTTCCTCGTGACGGGCTTGCTGATCCCGATGGTCATGCCGGTGGACATCCCGCTGTGGATGGTGGCGCTGGCCACGGCCTTCTCGGTCATCTTCGGCAAGGAGGTGTTCGGCGGTACGGGTATGAACGTCTTCAACCCCGCGCTGCTGGCCCGCGCCTTCGCGTTCTTCGCCTATACGCCCTCGATGTCGGGCGCTACGGTGTGGATCGCAGGGCTCTCCTCGGGCGAGGGCGTGGTGGACGGCTTCTCGGGCGCTACGGCACTCGAAAACCTGAGCACCACGGGCCAGATGGGCTACTCGGCCATGGATGCCTTCCTCGGTTTCATTCCGGGGTGTATCGGCGAGACCTCGACGCTGGCGATCCTCCTGGGCGCCGCGATCCTCCTGTTCACGGGCGTCGCTTCGTGGCGCACGATGGTTTCGGTATTCGTCGGCGGGCTGGCGATGGGCTATTTCTTCCAGGCGATCGGCACGACGACCTATCCGGCATGGTACCACCTGATCATCGGTGGTTTCGCATTCGGTGCCGTCTTCATGGCTACCGACCCCGTGACCTCGGCCCAGACCAATACGGGCAAGTATATCGTGGGGCTGCTGACCGGTGCGCTGGCAGTGCTGATCCGCGTGGTCAACCCGGCCTATCCCGAGGGCATGATGCTGTCGATCCTCTTTATGAATGCGCTGGCTCCGCTGGTGGACTACTACGTGGTCGAGGCGAACATCTCGCGCAGAAAGAAACGTGTTAAACTGGCGAAATAGGGGAGATATATGGCAACGAAAAAATTCAAATGCACAGTCTGCGGCTATATCCACGAAGGGAAGGCCGCTCCCGAAACATGCCCCGTTTGCGCGGCTCCCGCTTCGGCGTTCGTCGAGATCGAGGACGCGAAGAAGAAGGGGATGCTGAGCGACAAGAACGGCAACGCATATATTATAATGTATTCGACCGTGATGGTCGTGATCGTGGCGACGCTGCTCGCCGTGGCGGCACTCTCGCTCCAGAAGCGCCAGTATGCCAACGAGCTGAACGAAAAGAAATCCTCGATCCTCTCGTCGCTCTCGGCGCAGGGGCAGAACTACGACACCTTCATCGACGCCTACGTCGTCGACGCCCGGGGCGAGAAAATCGAGGGGCAGGACGTATTCGAACTGCTCAAGGACTTGCCGGGTGCTTTCGACGACGGCAAATTCCCCGTGTTCGAGGCCAAGGACGGCCGTGTGGTGATCCCGGTTACGGGTACCGGTCTTTGGGGCCCGGTCTGGGGTTATGTGGCGCTCGAAAAGGATATGGACACGATGGCCGGTATCATCATGGCCCACAAGGGCGAGACCCCGGGCCTGGGTGCCGAGATCGCCACGCCGAAATACCAGGCGCTGTTCGTCGGCAAGAAGATTTTCAAGGGCGACCAGTTCGTTTCCGTGAAGCTGCGTAAGGGCGGCGCACAGGATCCCGAGCATGAAGTGGATGCCATTTCGGGCGGTACGAAGACTTCGGACGGCGTGACGGCGATGCTTTACAACAGCCTGCACCACTACCTGCCGCTGCTCGAAGCCAAGCGCAAGGCCGCAATCGAGGATGTCGTGTTTGCCCCCGTGCGGGATGAGTCTAACGAAGAAAATGTAGGAAACAATGAGTAAGCAAGAAAAAGAGCCTTTGTTTTCGGCTAAGAATATGAAGTTCCTGACGGGGCCGTTCTCCGCGAACAACCCGGTCATCGTGCAGATCCTGGGTATCTGCTCGGCGCTGGCCGTCACCGTGCAGCTCAAGCCCGCCATCGTCATGGCCCTCTCCGTGACGGTCGTGACGGGTTTCTCGAACCTGGTGATGTCGCTGCTGCGCAACGGCGTGCCTTCGCGCATCCGCATCATCGTGCAGCTGGTGGTCATCGCCGCGCTGGTAATCCTGGTCGACCAGGTGCTCAAGGCCTTTGTCTTCGAGGTGTCGAAGCAGCTGTCGGTCTATGTCGGCCTTATCATCACCAACTGTATCGTCATGGGACGTATCGAGGCATTCGCGCTGGCCAACAAGCCGTGGGCGTCGCTGCTCGACGGTATCGGCAACGGCCTGGGGTACGGCCTGATCCTGGTGATCGTGGCTTTCTTCCGCGAGCTTTTCGGCTCGGGCACCCTGATGGGCTGGCGCATCATTCCCGAGAGCTGGTATGCGGCCGAGGGCGGCTGGTACTACAACAACGGGCTTATGCTCTTCCCGCCGATGGCGCTGATCATCGTGGGCTGCATCATCTGGGTACACCGTTCGCGCAATAAGGATTTACAGGAAAAATAGGAGGGTAGCGTATGGAATCATTGAATATCTTTATCCGGTCGATCTTCATCGACAACATGGTCTTCGCGTTCTTCTTCGGCATGTGTTCCTACATCGCCGTTTCGAAGAGCGTAAAAACGGCCCTCGGCCTCGGCGCCGCCGTTACGTTCGTGATGGTGATGACCGTGCCGCTGAACTACCTCCTGTATGAATTCGTGCTCAAGGCCGGCGCCCTTTCGTGGGCCGGGCTGCCCGATGTGAACCTGGACTTCCTGACTTTCATCGTCTTCATCGCCACCATCGCCGCTTTCGTGCAGTTGGTGGAGATGGCCGTCGAGAAGTTCTCGCCGACGCTTTACAGCCAGCTGGGTATCTTCCTGCCGCTGATCGCCGTGAACTGCGCCATCATGGGCGGCTCGCTTTTCATGCAGCAGAAGGTCGATGCGCTGGAGCTGACGTCGCTGTGGCAGTCGATCGTCTACGGCCTTGGCTCCGGTCTGGGCTGGTGGCTCGCCATCGTCATGATGGCCGCCATCCGCGAGAAGACGACCTACTCGCAGATCCCCGCGGCGCTCAGGGGCCCCGGTATCGCGTTTATCATTACCGGCCTGATGGGTATCGCCTTCATGATCTTCTCGGGTATTCAGTTCTAACCTTAAAAGAGATTCGGAAAAATGGAATTGACTATTATAGTTGCAATCATAGCCTTTCTGGTGGTGACCCTTGTCCTCGTGGGGCTGCTTCTCTTTGCAAAGGCCAAACTGACCTCGTCGGGTGAAGTTACGATCGACATCAACGGCGGCGAGAAGGTCATCACGACCGAAAGCGGCTCGACGCTGCTCGCAACGCTGGCCAACAACAAGGTCTTCCTGCCTTCGGCCTGCGGCGGCGGCGGTTCGTGCGGCATGTGCAAATGCCAGGTGATCGAGGGCGGCGGCGACATCCTGCCCACCGAGACCGGTTTCATCACGCGCAAGATGGCCAAGGAGCACTGGCGCCTGGGATGCCAGGTCAAGGTGAAGGAGAACCTCAAGATACAGGTTCCCGAAGCCGTGCTCGGCGTCAAGAAGTGGGAGTGCACCGTGGTCTCGAACCGCAATATCTCGACCTTCCTCAAGGAGTTCGTCGTCAAGCTGCCCGAAGGCGAGAACCTCAAGTTCCGCAGCGGCGGCTACATCCAGATCGACATCCCGAAATACGACGCCATCAAGTTCTCGGACATGGACATCGACGAGGCGTACCGTGCCGACTGGGACAAGTTCAAGATGTGGGATCTGGTCACGACCAACCCCGAAGCTACGTTCCGTGCCTACTCGATGGCCAACCACCCGGCCGAGGGCAATATCATCATGCTCAACATCCGTATCGCCACGCCGCCGTTCGACAAGGCTACGGGCGGGTTCATGAAGGTGAACCCGGGTATCTGCTCGTCGTACATCTTCTCCCGCAAGCCGGGCGACAAGGTGACGATCTCGGGCCCCTACGGCGAGTTCTTCCTGCCGGACAACCTGCCCGACACGCAGGAGCTGATCTTCATCGGCGGCGGTGCCGGTATGGCCCCGATGCGCAGCCACCTGATGCATCTGTTCAAGACCGAGAAGACCAAGCGCCCCGTGTCGTTCTGGTACGGTGCCCGTGCGCTGAAGGAGGCTCCCTATGTGGACGAGTTCCATGCCATCGAAAAGGAGTTCCCCAATTTCAAGTTCAACCTGGCGCTCGACCGTCCCGATCCCGAGGCGGATGCAGCAGGCGTGAAATACACCCCGGGCTTCGTGCATAACGTGCTCTATGAGAATTACCTCAAGAACCACCAGGCGCCCGAGGACTGCATCTACCTCATGTGCGGCCCCCCGATGATGATCGCGTCGGTGGTCAAGATGCTGGACGACCTCGGAGTGCCGTCGGAGAATATCCTCTACGACAACTTCGGCTCGTAGCGGTGCGGTGATTCCGCTGAACGCCGCAGGCGCATAAACGGGAAGGGGCGAAGATTCGAAGTGTTTCGAAGGCTTCGCTCCTTTCCGTTTTTCGTTGCCGCAGGGCGGGGCGAAGCTGCGGGGTGCCGTTGCACGCATGGCGCGGGAGCGCCACCCGTTTGCGGCCGATACGGATTTCCTTCGGGAATGACACGGAAGCCCGACGCTGCGGGCCCCTGCTCGCCGGCCTCGCGCTGTCCGGGAGGGGGCGTGCCCGTGCCGGGATTTTTTGTGCTGTATATCGGCCCGTCCGGGAAAGTACAGTATCGGGATAAATTATTATATTTGTATTAATAACCGATTCGACAAACTCTAAAAACCTTAATTCTATCGAAATGAACATTCCTTTGATTTTCTGGATCGTCCCTGCCGCTGCTGTCATTGCCCTGGCCGTAGCCTGGGCATTTTACCGCAGCATGAAGCGCGAGGACGAAGGTACCCCGCGCATGCGCGAGATCGCCGAGCACGTGCGCAAGGGCGCCATGGCCTACCTGCGCCAGCAGTACAAGGTCGTGCTGATCGTATTCATCATCCTGGCGTTGTTCTTCGCTTACCTGGCCTACGGCGCCGGGGTGCAGAACCCCTGGGTGCCCTTCGCTTTCCTGACGGGTGGTTTCTTCTCGGGGCTTGCCGGTTATTTCGGCATGAAGACCGCGACCTACGCCTCGGCACGCACGGCCAACGCCGCACGCCAGTCGCTCGACCGCGGCCTGAAGGTCGCCTTCCGCAGCGGCGCCGTGATGGGGCTCGTGGTCGTGGGGCTCGGGCTGCTGGACATCTCGTTCTGGTATATTATCCTCGAACGCTTCGTGGAGGTGTCGGGGCCGCAGAAACTCGTGGTCATCACCACGACGATGCTGACCTTCGGCATGGGCGCCTCGACGCAGGCGCTCTTCGCACGCGTCGGCGGCGGTATCTATACCAAGGCGGCCGACGTGGGTGCCGACCTGGTGGGTAAAGTCGAGGCGGGGATCCCGGAGGACGACCCGCGCAACCCCGCGACCATCGCCGACAACGTGGGCGACAACGTGGGCGACGTGGCCGGCATGGGCGCCGACCTCTATGAGAGCTATTGCGGTTCGGTGCTCGCCACGGCGGCGCTGGGCGCGGCGGCGTTCGCCACGGCCGACGGCATGGCGATGCAGCTCAAGGCCGTGCTGGCGCCGATGCTGATCGCGGCCGTGGGGATCGTGCTCTCGATCATCGGCATCTTCCTCGTGCGAACCCGTGAGGGCGCCTCGATGCGCGAGCTGCTCCGCTCGCTGGGCGTGGGTGTCAATTTCAGTTCGCTGCTGATTGCCGGCGCGACGTTCGGTATCCTCTACCTGCTGGGAATCCAGAACTGGCTCGGGCTGTCGTGCTCGGTCATCACGGGGCTCGTCGCCGGTATCATCATCGGACAGGCTACCGAATATTACACTTCGCACTCCTATAAACCGACGCAGAAGATCGCCGGAAGCGCCCAGACCGGGCCGGCCACGGTCATCATCGCCGGGGTCGGGTCGGGCATGATCTCGACGGCCATCCCCGTCCTGACGATCGGTGCCGCGATTATCCTCGCCTATCTGTGCGCCATCGGCTTCGACATGGAGAATATGATGGCTCCGATGAACATGTCGCTGGGGCTCTACGGCATCGGCATAGCCGCCGTCGGTATGCTCTCGACGCTGGGCATCACGCTCGCCACGGACGCCTACGGCCCGATCGCAGACAATGCGGGCGGCAATGCCGAAATGAGCGGCCTCGGCCCCGAGGTGCGCAAGCGCACCGATGCGCTGGACGCGCTGGGCAATACGACCGCTGCCACGGGCAAGGGCTTCGCCATCGGATCCGCGGCGCTGACCGCACTGGCGCTGCTGGCATCCTACATCGAGGAGATCCGCATCGGGTTGCTGCATAACGGCATAACGATGCTCGACCTGCCCAACGGCACCTCGCAGCTGGTCGAGAAGGCCTCGATCCTCGATTTCATGGAGTATTATCAGGTCTCGCTGATGAACCCGACGGTGCTGATCGGCATCTTCATCGGCGCCATGATGTCGTTCCTGTTCTGCGGCCTGACGATGAACGCCGTGGGACGTGCTGCGCAGAGCATGGTGAACGAGGTGCGCCGCCAGTTCCGCGAGATCAAGGGCATCCTCACGGGCGAAGGCACGCCGGACTATGCCCGCTGCGTGGAGATTTCGACCCGCGGTGCACAGCGCGAGATGATGTTCCCCAGCCTGCTGGCCATCGTCGTGCCGGTAGCCGTCGGCCTCGTGTTCGGCGTGGCCGGCGTGATGGGCCTGCTGGTCGGCGGCCTCAGTTCGGGTTTCGTGCTGGCCGTGTTCATGGCCAATGCGGGCGGCGCGTGGGACAATGCCAAGAAGATGGTCGAGGAGGGGCATTTCGGCGGCAAAGGCTCCGAGTGCCACAAGGCCACCGTGGTGGGCGACACCGTCGGCGACCCGTTCAAGGACACTTCGGGCCCGTCGCTCAACATCCTTATCAAGCTGATGTCGATGGTCTCCATCGTAATGGCCGGGCTCACGGTGGCCTGCCACCTTTTCTGATGCCTTGCCTGCCGGGAGGGGCGGGTGCCGCCCGAATCCGGATTCGGGACAGGCAGGGCTGCGGCCGGGCGTTGCCCCGTCTCTGGCTCCGGCCCTCGGCTCCGGCTCCCGGCTAAAGGCGATGTCCCGGCTCCGGCTCCCGGCGAAGGCGTTGTACTGGCTTCGGCCCGCAGCGAAAGGCGATGTTCCGGCGCCGGCCGCTGTGAAATAAAAAACCACCCCGCAAAGGGTGGTTTTTTATTGGATGCCGTCCTGTGAAGGCGGCTTCATGTCGGCCTCAGAAAAGGCCGGAAATACGGCTGAGGGTTGGAACCGGGGCGCGGCGCAGGCTGGGTATGGGCAAGTCCGCGCCGGGGGTTGGGCCTCGTTGCTTTTTGCTCGCGCGAATTACTTCTTGCTCGCGCCGCTTTCGAGGATCGAGACGATGGAGTAGAGCGTGAAGCAGATGGCGCCGAAGCCCGCCAGCACGCGTGCGGGGACGAAATACTTGGGCTCGGAGAGTGCCGCCTCGTAGAGGAATGCTGCGAGGAACAGGCAGGCCAGGGCCGTAAGCACCGGGATGATCGGGATGCGGTTGGCCAGCGGGAAATCGGCGTGCCAGATCTTTGCCAGCAGGATGACCTTGCTCGATATGCTCCAGCAGATCAGTGCCAGCCCTATGAGCACGAAGCCCACGAAGCTGATCGCCTCGCCCCGGAGCGTGAAGATGAGGATCAGTCCCAGCGCGAAGGCCAGGCCGCCCATCGCGAGCACCAGCCCCATCCACCGGCGGCGTTCCTCCATCGTGTAGCTGCCCCGTGCCTGGCGTGCGATACTGGCCACCAGCGCGATGAGCGACGTGCAGACACAGGCGATGCCGAACATGACGCTTCCCGCCACGATATGCGCCGGGAGCGTTCCCAGCGCGAAGAGCAGGATGCACCACACCCATGCCCCGGCGGCTATGGCCGACACGATGAAGATCAGCAGCGAACTTTGCCCGCGGGTGAAGCCTGCGGGGTTGACCGAGAAGGTGCTGTCGCCCGAGTTCTTGGGGATCAGACTGAACCGCGTCGAGGAGGTGGCCGCCGTCGAGACGCACGCCGTGATGAAGCCCAGCCCGCAGATTACATGCCCCGTGACGAACGCCCCGGTCATGTGCGACTGGATGATGAAAAGCCCGCAGATGACCGTCATGGCGGCGACCGCATAGCCGATGGCCGGGAAAAGGTATTTCGCGGCGGCGGTATAGGTGCCGATGATCTGGCGGATGATGGTGGCGGCGGTGCAATAGAGCGCGATGCAGATCGAGCCCAGGAAAAAGAGCACGGGGCCTGCCGTGAGCCGCGAGGGGTCGTCGCCGGCGGCGAAAACGTAGGCGCCGTAGGCGAAACAGAAGGCTGCCATCGCAAGCGGAATGGCGCGGAAGAGGATGCTTATGCCATAGTTCATAATCGGAGTTTTTGTTATGCGCCAGCCTGCAAATCATGAACCAAACGAAAAAATGGCTATCTTTGCCCCATGGAAAATATCGTTTTCGACCTGGGCGGAGTACTTTTTGCCCGCGACAGAAGTAAGTGTACGCAAGAATTCCACGACTTTTTCAGTTTCATCCGTTCGGAGCCCATGCCGGCTTTTTGGGAGGATTACGACCGGGGCGTACTGACGCTCGACGAGGTGACCGGCATCCTTTCCGGGGTCAACGCCTGCCCGCGTGCGAAATGCGAGGAGTACCTGCGCCTGTCGATCGACATGCAGGAACCCGTGAAGCCTACCGAACAGCTTGTCCGCGACCTGAAGGCCGCCGGCTACAAGTTGTTCGTGCTTTCGAACATGTCGCGCGAGTTCATCGACTTCCTGCGCCGGTTCCCCGTCTACGGGCTTTTCGACGGCGAGGTGGTCTCCTGCGAGGAGGGCGTGGTGAAACCCGAGCCGGAAATCTACCGGCGACTGCTCGGCCGCTACGGACTCGATCCTGCGCAGACGCTCTTTATCGATGACCGCCCGGCCAATATCGCCGCTGCAGCGGCGCTGGGTATCCGCGGGCAGCTGTTCGACCATTCGGCGCCGGCCGCAACCTGCGACCTGCTGCGCCGCAGGCTGCTGCACGAAATAGTAGGGTAGCAGCCCGAGACCATATCCGGGTACTCCGTCCGTATAGCCGTACCCGCAGGCCGTTCGCTCCGCCCGCACGAATCGTCGGCTTCCCCTTTTGCAGCGGTTTTCCCTGTCCCTTGATCCGATCCGTCCGATGATTGAAAAATAAAAAGGGCCGCTCTAAGGAGCGGCCCTTTGCTTTGGATCGGATTCCGTTATTCGAAGTTGGCGTCCTTCATCAGTTCATACTCCGGCGAGAGTGCGTACATGCGTACGTATTCGAACTTGCCGGTGTCGACGAGCTTGAACTCGAATGCGTGCGTCACCTTGCCCGTGCCCGAGCCGATGTGCTGCGTGTAGAGCATCATCTGTACGGTGTAGATCACGTCGATGCCGGAGATCATCTTGACATCGGGGTAGAGCGTACCCAGGGCGGCCGACATTACCTCGCCGAAACGCTTTTCGACTTCGTCGTAGAACGCCTGGTACGAAGCGCGTGCTGCTTCCTTGTCGTCCGACCCCCAGTTGTCGTAGGCCGATACGTCGTCGCCGGCTTCGCTCCAATAGTATTTCGGGAGCGTGTTGATACGCCAGTTCAGGTTGGTGTAGCTTGCTGCGCAACCGCTGTAATACTCCGCATCCGTGAGGCGGCTGCCGCTGCGGTTGTCCGTCGTATAGGCGGCGTCCTTGTTCTGGAGCACCCAGTCCACGCAAGCCTGGTAGAAGCTCTTGCTGTAAGCGCTGCGGTCGGGGGCCACGACGAGCGTCATGCTGGGGTCGAAGTTCCATTTGCCGCTGACCTTCTTGAACGGGCCGTCGAGCGTCTCTGTGTCCTCGGTCTTGATCCAGTCCGCACCGTCGTAAGTGTACTCGTCGGCGAAGAGCAGGGTTACCTTGTCCGTCGAGTCGTAGAAGTGGTATGCCACGTTCATCTTCTCCTCGGCCAGGGCGTAGGGATATTTGTACTTCAGGTAGAGGGGCAGGTAGGTGTCCTGCGAGAACGACGAACTGAAGTTGGGATTGGTGGCGCCCATCTGCGTGTAGTCCTCGGGGTTGACCATCGTGGTGTTTTCTGCGGCTGCCCACGACGTGCCGTCGAAGGTGTAAATCGCATAGCGGTTCTTGGTCACCGCGGCGCGGGTCATGCCGAAGGAAGCTGCCGAAGCATTGGCTGCCGACTTGACAGAAGTGACCATCGTATTGAGGAACTTGCCGCTCGATACGCCGATCGCATAGCCTTCCACGACGACTTCCTGTCCGTCGAGTGCTGCGTCTACGGCGCCGTCCAGGACATACGAGAGGCTGCCCTGTGCCGTCAGCGCTTCGTCGTTGATGACGTTGTAGTAGTTGCCGTCGATTTTCAGCGTACCCGTGTAACGCACGTACTGCGCCGTGGTCAGCGTCAGGTAGCCGTCCATGTCGGTACCGTCCATCTCGCGGATCGCGGGGTAGGTGAACGTATCGGCCTCGGTATTGAGTTTGGTGACGGTCGATGCCGCGGGGTACTGGTTCAGCCCGGCATAAGCCGAAGTGGTACCTTCCACGCTGACCAGATCGCCGATGGCATAGGTTCCGGTCGGGTCGACATTGGTATAGATGAGGATCGACCCCGTGCCGTCGTTGATGAGGAAGCCGCGCTTGTAGGTCGCAGCGACCTGCCCCTTTACGCTGAACGTGCCGGGATCGGCCGATGCGACGATACCTACGGGCGTGAATTCGGGCTGCGAACCCTCCTCGGCGATCGTGGCGACGATCATGTTGGCGAATTTGGGTGCGCCGCCGCTCTTGCTGACGGAGAAGAGGTAACCGGTCGCGGTGACCTTCTTACCGTCCAGGCTCCCGTCGATCTGCCCCTTGTTGGGGAAGGAGAGGCTGCCGGTGGCCGTCGCGGCACCGTCCACATTGAGGTTGTAATAGTTGCCGCTGATCGAGAGCGTACCCGTCAGGCTGACGAATTTGATCGACGCTGCGGTCAGGTAGGCGTCGAGCTCGCTGCCCGACATGGCCTGTGCCGTGGGGAAGGCGAAATTCTTGGTTTTCTCCACGAGCGTGATCTCGGCCGTGTTGCCGAATTGCATGCCGCTGTTGTATTCCGTAACGGCACCCTTGACCTTCACTACATCGCCCAGCGAGTAGTTCGACGGGGCGTTCAGATATACCAGAATAGCCCCCGTGGTGTCGTCGACGATAAAGCCGCGGGCATAGGCAGCCGAAACGGTGCCCTGCACGGTATAGTCGCCGGGGGCAATGATTTCGCTGATCTTGTTGATGGTCTCGGGGATTTCGCCGCCTCCGGTCGAAGGCTCCTGTTCGGAGTAGGCGTATTCGGCGATGACGTAGTCGCCGGCCTCGGCGTTCTTGACGGCCTCCTTGAGGATGCGCGGCAGGTAGTTGGCTGCCGGCTTACCAGGTGTAAAGTAGTCGGCCGTGATCTCCTCGCCCCAGGCTACCTCGTAGTCGGCGGCCTTGAGCTCGTAGGTCGAGGCGGAAGCGATGCCGGTGATGGCCTCGGATATCTCGCCGCGCTGGTTCTTATAGGTAACGGTGACAGTCGAGCCGTTCGAGAGGTAGCTGTCGTAACCTGCAGCCAGGAATGCGGGCAGGTACGTCGTGGCGGAAGCGGCTTCGGAGAAACATTTTGCAGTGCCTACGGCGGCCAGGGCTGCCACTGCATCGGGCCCTGCGGCTTCGGCGATCGCCTTGTTGACGGCGTTCGACGCGACGCTGGCGTAGTCGGCGTCGGTCATCGTGTATTTCAGCACCTGGACGTCGGTGATCTCCTTGTCGGGGTTGAACCCGTCCAGATACTCCTCGTTGTAATCGTCGACATTACAACCCCCCCCCACGAATGCTATCGTCGCAAGGGCCAGAAGGTATTTTACAATATGCTTGTTCATATGGTTCGCTGTAATTAGAAGTTAATTTTCAGTCTTACGGTATAGGTACGACCGAACGAGTACATGACGGCATATACGTTCTGCCAGATACCTTCGTCGGCTGCGGCGCACTGCGCGTCCATGATGTAGTTGTAGTCGTAGACGTTGTTCACGTTGCCGTAGATCGTGGCGCGTACGTTGCCGATCTTGAAGGCGTAGCTGGCCGAGAGGTCGAGCTGGTGTCCCCACGGAATTTTCCACGGGTCTTTCACGTCGACGGTCGAGTTACCGCTCAGGCTGGTCTGCGAACCGATGTAGAAGTCGGCGTAGTTGTTGCCGTAGGCGTTCCAGTCGGCGCTGACGCGCAGGCCCTTCATCGGGCGTACCGTGACGCCGAGGGCTCCGGTGGTCTGTGCCGAACCGCCGACCTTGATGCCTTTCTGCTTCAGGTTCAGCCATGCGTGGTCTTCAGCCATGATGCCCGAGGCGACCGTGCCGTCCAAAGCCTTGGTCAGGGGCTGCCCCTGCGTGTCGTAGATGTAGCCCTTCGAGTCGCTGTCCCACTGCCAGTCGCCCAGCGAAAGCATACCGGTCACGTCCAGCCAGCGGTTGGGGCGCAGTACGAAGTCCAGTTCGAGGCCCATGTGGCGAGCGTCCACACCCGAGAGGTTCACGCGGGCATAGTCGCCGTTGGCCATCGAGCTGGAACGTACGACCGACTTGTCCATCCAGAGCGTGTAGTAACCGTTCAGGTTGACCGAAAGGATGCCCGAGCGGAACCCGTAGCCTACCTCGGCCGAGAAGACCTTTTCGTTCAGCGGGTCGGGGTTCTTGGCGTTGCTCGTGGTGCTCTGCAGGAACGCGCCGCCCGAGAAGAACGGGGCGCGGCTGATGTAGCCCAGATTGGCGAATACGTTGTGTTTCTCGTTGATGTTGTAGTTGGCGCCTCCCTTGACCGTGTAACCGATGAAGTTCACGTGCTCGGACTCGGCGTGTGCGGCGTCGTAGTAGAAGCGGTCGTAGCGCCAGTAGCCGGTGTTGGAAACCGAACCCGATACGAAGGCGTTGAGGTTTTTCTTCGTCCACTCCAGCTGGGCGAATACGCCTTCCTGGTGTACGTGGCCGTCGTAGTCGCGGTAAACCTTGTCGCCGACCTGTAATTTCTGGTATTTCCAGTTGGGATCGGCTGCGGCGGCGTTCTGCTCGGCCTTGACGTTCTTGCGGCTGTCGTCGTCGATGTAGTACTTACCGTCGTAGAGGTCGATGATCTCGTTGTTGTGCTCGCCGATGTAGTAGCGCACGTCGATACCGGCCGACAGTTCGAGCGACTTGGAGATTTGGTTGGTATAGGTCGAGAGCAGCCCGTACCACATGTGGTTGTTGTTGCTCTTCGACATGATCATGCGCGAACCGTCGGGACTGGCGGCGTTCATCTCCTGGATCTTGTCGTAGGCGAACGTGCCGTCGGGGTTGCGGAAGGTGGTGTTCAGCACGCCGTAGTTGGTACCCTTCCACATGTTGCGGTCTGCCGAGGTGCGGCCCTGGCCCGAGTAGCCGCTGCCGCGTCCGATCGACATGTAGAGCGCCGTCGAGAGCGACGACTTGTAGTCGATCTGCCACTGGTGGTTCAGCGAGATCTGGGGCTTGTGGTATTCGTTGAAGTGCGAGTAGCGCTGCCTGCCGTTCTTGTCGAAACCGTACTCGGCGTTGTAGCGGTACATATCCTTTTCGCCCATGAAGTTCTTGGCTTTCTGCCACTCCTCGATCTTCAGTCCGTCGTCGAGGGCATGGCGCTGCGCGTGCTTCTGCGGGGCGCCGAAGGCCGTCAGCGACAACTGGTGGCGGTCATTGATGCGCTTCGAGATGTTGACGAACCAGTTGTAGCCTTCGAAGTTGGTTCCCTGGATGTAACCGTCGCCCCAGCGCTTCGCGCCGAGTACCGACAGTGCCCAGCCGCTCTTCGTGAGGCCCGTCGAGAGGCTGAACGAAAGGCTGTAAAGGCCGTCGTTACCTACGCCGAACGAGAACGTGCCGCCCTGCTTGGCCTCGATGCCGTTGGTCACGATGTTGACCGAACCGCCGACCGAGGGCGACGAGATTTTCGAGGCGCCCAGGCCGCGCTGGGTCTGCATGCTGCGCGTCACGTCCGAGAGGCCGGCCCAGTTCGACCAGTATACCCCCCCCCACTCCATGTCGTTCACGGGGACGCCGTTGACCATTACGGCCACGTTGGCCGCCTGGAAACCGCGCATGTTGATCTTCGAGTCGCCGAAGCCGCCGCCGTCCTTGGTCACGTAGACGCCCGGGGTCGATTTCAGGATTTCGGGGAACTCCTGCCCGCCGAGTTTGTAGCTGATCTCCTCGGCGTTGACCGTCGATACGGCTACCGGGGTTTTGCGCTGCACGGCCACCGACTGCATGACGATGACATCCTGCAATGCCACGGCGTCGGGCTCCATCTGGATGATGCCCAGGCGTGCGTTCGGGCCCGTGACGGGTTTTTTGGTCGGGACGTAGCCCACGTAGCTGATCTCGATCTCCTTGGCATCGGTCTTCAGCGTGAAGTTGCCGTCGACGTCGGTGCTGACACCCTGCGATGTGCCGGGTACGGTCACAGAGGCACCGATCAGCGGTGCGCCGGTCTCATCTACGATTTTACCCGTAACTGCCGATTGCGCGACAGCGGCGGACACTCCGAACAGGATCAGGGCGGCCGTCATGAGGAAATGTTGTAAATGTTTTCTCATACTTTTTAATGGATTAGTAAATAAAAGAGTGTAATGGATATTTCGGTTTCTTCATAGCGTGGTGTCGTGGTTCGCGGCACTAAGATCGGGGATTTTTCCGCTCCCGCCGGTGGGGTGGCGGAAGTTTCACAGGATTTTAACCCCCGGCAGCCTTTCGGGAAGGCTCTGAGATCCATGGTATGCCGGGGTTTGTATAAAGTTGCGAGGGATACTCCGCGTGTGAGATACCCCTCGTTGTTGCGTATCGCAGGCCGTGCCCGGCGATAGCCGATGTCCGGTTTGCATACCTTCTCCCGCACCGTATCGGTGATGCAGGGTGCCGGTGGAAACCGTTATTTCCATAAAGCCGTCCATAATTTGCTTATACAAATTTAAACCAAATATTTCACAGCCGCAACAGAACACCGCAAATTTTGTTCAAATATTTTTCAACCTGTTGACGGGCACTGCCTTGCACGTGCGGCACGTTCCTTGTGCAGCTGACTCGCATGCAGGCTTTCAAGGAACTATACTGGCGTTATTCGCTTTTCGTGTTGATCCTCGGACTGGGGGTCACGATCTTCATCGAGCTGACCCCGTTTCTGGGCGGGGTGCTGGGTGCCATGACGATCTACGTGCTGCTCCGGCGGCAGATGCATTACCTCACGGCCTGCCGCAAATGGCGGCGCAGCCTGGCCGCGTCGCTGCTGCTGGGCGAGGCGGTGCTGTGTTTCCTGGTGCCGATCAGCCTGATCGTCTGGATGGTCGTCAATCAGGTGCAGGACATCGCCCTCGCGCCCGAGTCGGTCGTCGAGCCGCTCAAGCACATCGCTGCGCTGATCCACGACAAGACGGGATACAACCTCTGGCAGGAGAAGAACATCACGTCGCTCGTGGGCGTGATCCCCCGGCTGGGGCAGTGGGTGCTGGGCAGCATCATGGATTTCGGCATCAACATCATCGTGCTGCTGTTCGTGCTCTATTTCATGCTCATCGGCGGCCTGCGCATGGAAGGCTACTGCCGCGAGATACTGCCTTTCAACCGGGACGTGGGCAGCAGCGTCATGCGCGAGGTGCACATGATCGTCCGTTCGAACGCCATCGGCATCCCCCTGCTGGCCGTCGTGCAGGGCGTCGTGGCGTTCGTGGGCTACCTGGTCTTCAACGCCCCGAGCCCGCTGTTCTGGGGCGTGCTGACCTGTTTCGCAACGATCATCCCCATCTTCGGGACGGCGCTCATATGGCTGCCGCTTGCGGGTTACATGGCGCTGACGGGCGACTGGGGGCCGGCCATCGGGCTGCTCCTCTACGGCGGGCTGGTCGTGACGCACGTGGACAACGTCGTGCGGTTCATCATGCAGAAGAAGATGGCCGATACGCATCCGCTGGTGACGATCTTCGGCGTTTTCATCGGGCTGTCGCTCTTCGGGTTCATGGGGGTGATTTTCGGGCCGCTGATGCTGGAGATGTTCGTCTTCTGCGTCAATATCTTCAAGAAGAAGTACCTCGACGGGACGTCGTACAAGCAGTTGTTCGTCCCCGAGCAGGATATTCAGGCATAGCCCGCCGGGCGCTTCCGGGCGGGGCGCTTTTACGAAAAGTAACCGTTTCCGGTGTTTTTTTGTGAAAAATCCCTGTAAAATGGTTGGAATTTCAAATTGTTTATTATCTTTGTTATTGGAATAACAGTAAAAGCGGCAACAAGAACCCTTAATCAAAAATATCACAATGGCGAGAAATCTCAAAATCAGAGACCTTACGTTGCGCGACGGACAGCAGTCCTCGTTTGCGACGCGCATGTCGCAGGCACAGGTAGACCGTTGCCTGCCCTTTTACAAGGATGCAAATTTCTATGCGATGGAGGTCTGGGGCGGTGCCGTACCCGACTCGGTGATGCGTTATCTCAACGAGAACCCGTGGACGCGCCTGGAGACGATCTACAAGGCTGTGGGCAAGGTGTCGAAGCTCACGGCGCTTTCGCGCGGCCGTAACCTGTTCGGCTACGCGCCTTACCCCGACGACGTGATCGACGGCTTCTGCCGCAACGCGATCGAAAGCGGGCTGGGCATCATGCGTATCTTCGATGCCCTGAACGACGTGGACAACGTGAAATCGACGATCAAATACGTCAAGCAGTACGGCGGCATCGCCGACTGCGCCGTATGTTATACGGTCGACCCGAAATATCCCGAACCCTCCTTCATGCAGCGCCTGATGGGCAAGAAACAGCCGCAGCCCGTCTTCACGGATGCCTATTTCCTCGACAAGGCAAAACAGATGGCCGCACTGGGCGCCGACATGATTACCATCAAGGACATGTCGGGCCTGATCCCGCCGCGCCGTGTCGCCACGCTGGTCAAGCTGTTCAAGAAGAACATCTCGATTCCGGTCGATTTCCATACCCACTGTACCCCCGGCTACGGCCTGGCTTCGGTGCTCGCGGCCATCGTGGCCGGCGTCGACATCGTCGATACCAACTGCTGGTATTTCGCCGAAGGCACGGGTGCCCCGGCCATCGAGCTGATCCACGTGTTCTGCGGCAAACTGGGTGTCGACACCGGCGTGAACATGGAGGCCGTGGCCAAGATCAACGCCCAGCTGCGAGAGATCCGCAAGGAGCTCAACCAGTCGGTATTCGGCGCGGACAAACCCGAACCCAAGGCATTCAACCCGCTGACCGACAAGCTTCCCGCCGAGATCGACGCCCTGTTCGACAAGGCCATCGCGGCCGCCAAGGCCGACGATGAGGACGGCACGATCGACGCCTGCCGCAAGATCGAGGCCTATTTCGGTTTCCCGGCTCCCAACGAACTGGTGCAAAAGGCCGAGATACCCGGCGGCATGTACTCGAACATGGTCGCCCAGCTCAAGCAGCTCAAGGCCGAGGACATCCTGCCGCGCGCCATGGAGCTGATCCCCTCGGTGCGCCTGGCCGCAGGCCTGCCGCCGCTGGTGACCCCGACCTCGCAGATCGTCGGTGCGCAGGCCGTCAACTGCGCCCTCGACGAGAAGGCCGGGCGTCCGATGTACACCAACAAGAGCTCGCAGTTCGTCGGCCTGGTCAAGGGCGAGTACGGACACACGCCCGTGAAAATCGACCCCGAATTCCGCTTCAAGATCTGCGGCGTGCGTGAGGAAACCCCCTACGATACGTCGAAATACCAGATGCAGCCCAACCCCGAACTTCCCGAGGCCGGAGGCGTGAAGCTCGCCGCCAACGAGAAGGAGGTGCTGCTGCTCGAGTTGTTCCCGATGGTAGCCAAGACTTTCCTCACGGACATGAAGGTCAAGGCCTACGCCGCGGCCAAACCCGCCGAGCCCAAGGCCGAGGAGAAGAAAGCCGAGGAGGTGAAGAAGATCGTCATCACGGGCAATGCCGTGACGGCGCCGCTGCCCGGCCGCATCATCGAACTCAAGGTCAAAGTGGGCGATACGGTCAAGGCCGGCGACGAGATCGCAGTCCTGGAGGCCATGAAAATGGAGAATTCCGTGACGACCGATTACGCCGGCACGGTAAAGCAGGTGCTGGTACAGCCCGGCGAGAACGTGGCTACCGACGCCGTACTGGTCGAGATCGGGTAATCCCGTCCGGCACATTCGTCCGGACAAAGGGCAGCCGGTATACAGCCGGCTGCCCTTTCTTCGTGCGATTTCCCGGAAAAATAGTATATTTGCACCATCAAATAATTAAACCTCAGACTTATGGCATTTCTAAAAGAATTCAAGGAGTTCGCCCTCAAGGGGAACGTGATGGACATGGCCGTCGGTGTAATCATCGGCGGCGCGTTCGGCAAGATCGTGTCGTCGCTGGTGAACGACATCCTGATGCCGCCGATCGGGGCGCTGATCGGCAATACCGATTTCTCGCAGCTGCGGCTCGACATTTCGAAGTTCCGGGACATGACTTCGAGTGCCGTGCATGCCGTCGGCGACGTCGTGACGGGCGGCGGCGAAGCTGCCGTGAAGGCGGCTGCCGAACCCGTTTACTGGAATTACGGCGCCTTCATCCAGCAGTGCATCGACTTTACGATCCTGGCATTCTGCGTCTTCCTGATGGTCAAGCTGATGAACCGGCTGATGCGGAAAAAGGAAGAGGCCGCCGCTCCGGCGCCTGCGCCCGAACCCGCACCCACGAAGGAGGAGTTGCTGCTGGCGGAGATCCGCGACCTGCTCAAGGAGCAGAAAAAATAGTTCCGCAAACAGGTGTAAAAGGCTGTCTGCACGGCGCAGACAGCCTTTTATGCATTCGTTGGGAGCGGTTCCCGCAGGATGGGGCATCCGCCGCCCGGGCCGGGCGGTCTTATTGGTCGGATTCCTTTTTGTGCGTGTATTCCTGTAATATATAAGTGGTGAAGATCGGGAACATCATCATCCCCAGCGTGGGCAGCAGGATGGTGATGACCTTGCCGATGGCCGTGACGGCGAATATTTCGGCGCCGACAGTCGTGACGTTCATCCAGGCCCACCACAGGGCGTTCCCGAAGCCGTGGAGCTTGTCGTTGACGAGTATTTCGTAGTCGTAGAAGACGAGTGCCGAGATGTAGGTGAAGACCACGACCGTGAAGATGTAGGCCGTGAATAGCTGGCGGATCTTGTTGTCCACGAGCCATCGCACGACCACGTAGAGCGCCAGGAACGCCCGCATGAGCGGCATCACCCCGATCAGCATGGCCCAGTAGCGGGGTAGGTCTGCGCCGCTCCAGTCGAGGATGTTCAGGTAGGGGATCGAGATCAGGAAGAACAGGATGTTCCGCCCGAAGAAGCGCCCTTTATGCCCGGCTGCCGCCCAGCGTACGAAGAAATCGCACAGGAAAAGGATGCAGACCGCCAGCTGCACGGTCAGGTAGGTATGCGAAAAGCGGGTGTGGTCTCCGCCGATGATTTCCCACGAGACCGCGACGAGCAGGACTACGCCGGCAATTACCTTGAGTATGCTCAGGGAATTGGTAATTTCGTTGCGTGATGTATCTGTCAGCGACATGTCGTTCTGTTTGCCCACAGGCGGGGCAAAATCGGTGCCAAAGCCCCGGACTGCGAATTTTCCGGTGATTTTTTGCCGAAAGATTTTGCACGAATGAAAAATTCTATTACCTTTGCACTCGCTTTAATGCAATGGCGGGTTAGCTCAGCTGGTTAGAGCGCATGATTCATAATCATGAGGTCCCGAGTTCAAGTCTCGGACCCGCTACGAAATAAAAAGGGACATCCTTGTAAAAGGTGTCCCTTTTTTGTTCCCTGCCCCCCCCCTTTTTATGCCCGATGTCTCTCTATGATAAAGAAATAACGCTGTAAATTGTTCGTTTACAGCGTTATTCGATGGGTGTCAGGCCGTCTTGCCTCCGGGGCGGACAACCGGCAGGGGCAAGTCGCCGCAAAGTATATCCGTTTCAAACGATCCTTCGGCGGCAATTACCGGGATTTACTGGTGAAACAGGTTTCCGACGGGGTATCGGCGACCGAAAACCTCAATTCCCCGCCGCGGAGAATATCCGCATGCTCTATTGCCGGCCGTTCGAGCGCTTTCCCGTTGAGGGTGACCGATTGTACGTAGCAGTTGCCGGATCCGAAATTTTCACAGACGATGCGGAAATCCCTGCCATTGGGTAGATGCAGTATGATTTCAGGCAGGCAGGGAATTCCCAGCTGGTATTCGGTGGAACCCGGGCACATGGGATAGAATCCCATGGCACTGAATAAATACCATGCGCTGAGCTGTCCGCAGTCGTCGTTCCCCGGCAATCCGCTCGGCTGCGGCAGATAGTAGGTGTTTACGATGTCGTAAACGCGCCGCTGCGTCTTCCACGGCATCCCGCACAGGTTATACATGTAGGGGGCGTGCATCGAAAATTCGTCGCCGACATAATATATCCCGTTGTCGAAAATGTCGTCGAGGAAAGCGGCCATGGCATCGTTCCCGCCCATGAATTCGATCAGGGCAGGGACATCGTGCGGTGCGAACAACGTGTAGTTCTTGCGGTAGTTCAGGGCTCCCGTTTCGTTGAACCCGCTCCAGACGCTGATATTGTAATCCGAAGGCGCTGCCCATGTGCCGTCACTGCGGCGGGCGCGCACCAACTTTGTCTCGGCGTCGAGTACGTTTTTGAAACGCTGGCTTCGCAGATCGTATTCGCGGGCCTTTTCCGTATCCCCTTTCGCCTCGAAGAAACATGCCAGGCACCAGTCGTCGTAGGCGAATTCCATCGTCCGGGCTACGGATTCCCGGTAGTGGTCGACCGGAACATAGCCCAGGCTGTTGTAATCCTCGATTCCGAGGCGTCCCCAGGCAATATGGTTCCCTTTCACATTGGCATTCTTGAGCATGGCCTCGGCCGCCTTCTGCTCGTCGAATCCGCGGACTCCCTTGACATAGGCGTCGGCGATGATCGCATCCGAGTGCGTCCCCATCATGCAGTTCGTGTAGCCCGGGTTCGGCCATTTGGGCATCCAACCGCCTTCGTCGTATCCATTGAGCAGTCCGGTGACCATGTGCGACGCCAGGTTGGGTTTCAGAAGCACCAGCAGCGGATGAAGTGCCCGGAACGTATCCCATGTGGAATAATCCGTGAAACTTTCGCCTTCGCAGACTTGTCCGTTGTACGGGCTCCTGTATCGGCCGTTTTCCGAAATGCTGCGCGGCAGCAGGAATGCGTGGTAAAGCGCCGTATAGAAGACCTGCTTCTGTTGTTCGGTGGCTCCCGGCAATTCGATGCAGGCGAGGGCCTCGTTCCATTTTGCAGCCGTTGCGCGGGCGATTTTATCCACCCCGGCTCCGGCGATTTCGCGTTCGAGGTTGGCACGGGCGTCCTCTTCGCTGATAAACGATGTCCCGACCCATGCCCTTACGGTTTCTCCGGTGGCGGCCTCGAACCGGACATAGGCTCCGCATTTGGTGGAACATGCCAACCGTTTATTTCCGGGAAGCAGTAATTTCCGCGCTGCATCTCCGGGCCGGATCCAGCTCAGCTTGACCCGCGAATTCCATTCATGCTGGTAGTAGTCGACACGGATATCATACATTCGACCGGCTTCCAGCATTACGTTTTTCTGTGTGGGCGTCATGCTGTAACCATGCGGGCCCCAGTCGTCGATTACCAACTCCCCGTCGAGCCAGAGCCGTGCCCCGTCATCGGATTGCAGCCCGAGCAGGTAGCTGCCCGTTTCGGGCGCTTTGAGTTTCCCTGTCCATGTTACCTGGTAATCCTTTACGTCGATATCGTCGGCGGGACGGTACCAGTCCCAGTCGAAATCCACGACAGGGTCGATGCGCTCCGAGCGTACGGGCCCCAGCCAGTCGGACTGGTGGGTATAGACACCCCGCAGGCCGTTTACGAGTTTGCCATCCTTTTCTGTGAAGAGATACCGGTTTTCGATGACTTCGGGGTAATCCATGTTTTGGTTGAAAGTCCCGAAGTCTTCGAACTCCTTGTCGAAGCGGACAACGAAAAATCCCGTCTCGCGATAGGCCCGTGCAGTCATGGCGCTCTTGCCGGAGATCTCCCGCTGTTCGGGTGAAATGCTGATTTCGGCCGGTGCCCCGGCCGTAAAGAGCGAGGGCATGGCATCCACTACGACGTAGGCGCTGTCGCAGGCCGGGTAAACGAAATCGAAGACCGCCGACGCTTTCGTCGCCGCCATCCGAACCTGTATGTCATAGTCGTCGAGATGTACCTCGTAGAGCGACGGCCGGGCCCGTTCGGCCTCGTGTCGGAACGACGAACTGCGTTCCTCGGGACGGACTTTCAGCGTGCCGGTCAGGGGCATGAGCTCCAGGGCACCGTAGTCGAACATTACGGCTCCGCTGGGATAATGCGTCCCCAGGAATCCCGAGATGTATTCGTGTGCATACCAATAGGGGACGCGGTGGTGGAGTGTCCCCGGTTTTTTGTCGGGCAGGGTGTGGGCCGTCCATTCGGTCATGCCGAAAGGTTCCGTTACGCCGGGGAACGTGTATCCCGAAGCCTCTTCGTGTCCGGCGATGGCTATCCCGCCCTGCCAGACTTCGGTGCCTATCAGCGGATTGACATGTGATTCCGGCGTGCTTGTGCAGCATACGGCCAGCAGGGATGCGAAAGGAATGAGGACTCTTTTCATCGCAGTCGTTATTTACGGATATATCCGGCCGCACGCATATAGAGATAAGCCACGCAGCTCTGCATACGCAGGTCGTATTCAGCGAGGGGTTGTGTGAGCGGCGCATTCCAGTATTCGGGGTAACGGCCGTTTGCGTCGCGCAGCGATTCGTGGATAAATCCGATTGCCTGCAATGCCTTGGACAACACGGATGGATCCTTTTCCAGGTCGTAAAGGTCGAACCACGCATCCACCAGCGCGAATGCGAAATAACCGGGGTCGTTGAGGGAACCGTTGACCGGGTTGAACCAGCGTGCTTCGGCCGATGCCAAAGTCGCTTTGGCCTGTCGCAGGTAACTCTCTTCCCCTGTGGCTTTGTATAGATACAGCCACCCGCGGATCATGAATCCCGCGTTGTACGACCATTTCTGGGTGTTGACCGCCCCGTCATCGACCATCTTGGCGTCCCAGAATAAATCGTCCGAGCCGTCGAGCAGGTTTTCCCGCGTCCATTCTTCGATGCGCCGGGCGTCTTCGAGGAACCCTTGTTCATTGGTCAGTTCATAAAGTTTCATGGATGCCAGGATAGCCACGGCCGAACAAATCGTATTTTTCTGGGGTTCGTATTGGGCGAAGGTTTCCTGGAAATAGATGCCTCCGCCGAGCACGTCATCTTCGCCCGACATGGTGAAATTCAGTGCCTGCCGGGCTTTTTCGAGGTATGTCCGGTCTCCGGTCTGCTCGTATGCCCTTGCCAGCCCGATGGCCATCCAGCCGTTCTCGTCGTAGTAACGGTCGGGGGTGCCCGCCGTTACGGGCAGCGTGCAGTAGCCTGCAATGCCTTTGTAGTCGGGCGACCAGTGGCGTTCCAGGTTCTGGTAGCAGGACATGAGCGCGCCTTTCCATTCGTCGGCACGCAATCCGGCGCCTTCGGCGTAGGTGTATTGCAGGAAAATGTTCCCCCAGATAAAGGACACCTGTGTGCGATCCTGGTTTTCGTAGTAGGAATCCGTCCCGTCGATGCGCAGATCCCGGTCGATGGCGGCCAGGGTTTCACGAGCCCATTGCATGTAGTTGTTGTCGCCGTATTCTTGTTCGGGATTGCTGCCGATGATTCGGTCGGGCATTACGGCATTGCAACCCGTTGCCGAAAATGCGAATACCAGCATCGGCAATATGTGAACCAGGGAATTAAGTGCTTTTTTCATGTCGGTTGTCTGTTGGTTAAAGGTTGTCGAGGTCTGACCATTTGATGTTTACGAGCGTAGCGGGGTAGCGGCCCGTAACGTCGACGATATTGTCGCCGCTTTTGACTGCGAGCTGCCAGTTTGCGACCAGCCCCTCCTCGTCGCCCGTAAGCAGCCGGTCGTAGGCCGAGGCAATCTGTTCCGGGGTGCGGGTCGTGTTCCAGACACGTACGTCGTAGATTTTGCCACGGAATTGCCGGCCGCTGAAAAGCGCCAGGTCGCCGATGATGAATTTGCCGTCGGAGTCGGGGACGTATGGGGCGATTTTGATCGCCGAAGCGAATTCCCCGTTCAGGTAGAGGCATATGTTCTCCGAGTCGAAAGTCGCTGCGATGTGTATCCATTGTTTGTGCGGTGCGGAGCCGGCCCCGGACAGGCAGCTCGACCAGGTATTGTTCACCATGCAGAAGTCGATCGCGTAATCCACTCCCTCGGCCAGGCGGATCAGCAGGCCGCCCAATCCGCCGTTGGCATCGGAACCTTCGGCTCCGATGATGCTGCCCCCGGTTTTTTCATTGATGTAAACCCATGCCTCGACGGTCATATTGGCCGAGAGGAACTGTGCCGCCGCACCGCAATCTATGTATCCCGTGCCGTCGAAAAGCGGACATGCGGGCGACACCTTGCTGCCGGCGAATACGTCGCGTGCCGTAGCCAGCTTTTCGCAATAATTGTCCAGTGCGGACTGCCGGTCGGTATTGTTGCGGACGTAGGAGGCTTCGTCGATGCTTTTTTGGAAAATATCTTTCGAGCCTTTTACATATTCGCCGAGTCCCTCGCCCTCTTCGGCCGAATCGTGGAGCTGGATGCATTCGGCAATGAGTTCGTCTATTGCGGTATAGTCGAGCGACGGGGTTTTCTCGTCGGAACACCCTGCTGCCGACAGCAGGCAGAGCAATGCGCAAAGATAATGTCGGATATTCATAACGGTCGGTTGTTTCTGGTTTTACATGTTTTCATATTCGGGGTGCTGTTTGAGGTTGGGGTTCATCGAGACGGCAGTATACGGGATCGGGAAAATCGTCACCCTCGGGTTGTCCGTATAGTTTTTGTCCCACATGGGCAGGGTGAAGCGCCCGAAACGGATCATGTCGGTTCTGCGTGCCGTTTCGTAGCACATCTCGCGTCCCTTTTCGTCGTACAGTTCGTCGAGTGTCAGCGTTTGCGCCGTATAGGCCGGGACTCCGGCTCGGGAGCGCAGCGCGTTGATGCCCGCAAGGGCTTCCGTGTCGGGAGTTCCCGACTGCCGGAGGGTCGCTTCGGCAAGGTTGAAATAGGTTTCCGCGAGCCGGAATATCACAAAGTCGTTCGCCAGCCCCTTTGCCCCGATTTTTACTTTATACTTGATGTTGCGTGCTCCGGCGTTCTCCTTGTTGTTCACCATGTCGGGAAGATCCAACGTCAGGTCGAGCTGCTGCCCCGCAAACTCGTTCGTGCCGAGGATCGGGTTCCCGCCCTGGTCGAACTGCGGGCCCCACATGAACTGGCCGTAATAGCCGTTCCGGGGGTCGTATTTGCAGCGGCGGTCGTTGACGATGTCGTATTTTTCGATGAAGCTGCGTTCGGTACAGATTGCGTTCCACCCGCCATTGGGGTTCTTCCACTCCCATTGCGAGCCCTGCGACCAGTGGATATTGCGATAGAACAGCGCGCTCATTTCGTTGGCCATTACCTCGTCGTTGGGAATGACGAAGATATTTTCCTTGCTGTTCTCGTTTTCCCAGGCGAAGGGCGCGTCCCAGGTGTTGTCGAGCGAAAAGTTGCACTGAAGCAACTCTCGGGAAACCGTAATGCAGTCGTCCAGACGCGACTCGCCCGTATAGACCTCGGCATTGAGGTAAAGGCGCGACAGCAGGGCGAGGGCGGCTTCGCGGGTGAACCTTCCGTAGCTGTTGGCATCGGAGTGGCTGAGCAGCAGCTCCTTTACGGCATTGATTTCCTGTTCGACGAAGCTGAAAACCTCCTTGCGGCTGCGCGTGGCGGGATTCTCTTCCGAAACGCTTTCCACGATGGGGACGTTGCCGAAGAGGTCGCACAGCATCCAGTAGAAATACGCCCGCAGCGCACGGGTTTCGGCGATGAACAACCGTTGTGTCGGCGCGGGCAGAATCTTATTGTCGGCCGCCTTCATGTCCGCGAGAATCTGGTTGGAGAATCCGACGGCTTTGTAGAGTTCGAGCCATGCCCCTTCGATGATCTCTTCGCGTGTCGTCCACGTATGCCAGTGCAGGCGCTGGTAGATGCCTCCGTCGTATCCGTCGCGGCCTTTCTGCGGAAGGCAGGCTTCGTCGGTGGTCAGTTCCTGGAGGTAGTAGACGTTCCAGCAGGACATGCTGCGCAGGAAAGCGTATTGGTTCATGAATGCGGCATCGTATTCGGCGGCGGATGTGTAAAAATTAGTTTTGTTCAGGTCATTGTACATGTTTTCCGTCAAGTCCGTACATCCCATGACCCCTGACAGCGACAGGATACATATCAGTTTTTTCATTGTTGTCTCAGAATTTGATGTTTAAACCGAAAAGATAGGTCGTAGCACGTGGATAATAGCCCGAGTCGTCGAATCCCGGCGTAAGCCCCGAACCGACTTCGGGATCGACTCCCGTATAGCCGGTGATCGTCCAGAGGTTGGTGGCCGTGGCATAGATGCGGATGTGATCCAGCCATGAGAGTTTCGGGAAGCGGAACGTATAGCCCAGCGTCAGGTTGTCCAGTTTGAGGTAGTTACCTTTTTCCAGGTAATAGTCCGAGAATACGGCGGAGTCGTTCAGCGGCGAATCTATGGCCGATGCGAGCAGGTTGAACGGCAGCGACACCGAGTTTTCATAATAGATGCGCTTCGTGTTTAGCACCATGAAATCGGCTGCACCGCGGAACAGGAACGAGAAATCGAGGTTTTTCCAGGTCAGCGAGCTCGAAAGGCTGAAATTCCACTTGGGAAGGCCGCTGCCCAGATAGGTGAAGTCGTCTTCTGTATAGGAGCCGTTGTGGTCGTAGTCTTCGAAAACCCATTTGCCGGCCGTGTTGAAGCCCCGGTATTTCAGTCCGTAAAAGGTGCCGATCGGATGTCCCGCCTCGAAAATGTAGGTCGTTTGCCCGTTGGCCGGCGAACTGAGCGTGTTGTAGGGAATGTGGTTGGCTTTGTAGGTGTCGTTCGAAAGCGAAACCAGTTCGTTGGCGTTGTACGAGAAGTTCCCGTCGATATGCCATGTCAGGTTTTCCCTGCGCACGGCATCCCAACCCAGGGCGACCTCTACACCCTGGTTGGTCAGCGTCCCGACGTTCGTGAATATCGTATTGTAGATGCTGGACGGAACCTGCGCGTCGTACCAGTCAAGCAGGTCGGTGGTCTTGCGGTAATAGTAATCGACCGATGCGGTCAGGCGGTTGTCCCACAACCCGGCATCGACGCCGACATTGTACTCGGTGTTCTTCTCCCAGCGCAGATCCGGGTTGGGATTGGTCGTCGGGCCGTAGACCTTCTGCCAGCTTCCGTTTATGTAGGCGTATCCCAGGTCGTTGTATTTGGAAATAGAGGCGTAGAGCGGGATGTCCTGGTTGCCCGTGATGCCGAACCCGGCGCGCAGCTTGAGGTTGCTGACGGCTTTCGCCCCGGCCATGAAAGGTTCTTCCGATATGCGCCAGGCGCCCGACAGGGCGGGGAACCAGCCCCATTTGTTGTTTTCGCCGAAGCGGGTCGAACCCTCGCGGCGGATGCTGGCGTTGAAAAGGTAGCGCCCTTTGTAGGAATAGTTCACCCGGCCGAAAAATGCAATGAGCTTGGATTCGTCTTCGCCCCGTCCCATGGATGCGAGCCCCTCTTCGAGCCATGTGCCGTTCCCTATGTTGTTCGGCCCGAGTGCGTCGGTCAGGAACCCGGCATTCGATGCGTTCGACCATGTACGCTTGGTCTGGCTGTACGAGTAACCGGCCATCACGCCGAAATTGTGGACGTTGTCCGTCCAGTTGTAATCGGCATAGGCTTCGAGCGTATTGGTCTTGTAAAAGTAATTGCTCATCTCGGCCGAGCCGTCGTAATTGCCCAGGATGCTGTATCTCGATTCCCGGCTCACGTATTTGCTCGCTTCGTAGTTCTCGTTGTTCGACGAGAGCGATGCCACGACCTTCAGCCCCGTTACCGGACGGAGCGTGGCGGTGATGTTGCCCGCATAGTTGAACCGTTCGCCGCGGTTATCCACCTGCGAGAGCATGGCAACGGGGTTGTAGGGCCCCACGCCCTCGTATTCGAAAAATTTGCCGTCAGCGCCGTAGACGGGAGCCGTGGGGTGGTATACCATTGCCTGCATGAATGCGCTGTAATCGGTATATTGCATTTTGGTGTCCGTGCCGCTCGCCGTTCCCTCGATGCTCAGCACCCGGTTGAAGAAATCCTGCCTGAAGTTGATGCGTCCCATCAGCTGTTCGTTCCCCGTGCGGAGCACCATTCCTTCGGAATTGCGATAACCGACCGAGGCGCGCAGCGAGGAATTTTTGCCGCTCGTCGAAAAGGAGACGCCCTGGTAATAGCTGAAGTTGTTGCGTAACAGCTCGTCCGTCCAGTCGGTCGAGAACCCGTAATCGTTGTTCGCCGCCGATTGCCCGTGGCGCGTCAGGTAGTCGAGATACTGGTTTGCCGACATCATATCGAGTTTGCGGGCGGCGCGTTCCGTGTAGTAATAACTCGTGTAGTCGATATGTGCGCGTCCCTGTTCCGCATTTTTCGTTTCGACGATGATGACGCCGTTGCTGCCCCGCGTGCCGTAGATCGCCGCGGACGATGCGTCTTTCAGTACGTTGAACGAGGCGATATCCTGTGCGTTGATCGCCTGCAGGTCGTTCATCGTGCTGTAAACCCCGTCGATGATGATAAGGGGCGTGCTTCCGGCGCGGATCGACCCTACGCCGCGGAGCTGTATTTCGGGAGCCGCATTGGGATCCGTACCCGCCGTATTGCGGATCGTCAGGCCGGGGACTTTGCCGCTGATCAGGTTGATGGGGCTGGTCGTAACGCCACCGTTGAAATCGGAAGCGTCGACCCGGGTGACGGAACTCGTAAGTTCTTCCTTGCGGACGGTGCTGTAACCGATGGCTACAACCTCTTCGACTGCAATTGCGCTCTCTTTCATGCTGATGTGCAGCGTCGGGCCCGTGACGGTGGCCTTTGCCGGCTCCATGCCGATGAATGAGAAGGCCAATACGGTTCCGTTTTTTACGCCTTTGAGTTCGAAGCGCCCGTCGGCATCGGTAGTCACGCCCGTATGGCTGCCTTCGACCATGACGGTGACACCCGCCAGGGGTTCGCCCGATTCGAGGGTCACCACGCCCTGAACCCGGTCTGCGGGCTCTTCCGCAGCTGCCGGGCAGGCGAATAACACTCCTGCGGCGCAGCTTAAGGCCAAGGCCAGGTTCCGAAGGGAACCGGCGAGTTTCGTTTTGCCAAAAATTTTCATCAGATCCATATTTTTAAGGTTTTAGGTTCGAGACTATAATCCCCGCGATAATATCACGACCCCGAGGACTAAACAACAGAGTCCGGCTGCCATCGGCCATTGGGCGTGCCGCGTCGTTGCGCGCCATTCGCCCGAGCAGATTCCTGCGGCATTCCCCGCAATGATCGCTACGGACTGCATGACCGCCCAGCCCACGGAGGCACCGGCTTCACCCATCCGGTTGCCGCCCATCCCGTAGAGCATGATGCTCAGGTACCATACTATTCCGGCGACGGCGGCCAGCGTGATGCCAGGTACGCGACGCGATGCATAGTGCTTCCACGTGTGGTTGCGACGGAACAGCCGGATGCATTCGGCGGCGTTGATCAGGAATCCGGCGGTCAGGGCGACGCTCCAGACAGCATTGCCCGCATAAACCGGGTCGGCCCCCAGGGCTACGGCCTGCTGTTGCAGCGGGGCCCCGTAAACGAATGCGAAATTTATCATCGGGCCGAATATACCGGCCAGCAGGCAGATGACCAATCCTTTGCGAAACCGGGAGCGGGACTGCGCACCCGTCTGGCGGGAGCCTTCCGACTGCTCCTTCCGGCTTCCTGCCAGCGCGAAGAGTATGATGCCGGCCAGGATAACCGCCACTCCCGCAAGTATTCTCAGCCCGGCGGGAGTAGCCAGTTCCGACGGATCGCGCAGTACGATCGGCATGAGCGTGCCGATGGAGTTGATGAGCCCCTGCATGATCGGCAGGCTGAGCGAGATGCCCAGATAATCTATCCCCTTGCCGAACAGGATCGCTCCGACACCCCAGGTGAGGCCGAAGAGCGCCACCAACGATGTGCTGTGCGGGTCTGCGCCGTAGAGTGTTCCCAACCGGGGTACGGTCAGCCATGCCATGAGCCACGGCATGACCAGCAGCGCGGCAAAACTCCATATGAACCAGTTGTTCTCCCAGGCCCAGCCCCGGTTGAATTTGAACGGGACGGAGAAAACGCCCGAGCAACTGCCGGCCAGCAGGATCAGTAACAATCCGGATAAGACGTTCGTTTCCATAATATCAATGTTTTGAGGCGTTTCTGCAATCCCTCACCCGGCGGCACAGTTCTTCCCGCTCCTGTGCGGAAAGCCCGCGGAATTCGAAGTCGCCCCGGTGAGTGTCGGCATTCTCGACGATCAGCACGCGGCTGCCTTCGCTCATGGCTATTTTGTGCCATACGTTGCGGCGGATGTTGTAGGCTATGCCAGGCTGCATGTCCTGCAGGTCGTACCCTGCGATGCCGCTGTCGTCCAACGCCGCGGCGATGAGTACCGCATTCCCTTCGAGCAATACGAACAACTCGTCGGTCTGGTGGTGTACGTCCAGCTTGTCGATCTGTTCGAGCGACTCCGCCGGGGCATAATTGAGAACGGCCGTTTGCCACACCGGCCCGATGAGGAAAGGGTGGTAGCCCGCTTCACGCGGGGCATAACAATCGATAATTTTCATGTTCAGGTTCATTTTAGCAGGTTTGTTCGGGTATGAGTCGTGTCAGCTTACGAGAATACGGTCTACGACCAATTGGCGGAATTGGGGCGAGAGCATCGAGAAATAGGCGGTGAACCCTGTGACGCGGACGACCAGGTCGGGATATTTCGACGGATCCTTGTGCGCGTCGAGCACTTTTTGCTTATCCATGATGTTGACGTTGATGAGCGTGCCTCCCATTTCGAAGTGGGCTTTGATAATCGAGCCGATCAGTTCCGCATTTTCCTCGTGCGCGAACGAGGGGTCGAGTTCCCATTGCATCGGCGCCGTGTTGCCGTAGCGGGGCTGGATGCGTGCGATGACGGTTGCCAGCGAAAGCGAAGCCCCGTCGGCAACGAACCCCGGCGTGGGATTCGCCCCGTGCGAAATAGGCGCCCCGGCCCGCCGGCCGTCGGGTGTCGCCCCAACGCTTCGGCCGAACCCTATCGTATTGGCCCAGGAGAAGAATCCGGGGATGAAGCAGCGGCGGAGTTCCGGTTCGGATTCGCGGCGTACCAGGGCCGTGAACTCGTCTTTGATTCGCAGCGCCCAGCGTTCCCCGGCCGATCCTTCCGCTCCGTAGCGTCCGCTGTTGCGGAGCTGCAGCCGGATCTTTTCACCTTCCGTACCGGCATAATCGTCGAGCAGGGCTCCGGTAACCTGTTCCCATGTCAGGTGTTTCTGCCGTTCGACATGCTGTTCGAGCGCCGAAAAGGAATCGGCGACGATTGCCAGCCCGGCGCCGTCGATCGAAAGGTTGTAGTATTCCGCTCCGCCGTCCGATACATCCACCCCTTTTTCCATCGGGCCGTGGCTCAGCAGGTTGAGGAGCAGTTCGGGTTCGTTGTATTTCTGGTATTTCAGATGATGCCGGATTCCTTCGGCGGCCGTATGCACGGCCAGGGCGAGGTGGTGTGCGAACTTCTCCCAAAGGCGCTCCGTCGTCGGGGCGGGATCCTTCACCGTGTCGTAATAGGCAATTTCGAATACCCGCGCCATATTGACCTTCACAAGGTCGTTCATCGTATATTCCAATCCGGGAAGCGACATCCAGTTGCAGCCCACGGCGATGCGCCTGCGTGCCAGTTCTGCGCTGTATCCGTTCCGCATGAAGTTTTCCACGAGGGCCTTGTCCCCGGAAAATCGCGGCCATCCGTTTTTGTTTTTCACCAGGTATTCCACCGATTTTCGGAACAGCTGCGGATCGAGCCCGTCGTGGACGCGTACGGTGAGGTTGAGCGAGGTATTGATCTTGTCCGCCGCTTCGAGGACGAGGAACGAGATGTGCGAGGTCTGGTCGCGGCCCGATGCATCGGGCCCTCCCAGCTGCCAGTATATCGGGTCGTTGATGAGCAGGCAGGCCAGGTAATATACGGCCGTTTCATCGTCGAGGATCCCGTTTGCTTTGTCCTGTTCGTAGAAAGGGCGCAGCAGCGAGTCGATCTGTCCCCCGGCGCCGTCGCGGTTGTAGGTGCGGGACGCCAGATGGAACCAGATGATCCATTGGCAGGCTTCGCGCAGGGTCGCCGGGGCGTCGGAGATGATTCGTTCGTTCATGTCTGCGAGTTCGGTCAACAGCGCCTTTTTTTCGGGGTCGCCGCATGTTGCGGCCAGACGACGCGCCTCGTCCACATGGCGTTGGATCCAGCCCTGCACGGCCCGGATCACCCGCAGGTGCAGTGCATAGAAATGTTGTTGCTCCGGGGTCGTGTTGACCTTTTTCCAATGTTCGATGCGTTCGACCAGCCCGCCCCATCCAAGCCGTACTCCCATTTCATAATCGGGGGCGAAGTGTGCGTCGTCGCCGATGCCGCAGATGATGTCGTATCGGGAAATGTTCTCTTTCAGATGGTCGTACGGATAATCCGGATTCCATTTGTTGGGTCGCATCTTGGACATGAAATACATCCACCGCCCTGCGAATGCATCGTCGGGGTCGATATATACGGGGTGTACGGACATCAGGTCGCAAAAGTTGTCCGCCCATGCGTCGTACCCGTAAAACGATCCGTCGGGGTTGTTCGGCAGGATATGCCACACCCCCGGGGGCGGTACGATACGCCCGTAATCATCCTCGTCGAGGGTGCCTTCGACACGTATTTTTTCCTGCGTTTGCGCCAGCTTGCGCAGCCGCAGCCGGGCGATCCTTTCGTTGTAATCTTTCATATAATCGGTATTTTACAGTTTGCTTTTTATTCCGTAACGCCGGGGTATTTTTTTTAATTCCTCCAGTATGCTGCCGTCGAGGGCCCCGGTGCCCGCCATGGGGTTCGTCATTCCGAGGTCATCGAACTTGCCGAATCCGAGGGGGTGGAAGCCCAGCAGTTCGTAAGCGACGTTCCCGCCCAAACCGGATATGATGCGGCACAATGCGTCGATGGCTTCCGCCGTGTCGTTAACGCCGGGGACGACCGGGGTGCGTACGATTATCGGCACCCCCTTGTCGGCGAGTTGCCTCAGATTGGAGATTATCCGTCCATTGCCCTGTCCCGTCCAGCGGCGGTGGAGTTCCGGGTCGGCCAGTTTCAGGTCGCACATCCAGAGTTTCACCAGCGGGAGAAACGTTTCGACGACATCCCAGTTTTCCGTAAGGTTCGACTCGACGGCCGTATGGATTCCCTGCGCGAGGCAGCCGCCGAGTACTTCGCGTGCAAAACCGGCTTGCAGCAACGGCTCCCCGCCCGACAGCGTGACGCCTCCGCCCGAAGTCCGGAAGAAGATTTTGTCCGCCGATAATTCGCGGACTGCCTCGTCTGCGCTCACTTCGCGTCCTATCCAGGACATGGCGCCCGTCGGGCACACCTCGGTGCATTTGCCGCAGCGGTTGCAGCCGGCACGGTCGATGACAAGCCGTTCCCCGGCCCGGAGGGCTTTTTGGTCGCAGGCCGCAATACAGGTTCCGCAGCGGATGCATTTACTTGCGATATACTGCAACTGACGGTATTTGCTCCATGTTTCCGGATTGTGGCACCATGCGCACCTCAGGTCGCAGCCCTTGAGAAAGAGCGTCGAGCGGATGCCGGGGCCGTCGTGGATCGACATGCGTTGTATGGTCGTGATGATTCCTTTCATTTCCGGGACTTATTTTACTATTGCAAATATATCGGATGAAAATACATGTAGCACCGACAAAGTTTCCTGCATTTCGAAGCTTTTTTACGTTATTCCGATATTTCGCTGTTTCTCGTCCGGAGGGTTCCTGCTTGCCAGTGTGTTTATTCCCAGCCTTCCTGCGTGGCGACCCCGAAGGCGGAGGAATATTTTTTTTCGCTGCCGGATTAGCGCGGGGGTCTATATTACCTTAATATATAGTAGGGTTCGCCCGAATTGCGGTGAACCGGGGTTTTTCGGCGTGCGGGAATGGGCGGGCAGGGTTGCTAATATCGTTTCGAAATGCTATTTTTGCCCAAAATGCCATCCGATGAAGCGGGATTCCCAATTTAAATTATCCTATTTCCTGAGCGCCAATGAAGTTTTTCATATTGCCCGGGTAAATATTACGTCGAGCCAGGATTTATCGCTGCATACGCATGATTATGCCGAGATCCTGTGGATCGAAAAAGGCACCGGGTACCATCATGTCAACGGGAGGCAGGTCAGGCTTTCGGCCGGCGACATGGTGATGATCCGCCCGCGGGATTGCCATACTTTTTCGGCGACGGGGCGCGGGATCACCCTGGTCAACATCGCATTCCCGACCGAAACGATTGATTTTCTGCGCAGCCGCTATTTCGGGGACAGCAACCTCTATTTCTGGTGCTCCACGCTGCTGCCTTTCCATATCAAACTCTCGCAGGATATCGTCAAAAGACTCTCTTCGCGAGCCGAAGAGGCGATGAAATACCGGCGCTCCCGGCTGCAGCTGGATAGTTTGCTGCTCTTTATTTTCCGGACTATTACGGCCAATCAGGAGGTCGAGGATAATTCCGAGATCCCCTTGTGGCTCTTCAATGCCATTCAGAAATACAACAGCCCCGAGCATTTTGCCCGGGGCGTGGCGGGCTTTGTCGATTTGTGCGATCGGAATATCGACCATGTGAACCGAATCGTGCGCATCCATTTCTACAAGACGCTCACCGAACTGGTCAATGAATTCCGTATGCGCTATGCCATCACGCAGCTGGCCATCACCAACATGCCGATCAAACAAATTTGCAGCAACTGCGGATTCCGCAACCTGGGCCATTTTTACAAGACATTCCGGGCCGTTTACCATCAAACTCCGCGTGAATACCGTAAACTTAACCAGATGATCGTATAGCCCTCATCCGCTCCGGTTCCCTCCTCCACGGAACCCTCCTGCCTCCAGCCCGACAGCCCTCTGACAGCCCTCCGACTGCCCTTCCGGTCTGTCAGCCTTTCCCTTCCCGACACTCCCGCCCCTTCCGACCGCCGATCCGCCCGGTTTTATTTCTCCGCGGTCGCCGAGCCCGTCCGCCTTGCCTTGTCCTGATGGATTGTTTTATATATTCTTATGTCGCATAAAATCAGTTAGTTGTATTTTGTTATCCAAAAAATATTACTTTGAAGGGTTTATTTATTAACTTTTTTTGCTCAAAAAACATTGTCATAATAAATATTATTACTACATTCGTGTGGAAATAATGTTGCATTTATATTTTTAAAATGGATTGTTATATTATATAAGTGTGATGCTTGTGGTCTGATATTCCTATTGTAAAATTAATTACTTGTATCGAGATTTTCCCCGAATAAATTTCTTAAAGTACCCGAAGGAGAACTAACCCATAATTATTCAATCTAAAATACCTGATTATGAAAAAACTTTTTACCCCCCCCCTGTTGACTGCGCTGTTGTGCTGCATGGGTGCGTTTCTTATTGCATCGTGTTCGGACGACGATAAAAAATGGCCCTCGGAAGTTTCCCAGCCTTTCGTTTCCGTGACGGCTGCCGACGGCGACTCGACGATCTCCGCCGTTATTTCGGATGCCGACAAGACCATTACCTTCGGGGAGTTCCAGAACATGACCGACCTTTCCAAAGTGAAGGTTACGTTCGACATGACCTGGGGTGCGATCCTCAAAACGCCGGGCACGGCGACCGCCGAGGTCAACCTCACGTCTCCTTACAGCGTCGTCGTGAACGTGGGCTACCTCCACGAAGAAACCTACCTGATGTCGGCCAAGCCCAAGGATATCCCCAACCCGATCCTTTCGGCGAAGGTCGGGGACGAAGAGGCTGTCATCGCCGGCAACACCATCACGATCGCTTATAAGACGGGCATGAATGTCAATGCCATGGTATTCGACATCGAGCTGGTGCCGGGCGCTTCCCTGAAGTCCCCCGCCGACCGGACGTTCGACCTCGAATTCGCCGACGGGACGCTGGTGGTCACCTACGGCGGGACGGACTACACCTATGTCGTCAAACAGACCGGCTATACCGACCCTCTGTTGAGCCAGGGCTGGACGGACGAGACGGGAAGTTTCGGCACGCTGCCCAAATATATCAAGGTCTATAAGACCACGAAGCTGAACGGCGTCGACAATAATATCGCCTACATCGCCATCATGGGCCCGCAGTCGACGATGGGCGTTGTCGGCAACGGCTCCGATCTTAAGACGATTCAGGAGCTCGAAAGTTTGGACGGCAGCTGGAACGTATACCTGGTCGGTGTATCTTCTGCCGGTACCGCAGTTCAGACCATCATCCGTGACGGACAGTTCGTTCAGGATCCTCATGCCATCAATTCGTTCGCTACGATCGGACAGGATAACAACGGTGCTTACAAGATGGCCTGGTCGCAGAAGTTCGATGGTAAACTCTATGCATTCCCGTTCAGGGACGGCAGCAGTTTCACGGCTCGGATTCAGAGCGACGGTACCGTGTGGGATGCAAAGACGGCCGTTTCCGGAATCCCGATGGTTTTGTGGAACGGGAATGTCCTGACCGAAGCGCAGACGATCTGCAACGACGGTAGTAACAGCGGTTGGTATGCCAACAATCCCGCGTATGCACGTGCTGCGGTCGGTGTCACGGCCCAGGGTAAGGTCTTCGCATTCTGCGGCCAGCAGGTCGAGGGCAGCGTCGGCGTTTCGATGCTCGACCTGGCCAAGGTCATGAAGGAGCTGGGCTGCGTCTCCGCCATGTCGTTCGAAGGCTCCAGCTCGCCCAACATGCGTGTCAACAAACATGAAACCGTACTCAACTCCAAGGCCGCCGAGGGCAAGGCCGAGAAGGGCATGCAGTGTGCATTGGTCTTTAAGTAACGGCGTGCTGCCGTCCGTTGGACGGCGGCATGGTGAATAAACGGGCCGGCATGTCGGAAGACATGCCGGCCTTTTCCATGCGCTGCGCCGTGGGGCTCATGCTCATTCTGCTCCCGGGCGGTGTGCCGTTTTTTCAGCTGTGGCGACGCGCCAGCTCCGCTTCGAGGTCGGCGATCGAGCATCCGGTGGCTTCGAGCAGCACCAGCAGGTGGTATATCAGGTCGGAGGCTTCGTAGACCATCGCTTCGCGGTTGCCCGCCACGGCTTCGATCACGGTTTCCACGGCCTCTTCACCCACTTTCTGTGCGATCTTGTTCACGCCGCGGTCGAAGAGTTTGCTCGTGTAGGAGCCCTCGGGCATCTCGGCATGGCGCCTTTGGATGACGCCCTGTAGGTAGCGGATGAAACCTTCCGTCCCGGCGGCGGCCCCGTCGAAACAGCTCGCCGCCCCGGTGTGGCAGGTCGGGCCGTGGGGGATGGCGCGTATGAGGAGCGTGTCGTTGTCGCAGTCGGCGGTGACCGATACGATGTCGAGGTAGTTGCCGCTCGTTTCGCCTTTTGTCCAGAGGCGGCGGCGCGTGCGGCTGTAAAAGGTGACGCGGCCTTCGGCAAGGCTCTTTTCGTAAGCCTCCCGGTTCATGTAGCCGAGCATCAGCACCCGCAGGGTGCGCGCGTCCTGTATGATGGCGGGGATCAGTCCGTCGGCCTGCTTCGCGGCGTCGAGCGCCTCGAAGGGTTTTGCTGTGATTTCCATGGTGTCTATTGTCTTACGTTGATATTCAGCCGGCTCAATTCCCGTTTGAGCACGGGGATCGGGATTTCGTTGTAGTGGAAGATGCTTGCCGCGAGCGCCGCGTCGGCACGGCCGAGCGTCAGCACGTCGGCAATGTGCCGCACCGACCCTGCGCCGCCCGAGGCGATGATGGGGATGGGCAGCTCGGCCAGCCGTGCGAAGGTCTCGCACGGGTAGCCGTCGCGCGTGCCGTCGTGGTCCATCGAGGTGAAGAGCAGCTCGCCCGCACCCCGCTGGCAGACTTCGTGCGCCCATGCGAAAAGCTCGCGGTCGGTCATGCGCTTGCCGCCGTGGGTCGTGACGCGCCATACGCCGTCGGTCATCCGCGCGTCGATGGCCGCGACGACGAACTGCGACCCGTATTTCGACGCGATGGCGTCGATCAGCGCAGGGTCGCGTACGGCGGCGCTGTTGACGGTGACCTTGTCCGCCCCGGCGTCGAGCAGCCGCCCGGCGTCGGCGACCGATGCGATGCCTCCGCCCACGGTGAACGGGATGTCGATGCGTTCGGCGATTCGGGCGACCAGCTCCGTGAAGGTCTGCCGCCCCTCTTCCGTGGCGCTGATGTCGAGGTATACCAGTTCGTCGGCCCCTTCGGCGGCGTATTTCGCCCCCAGCGCCACCGGGTCGCCGACGTTGCGCAGCCCGACGAAGTTGATGCCCTTGACGGTCTGTCCCTCGCGGATGTCGAGGCAGGGGATTATGCGTTTGGCAAGCATCTTTTCAGTTCTTCGAGGGTGATACGTCCTTCGTAGAGGGCTTTGCCGACGATTACGCTGCGCAGCCCCGCGCCGTCGAGCGCCTCGATGTCGGTCATCGAGGCGATGCCGCCGCTCACGGTGATTTCCACCCCGGGGAACTGTCCCTGCAACCCAGCGTAGAATTCCGCCGAGGTGCCGCACAGCATCCCGTCGCGGGCGATGTCGGTGCAGATGACCTGCGCGAGCCCCTGCGGTGCGAAGCGGGCGATAAGCTCCTGCGCCGTCATCTCGGATCGCTCCGTCCATCCCTGTACGGCCACCGCGCCGTCGCGGATGTCGGCGCCCAGGATCAGCTTCCCGCCGCCGAATTCGGCGAGCCATTCGGCGAACGATTCCGGTTCGCGCACGGCGATGCTGCCGCATATGGCGCGGCTGGCGCCTGCGTCGAATACGCTGCGCAGTGCCCCGCGGCTTTTGATTCCGCCGCCGTACTGTACTTCGAGCGTGGTTTTCGTCGCCACGCGTTCCAGCACGGCGAGGTTGCGGGGCTCCGACGCCTTGGCGCCGTCGAGGTCGACCATGTGCAGCCGGCGGATGCCCGCTTCTTCGAAGCGTTGCGCCGCTTCCAGCGGGTCGCGGTAGTAGGTCGTCCGGCGGCCGTAGTCGCCCTGCGTCAGGCGCACGCAGGCGCCGCCGATGATGTCCGTTGCGGGTATGATTTCGATTTTCATGTCATCAGAGTTTTAGGAAATTGCGCAGTATCCGCTCGCCCGCCCGCCCGCTCTTTTCGGGGTGGAACTGCGTGCCGAAGAAATTGCCGCGCCCCAGGGCGGCGCTGAATATCCCTCCGTAGTCGGTTTGGGCGATCGTGGCGTCGCACGCCTGCGCCGCGAAGGAGTGGACATAGTAGAGGTAGGTGCCTTCGCCGAGGCCGTCGAAAAGCGGGCTGCGGAGCCTGCCGACGGTGTCCCAGCCTACGTGGGGAATCTTCAGCGGATTTTCCCCGCCTCTCAGCCGCACGACGTGCGCCGGGAAGATGCCCAGGCAGCGGGTGTCTCCCTCCTCGCTGTCCAGGCACATCAGCTGCATGCCGATGCAGATGCCCAGTACGGGCTGCGTCAGGGTGGGGATGAGCGCATCCAGTCCCCGTTCGCGGAGTTTGGCCATTGCCGACGAGGCTTCGCCCACGCCCGGGAGGAGCACCCTGTCCGCCTGCCGCAGCACCGCGGCGTCGGACGTGACCGTAAATTCGGCGCCGATGCGCCGCAGGGCATTGGCTACCGAACGCAGGTTGCCCGTATCGTAATCCGTGATCGCTATCATAGTATGCCTTTGCTGCTGGGTATGTCGTATCCGAAGCCGGTGCGCGCCACGGCCATGCGCAGCGCACGGGCGAAAGCCTTGAAGATCGCCTCGGCCTTGTGGTGGTCGTTCCCGCCGCGCGCCGAAATCTGCAGGTTGCAGCGTGCCGCGCAGCAGAGCGAGTGGAAAAAGTGGCGGAACATCTCCGTCGGGACGTCCCCGACCCGCTCGCGGCGGAATTCGGCGTCCCATTCGAAGTCGATGCGCCCCCCGAAGTCGAGCAGTACCAGCGCCCGGCAGTCGTCCATCGGCAGTGCGAAGCCGTAGCGGCCGATGCCCGCCTTCGACCCCAGGGCGCGGTCGATGGCCTCGCCCAGCACGATCGCCACGTCTTCCATCGTGTGGTGTTCGTCGATGTCCAGGTCGCCGTGCGCCTCCACCGTGAGCGACACCCCGCCGTGGTGGGCGATCTGGGCCAGCATGTGATCCAGGAACCGCAGCCCGGTGGAAATCCCGTCGCCCGGGGCGCCGCCGCATCCTGTCCGGGTGCCCGCCGGGGAACACGGCGGGATGTCCGTGCCCGGTGTGCCGGGGCTGTCCGCCCGATTTCCCGGTGTGCCGTTCCCGGGGCTGCTTGACAGGCCGTTTTCCGAGGTTTCCGGCAGGGTGCCCGCTCCGGTTTCCTTTCCGCCGTTCCGTACAGCGCCACAGGTGCCGTACGCCGCATCGTCAGATGTGCCGTTCTTACTGCCAGCCGTATTTTCCGGTCTGCCTTCCGTCCCGTTTTCCGTCGTTCCGTTCTCCGCCATTTCGTTCTCCGCCGTCCCGCAGGTGCCGAAGCCCCGGCCGTCGAGGTCGAGCCGTACGGTGATGCGCGTTTCGCGCGTTTCGCGCGTCACGACGACCCGCCGTTCCCCGCGGCGGATGTATTCCGCGATCTCGGCCCACGAGTCCGTGATGAGCACGCATGCCTCTTCCGCGCCTGCTTCCCGCAGCATCCTGCGCCCCTCGGCGGCAGGCGCCAGCAGGATGCCCTTCGCCCCGAGGTTGCGCGCCAGCAGGATGTCGGTCGCCCGGTCGCCGACGACGTAGCTCGCCCCGAGGTCGTACGACCCGTCCGTGTAGCGGCCGAACATGCCCGTACGGGGTTTGCGCGTCGGGGCATCGTCGCTTTCGAACGTGCGGTCGATGAGCATGTCGTCGAACGCGACGCCTTCGCCTGCGAGCGTGCGCAGCATTTTTTCGTGCGGCGGCCGGAAATCCTCCTCCGGGAAGGCCTCCGTGCCCAGCCCGTCCTGGTTCGTCGCCATCACCAGCTCGAAATCCAGCCCCCGGAGCGTCCGGAGCGCCGAGATCGCACCGGGTATGAATTCCAGCTTTTCGAGGCTGTCGACCTGGTAATCTGCGGGCGGCTCCGCGATCACGGTGCCGTCGCGGTCTATGAAGAGCGCTTTTTTCATGGGCGGAAATTTTTGACGGTTTCCAACATGCGGTCGTTCTCCTCCGGGCGCCCGACCGTGATGCGCAGGCAGCCTTCGCAACCTGCGATCCGCGAACGGTTGCGGACGATGACCCCCGCTGCGACCAGCTCCCGGTACAACAGGTCGGGTGCCGCGGTTCTTACCAGCAGGAAGTTGCCTTCCGACGGGTAGACCTGCCCGATGCAGGAGCATGCCGCGAGTGCCGCCGCCAGGCGCGAGCGTTCGGCGCGGATCGCCGCCACCTCGGCCGAGATGTCCCTGCGGAGCGATTCCGCGACGGCCCGCTGCGTGAGCGTGTTGATGTTGTAAGGGTATTTCACCCGGCCGAATAGGCCGGCGATCTCCTCCGAGGCGAAAGCCAGTCCGAGCCTCAGCCCGGCCATGCCCCACGCCTTGGAGAGCGTCTGGAGGACGATCAGGTTCGGGAACTCGCCGAGCCGCGGCAGGAACCCGCCGCCGTCGGCGAAGTCGATGTAGGCTTCGTCCAGCACGACGATGCCGTCGAAGCGGCGGAGCAGGCTTTCGATCTCCTGCGCCGGGAACGCATTGCCCGTGGGGTTGTTGGGCGAGCAGAGCCACATCAGCTTCGTGTACTCGTCGGCTGCCGCCAGCAGCGCCCCGACCGGGAGCGAGTAGCCGGCTCCCAGCGGCACTTCGCGCATCTGCACGTCGTTTGTCGCTGCCGCCACGCGGTACATCCCGTAGGTCGGGGCGATCGACACGGCGTTGTCCAGCCCCGGCCGGCAGAAGATCCGGAATGCGAGGTCGATGGCCTCGTCGCTGCCGTTGCCGATGAAGATCCGCCCGGCGTCCACGCCTTTCAGTTCCGCGATCAGGGCTTTCAGCGCCCGCTGGTGCGGGTCGGGGTAACGGTTCACGCCGTTGTCGTAGGGGCTTTCGTTGGCGTCGAGCCATACGTCGATTCCGCCGCCCGCATATTCGTCGCGGGCCGTGGAGTAGGGTTGCAGCGCCTGAATGTTGGGGCGCACCAACTGCGACAGCGGTTTCATAGTATCCCTCCTTTCATCCGGACGCGCACGGCGTTGGCGTGTGCGTCGAGCCCTTCGGCCTCGGCCATGGCCGTGATTGCGGGCGCCAGCGCGTCGAGCCCGTCGCGCGTCAGCTCCTGGAATGTGATCTTGCGCATGAAACTGTCGATGTTCACCCCGCTGCAGGCACGGGCCCAGCCGCCCGTGGGCAGCGTGTGGTTGGTGCCCGAGGCGTAGTCCCCAGCGCTTTCGGGCGAGTAATTGCCGATGAAGACGCTGCCCGCGGCCGTGATCTTGGCGGCGATGCCCCATGCGTCGCGCATCGAGACGATCAGGTGCTCCGGGGCATAGGCGTTGGCGAACGCAATCTGCTTGTATTCCTCGTCGAACAATACGATCCGGCTGTTGGCCAGCGAATTGCGGATCGCCTCGCCGCGGCTGAGGTACCGGATCTGCTCCTCGACGGCCCGGGTTACCTGCCGTGCGAAACGCTCCGTACGGCAGACCAGGATGGCCTGGCTGTCGTCCCCGTGCTCGGCCTGCGACAGCAGGTCGGCGGCGACGAATTCCGCCCGGGCGCTGTTGTCGGCCAGCACCATCACTTCCGAAGGGCCTGCCGGTAGGTCTACGGCCACGGCCTGGGCGCTTACCAGCTGCTTGGCGCGGGTGACGTACCGGTTTCCCGGGCCGAAGATTTTTTCGACGTGCGGGATGCTTTCCGTGCCATAGGCCATGGCGGCCACGGCCTGCGCCCCGCCGACGGCGAAGATGCGGTCGACGCCGCACAGGTCGGCGGCGAAAAGCACCTCGGGAGCGATCTTCCCGCCGCGTCCGGCCGGGGTGCAGAGCACGACCTCGCCGCACCCGGCGATCCGGGCGGGCAGGGCGAGCATCAGCACCGTCGAGAAGAGCGGGGCATTGCCGCCCGGGATGTAGAGCCCCACGCGGCCGATGGCTACGGCACGCTGCACGCACCGCACGCCGGGCATCACTTCGATGTCGACCTGCGGCGGGAGCTGGGCCCTGTGGAAGGCTTCGATATTGGACTTGGCGATCGCAAGCGCCGTCTTGAGCCGTTGCGGCACGGCTTTGGCCGCTTCGGTGCGCTGCCTGCGGGAAACCTCGAACCTCTCGGGGACGTAACCTTCGATGCGGGCCACGAGGTCGCGCAGCGCCTTGTCGCCGCCCGTGCGCACCTGTGAGAGGATGGCGGCGACCCGTTCCGTGATTTCGCCCTCCTGCCGCGTGCAGCGGGCCGTGAGGGCCGGCCATTCACGGCGCGGCGGGTTGTTGTAGATTTTCAGCATTTCCATATCCGGGTGTTTTTCGGGGTCAGCGGATCATGTTTTCGAGCGTCAGCACCAGGATGTCTTCCGCGCCGATCTCCTTGAGCCGTTCGATGCGTTCCCAGAGCTGGGATTCGCTGATCACGGCGTGTATCGAACACCATCCCTCCTGCGCCAGCGGCAGGATCGTGGGGCTGCGCATGCCGGGCAGGATGACGATCGCTTCCTGGAGTTTCTCCGCCGGGAGGTTCATCAGCACGTATTTCATGCCCCGGCTTTCGAGGATGGAGTTGAAGCGGAAGGTGAGCTGTGCCGTTTCACGGCGCTTCGCCTCGTCCATTTCCGGGTTGGCGATCAGCACCGCCTCGGAATAAAAGACCTTCTCGACTTCGACCAGCCCGTTCGAGATGAGCGTGCCGCCCGACGATACGATGTCGAAAATCGCATCGGACATCCCGACCGCCGGGGCGATCTCCACGGAACCCTCGATGGTGTGTATTTCGGCGTCGATGCCCTTTTCGGCGAAGAACCGCGTGAGGATGTTGGGGTAGGAGGTGGCGACGCGCTTGCCGCGGAAATAATCCAGCCCTTCGTATGCCACCGTGCGTTCCACGGCCAGCGAGATGCGGCAGTTCCCGAACCCGAGATCCATCGCCTGCTCTACGCGGAATCCTTTCTCCGCCACTTCGTTCAGCCCCACGATGCCCAGGTCGGCGACGCCCATCGCCACGGCCTGCGGGATGTCGTCGTCGCGCAGGTAGAGCACTTCCAGCGGGAAGCCCCCGGCGCGCGAGATGAGTTTGCGTTTGCTTTCGGCGACGCGGATGCCCGCCTCGGAGAGCAGTTCGATGCTCTGTTCGTTGAGTCGGCCCTTGGCCTGGATTGCGATTCTCAGCATTTTTGTCTCGTTTTTGGCACACCGCCCGCGGCATAAGCATCGAAAAAGCCCACCCGCAGGGGGTGAGCTTCGTATATACTTTTGTTAAACTTTATGGTTTCGTTTACATGTGCATATCCGTCTTACCCCTTCGGAAAGTGGTGATGGTGATGATGGATATGGTGAAATATTGCCATGTATGCTGTCGTTGGGACAAATGTATGTATTTTGTCCGAAAAAACAAAATTCCAAGTAAATTTTTTTAATATATTTCCAAAATCAACCCTGAACACCTTAGGCGTGATCTTCGCCTGTCCCTTGCGGCCTGTTTCCGGGGGCGGGCAATCGGTGCGGGGAGTTTGCAAAAATTGCACTCCCGGTATCCGGGTGTCTGCAATGCCGGCATCCGGGCCCTGCAGCCGGATCCGGTATCCGGGCTCGGGACGTCCGCAATGGCTGGTTCCTGCTTTCTGTCGCAGGCAATGCCTGCTGTCCGGGCTCCCGGCCGCCGCCGTGTCGGGTCTCACGATCACTGGCGCCGCCCGTCGCCCGGCAATCCTGCTTAGGCCGCTCTCCGGGATCTCGTGCTTTGGCTGCCGCCCGGTAACCCTGCATTGGCCGCTCTCTGGGATCTCGTGCTTTGGCTGCCGGCGCCGCCCGATACCCGGCGCGGCGCTGCCGTGTCCGGCAGGTGCGCCAGAAATGTATACCTTAAAACTGGTTTTGTTGACATATCCGCCGCTCTCCGCCTTCATCGTGTCCGTTTTTTTGCTATTTTTGCTTGCTGACGGACACACATGAACATTATTTATATGGAACAGGAAAAGAAACGTATCGAATATACCAACGGCGAGATCGTCGTGGTATGGCAGCCGCATCTCTGCATTCATGCGGGCGTATGTGTCAAGATGCTGCCGGAAGTTTACCGTCCCTCGGAGCGTCCGTGGGTGAAACTGGAGAATTCCACGACCGACAAGATCATTGCGCAGGTGGAGAAGTGCCCCTCGGGGGCGCTGTCTTACCGCAAGGCATGAAGCAGCGCGGTACCCCCGCTGCATGGAAAACCCCGGAACGCCTGTTCCGGGGTTTGTTTTCCCCGGCGGGAAGTGTGGCTCCGGGGCTTGTTTTTACCTGATTATTCGGGGGCGGCTGCTCCGGTTTTACCCATGCCCCTGCATCTGTGGTTTCGGGGGAGGACAGTCACGGTGTTCCGGTTTTACCCGTTGTCCCTGCTGCCGTGATTCCCGGGGGGGGCGGTTGCGGTCGCTCCGGAGCAGGGGAGCGGGAGGGGAGTCCGGGGTTTATTCATCCGCTTCGCCGTATACCTCGCCGCGGAGTGCGTCGTCCGAATAGACGTGCAGGCTGTGCCCCGTGGGGCTCAGGCAGGTGATGCGGTGTATGTGGTTGTCGAAACATCCCGGCTTCCCGATTGCGAAGAATGCACACGGGGCTTCGACCTCGGCGCTGTGCACCGGACGTGCCGTGCCGTCGCCTGCTGGCTCGAAGATTTCGAGCCGGAACCTGCCGTCGGCGAAGTGGTAGCCTGCGAACTGCGGGTGGGCATGGATGCTCGTGCGGTTGCCCTCCTGCCAGCTCATCACGATCGCCTCCCATCCCGTTTCCGGCGATCGGCCCAGGTAGGTGCGGCGGTAGGCCGTCGCGGAATAGTCGTCGAATGCCGTCAGCGGATGCCCCTCGAGCCAGCCGAGCACATAGTCCTGTATTCGCTCGCCCAATGCGTCGTCGACGGGTTTCCTGTCGGTGATCCCCGTCAACCCGGTGAAAAACTCCCCGTATTCGGCCGTGTTGGCCGAAGCCTCCTGCAAATCCTCCGCGAGTGTCGTCGCATGTCGTTCCTGTTTCATGGTGTTGTCCTTTTGGTGCAAAGATAGCTGGCCGCTCCGTGCAAACCTTCAGTAAAAATACTTATTCCTGCGCTGCATGTCGGTTTCCCGGGTGTGCGGGCGCTGCGCGGCATCTCTGCCGGGCGGCCTTTCCGGTCGCTTTGCCGTTCGTTCTCCCGTTTACCCCTGGCCGTTTTTCCCGGCACGGCCCCCGGGCGGGCGCAAGCCGTTCCCCGATGTTGTTTTTTTGTCGAAAAATGCCCTTCGATTGCGGCCGTACAGCCTTTTTTGCTATATTTGTAACTTAAATCCGAACGCTGACTCCGCTTATGACACCTCTCGCCGTTATCGCCACCGTATTGGGCTATATAGCCGTACTTTTTGTCGTCGCCTGGCTCTCTGGACGGCGTGCCGACAATGCCGGTTTTTTCACCGGCAACCGGAGCACGCCGTGGTATATGGCGGCTTTCGCCATGATCGGGGCTGCGATCTCGGGCGTGACTTTCATCTCGGTGCCGGGCTCGGTCGCCGTCGATTCCTTCTCCTACATGCAGATGGTCGCCGGTTTCACCGTGGGGCAGCTGGTCGTCGCGTTCCTGCTCATCCCGACCTTCTACCGCCTCCGGGTGGTGTCGCTCTACGAATACCTCGACGGGCGCTTCGGCATCCTCTCGCACCATACCGGGGCATGGTTCTTCTTCGTGTCGAAGATGCTGGGTGCCGCGCTGCGTGTCTACGTGGTCTGCGCCGTCATGCAACTGCTGGTTTTCAGCCACTACGGGCTGCCGTTCTGGCTCAATGCGCTGGTGACGATGCTCTTCGTCTGGCTCTATACGCAGCAAGGGGGTGTCAAGTCGCTCATCTGGACGGATACGCTCAAGACTTTCTGCCTGGTGGGCAGCCTCGTGCTGTCGATCGTCTTCATCATGCAGGCGCTCGGCATGTCGTTCGGCGAAATGACCCGCGAGGTCGCCGCGTCGCCCTATTCGCGGGTGTTTTTCTTCGACGACCCCTCCTCCGACCGCTATTTCTGGAAGATGTTCCTTGCGGGCGTCGTGCTGCTGATCTCCATGACGGGACTCGACCAGGACATGATGCAGCGGAACCTGAGCTGCGCCACGCCGCGCGATTCGCAGAAAAACATCGTCCTGACGGCCGTCAGCCAGATATTCGTCATCTTCCTGTTCCTCGTGCTGGGTGTGCTGCTCTACATTTACATCGGCCGCACCGGCCTTGCGATGCCCGTAAAGGGCGACCAGGTATTCTCGCTGGTGGCTGTCGAGGGTGGATTGCCGGTATTTGTTGGCATACTGTTTGTTATAGGGCTTATTTCGAGTACTTATTCAGCTGCCGGTTCGGCCCTTACGGCCCTTACGACTTCGTTCACGGTCGACATCCTGCAAGGCACCAGGCGCTACGGTGACGAACGCCTGACCCGCATCCGGAAGGGCGTGCACGTCGGCATGGCCGTCGGCATGGCGCTGGTAATCCTCGGCTTCGAATACCTGGCCGACGACAGCGTCATCAACCTCGTCTACAAGGTTGCCAGCTATACCTACGGGCCGATCCTGGGTATGTTCGCCTTCGGGATGTTCACGCGCCTGAGAATCCGCGACGGCTGGATGCCCGTGGCCGCCGTCGCCGCCCCCGTGCTGAGCGCCCTCGTGCAATACTGGGCGCGCGAGGCGTGGGACTACCGGATCGGGTTCGAACTTTTGATTTACAATGCCGTCTTTACCATGGCCGGCATGTTGTTGCTTGCCAAGAAGAATGAAAACTAAATTCCTGTTGTTTTTTCTGCTGCTCTGCTTCGGCTGGCAGCAAGCCCCGGCCGCCGGGGTCGACGCCGTGACCCGCCGCGAGATCGGCCGTACGTTGTCGCGTATCGTCGCCCGTGAGGTTTCGGGCGGCTTTGTCCGGATCGAGGGCGTGGACGCCTCGCGCAAGCGGGTGCGCATCTACACCTCGGTGGGGCTTTCCTATTACCCGTTCCGCGAGCAGAACCTGCGGGCCATGTACGACTCGGTGCGTGCCGTCCTGCCGCCGGAGTACCGCAAGGCCTCCATCGAGCTATATTCCGACAAGCGCGAAGTGCGGAGGCTGATCCCGATGGCCTACCGCACCGATGCCGAGTTCAGGAAACTGCTGCGCAAGAAGAAGGTTGTGCCCTTCGTCAACCGTTCGCAGCGGCCGCTCGTCGTCCGCCAGTCCTCGCCCGCAGCTCCTACGCAGGGGCTCTCCGGGCGCCATATCGCGCTGTGGCAGAGCCACGGACGCTATTTCGACCAGCCTGCGAACCGCTGGAAATGGCAGCGTTCGCGGCTGTGGATGACCTGCGAAGACCTCTATACCCAGAGCTATGTGCTGCCTTACCTGGTGCCGATGCTCGAAAATGCGGGAGCCTGCGTGATGCTGCCCCGCGAGCGCGACGTGCAGAAATACGAGGTGTTGGCCGACAACGATGCCGCCGGGCAATACGCCGAGACGGACGGCCCCGAGAAATGGCAGCCGGGCGGTGTCGGCTTCGCGCATACGCGGCAGGTATACCGCACCGGCGAAAATCCGTTCCGTGACGGTACGACCCGCCGTGTGCGGACGGTCGCCGGGGGTGCCGAGAGCCGCGCCGCGTGGCGTGCCTCCATCCCCGAGCGGGGTGAATACGCCGTCTATGTAAGCTATGAAACGGTGCCCGGAAGCACCGACGACGCGCAGTATACGGTGCATCACCTCGGGGGCGAGAGTACGTTCGCCGTGAACCAGACGATGGGCGGCGGGACATGGATTTACCTCGGGCATTTCCTCTTCGGGCCGGGTGAACAGCCGGTCGTGACGCTCACCAACCGCTCGCGGCAGGCGGGACGTATCGTCACGGCCGACGCCGTGAAGGTCGGCGGCGGCTACGGCAATGTCGCCCGCTCGGTCAGCGATTCGCTGCGCCGTCCCGGCGTCGAATATGCCGAGGAGACGAGCGGCTATCCCCGTTTCTGCGAGGGCGCCCGCTACTGGCTGCAGTGGGCGGGGTTCGACCCGAAGGTATACACCCCGAAGGAGAACGCCGACGATTATAAGGACGACTACATGTCGCGCGCCCACTGGGTCAATGCCCTGATGGGCGGTTCGGAGCGGATGCCCGACAGCACGGGACTGCGGATTCCGGTCGACATGGCGCTGGCCTTCCATTCCGATGCGGGCGTGCGGCTCAACGACGAGACCATCGGCACGCTGGGCATCTTCTATACCCGCGAGAACAAGGGGCGTTTCGAGGGCGGTGCCGACCGCTATCGTTCGCGCGACCTGACGGACATCGTCATGACGCAGATCGTCTCCGACATCCGCCGTACCTGCGAACCCGAATGGAACCGCCGCGGGCTCTGGAACCGCGCCTATTACGAAGCGCGCGTGCCGGGTGCCCCGACCATGCTGCTCGAACTGCTCTCGCACCAGAATTTCGCCGACATGCGCTATGGCAGCGACCCGCGCTTCAAGTTCCTCGTGAGCCGCGCTATCTATAAGGGTATCTTGCAGTATATCAGTTCGCAGTACGGATTACCTTATGTGGTGCAGCCGCTCCCCGTGGAGGCTCTTTCCACGCACTTCGCCGGGGAGGGAAAGGTGGCTGTCTCCTGGTCGCCGGTGATCGACTCGCTCGAAGTCACTGCCGCCCCGACGGGTTATGTGGTCTATACGCGCATCGACGACGGCGGCTTCGACAACGGCCGCTATACCGACAAGCCCTATTTGCTCTCCGAGCAGGAACCGGGGCGCATTTACAGCTATAAAGTGACCGCCGTGAACGAAGGCGGGGAGAGTTTTCCCAGCGAGGTCGTCGCTGCCTGCCGTATCCCCGGCGGGAAAGGGAACGTGTTGGTCGTAAACGGATTCGACCGCATCAGCGCCCCGCTGAGCATGCGCCGCGATTCGCTGGCCGGGTTCTATCCCGAGCTCGACGGCGGGGTGCCCGACAAACAGGACATTTCGTTCATCGGCGGGCAGCAGGTGTTCGACCTGGCGATGGCCAGGTGCGAGGTCGACAGCATCGCCCTCGGCGCCTGCAACTGTGACTACGAGACGGAGGTAATCGGCGGCAATACGTTCGACTATCCCTATGTGCACGGCCGTTCCATAGCCCGGGCGGGCTATTCGTTCTGCTCGGCCTCGGTGCGGGCGGTGGAGGATCGCGGCGTGTCATTGGAGGAGTATTCCGCAGTCGACCTGATTCTGGGCAAACAGCGCTCCGTGACCATCGGGCGCGGTGTGGCGGGGTATGCGTTCAAAACGTTTTCGCCTGAATTGCAGGATGTCCTGAGGCGCTATATGGCCGGTGACGGAGCCCTTTTCGTGTCGGGCAGCTACGTGGCGACCGACCTTTGGACGGGCGGGGAGGCCACCCCCGCAGACCGCGCTTTTGCCGAGGAGGTGTTGCACTACACCTACGACGGCGACCAGGCCGCCGACCGCAACCGGGTGCGGGTCGTGACTTCGCATGCGGGTTTTTCGCGCGACGAGTACCGCTATGTCAACGATTTCCGCCCCGACCGATACCGGGTCGAACGGGTCGATGCCCTGAGACCCGCGGGTGGCGGGGCTTTCCCCGTGATGCGCTATGTGGACAACAACCGCTGCGCGGGCGTGGCCTGCGCGGACAGCCGCACGTTCGTCATGGGCTTTCCGTTCGAAGCCCTCGAGAGCGATGTGCAGCGCGACCGGCTGATGGCCGACATACTGGGTTTCCTGCTCGGCGGGAAGAGCGGAGGGGACGATTAGCCGGCCGCACGGCCGGCCTCCGGCGCCGGTTTTGCGGCGGTTACGCTCCGGCTGTGGCGCCCCAAGCACTGTGTGCCGCCCGGCGGGGCGCCCCGAAAGAGGACGGACAAACGATTGTTTTTTGTAAAATAGATAAATTATGTCACTCGAACAACAGATTTCGAAAGGTATCATGGAGGCCATGAAGGCCAAGGATACCGTGCGCCTGGGCGCATTGCGCAATGCCAAGAAGTATATCATCGAGGCCAAGACCGCGGGCCCGGAAATCGCCGAGCTGCCCGATGCCGACGTACTGAAAATCATCTCCAAACTGGCCAAGCAGGGTGCCGATTCCGCCGCGATCTTCACAGAGCAGAACCGCCCCGACCTCGCGGCCGAGGAGTTGGCGCAGGTCGCCGTCTTCCAGGAGTTCCTGCCCCGGCAGCTTACGCCCGAAGAGCTGGAGGCCGAGGTCAGGGCCGTGATCGCCCAGGTCGGCGCCACGTCGGTGAAGGAGATGGGCAAGGTGATGGGCGTGGTCACGAAGAAGCTCGCCGGACGTGCCGACGGCAAGGATATTTCGGCCAAGGTCAGGGAACTGCTTTCGTAAGGCCGGTGTGCCGATGAAGCGCCTGCTGTTTGTCCTGTGCAGTCTGGTCGCGGTGCAGGAGGTCTGCGCACGGCGTCCTGCCGTGCGGTTCGACCTGCCCTATACGGTCGAGCACGGCAAATATGTCGTGGTGCTCGGCACGCCTGCGGGCCCCCGCCGTTTTATCTTCGACACCGGGGCGTCGGGCACCTGCATCAGCGAATCGCTGCGCTGCGAACTGGGTGCCGAGGCCGTGAAAACCCGGAAAGTCCGCGATTTCGAGGGCCATGTCGTCCCCATCGACCTGGTTCGGCTCGACAGCCTGCGGATGGGCGACGCGCTTTTCCGCGACCATCCGGTGCTGGTCATGCCCGACACTTCGCTGGTCTTCGCCTGCCTGCGGGTCGACGGCATCGCGGGGTGCGACCTGCTGCGCTGGTGCGCCGTCCGCATGCCCAATGCCGACTCGACGATCACCGTCACGGACGATGTCCGCAGGCTGGGGCTGCCCCGCGGCCGTCGCATGTCGCGCATGGAGCTGGGCGGCGGATGCCCGTTTCTGCCGGTGACATGCCGCAACGGCGACAGGCAGGCTCGGATGTATGTCAAATTCGACACCGGCTCGGCGGGCTATTTCCATTTCTCCTATGCCGATTCCGGCGATGCGCCCCCGCCTCTGTGGTTCATCGACAGCCTGCGCTGGGCCGACGGATATGCGACGGCTGTCGGCTGGACGAACCGCAACAGGGTGAACAGCCATTTCCGGGGTACGATCCCCCGGTTCGAAATTCAGGGGACGGCCATTGCCGACATGCCGGTCAAGCGCACCTTCGGCCACAACCGGATCCTCGGCTGCAAGTTGTTCGACTGGGGGCAGGTCGTGCTCGATTTCCGCCGCAAGCGCTTCCTGTTCATACCCCGCGGGGGCGAGGCGAAAGCCCCGCCGCAGCCCGCCTGTAATTTTACGCTGGCCCTTTCCGCCGGGCAGCTCGTCGTCGGGCAGGTGTGGGACGAGGCGCTCGCGGACGTCATCGCCCCCGGCGACCGCATCCTCTCGATCGACGGCCACTCCTGGGACGGCGACGTCTGCCGATTCCTGCTCGACCCCGACCCGCTGGACGGTACGGTGTGCGGGATCGGGACGGCCTCCGGGCAGCATGTTGTCCTAACGATTGAAACCATGAAATAATGCACGTACTGGAATACCTGCACCGCAATGTCAAGACCGTCGCCATGCCGACGGCCATGGTGGTCGGGGCGTTGCTTTGCCGCCCCGTGACCGCCCTCGAGGGGTGGACTCACCAGATGATTACACCCTCGCTGATCTTCCTGATGCTCTTCGTCACATTCTGCCGCGTCAAGCCCCGGCAGATGAAGCCTTCGATGCTGCATTTCTGGCTGCTGCTGTTTCAGGTCGTGGTGAGCGTGGCTGTCTACTTCCTGCTGCTGCCGCTGAATCCCGTCGTGGCGCAGGGGGCGATGATCTGTGTGCTGGCGCCCGTGGCGATGGCCGCGGTGGTGATCGCCGGGATGCTCGGGGCCAATGTCCCGACGATGGCCACCTACAGCCTCGTGTGCAACATGGTGATCGCGCTCGTGGCACCCGTCGTCCTGTCGTTTGCCGGGACGGGGGCGTGCTCCTTCACGCAGATACTGGCACGTATCGCGCCGCTGCTGATCATGCCCTTCGCGGCTGCGCAGTTCTGCCGTTTCGTGCTGCCCGGGGCGGCGAAATGGATCGGGAACCACAGTCAGATTTCGTTCTACATGTGGCTCGTGTCGCTGGTGGTGATCATCGGCCGTACGACGGCTTTTATCCTCGATTTGCACGATGCTTCGCCTGCGACCGAACTGTGGCTGGCATTCGCGGCGCTGGTGATCTGCCTGGTGCAGTTCAAGGTGGGGCGCACGCTGGGACGCCGCTACGGCGACGCCCCGGCGGGCGGGCAGTCGCTCGGACAGAAAAACACGGTGCTGGCCGTATGGATGTCGCAGTCGTTCCTCGACCCGATCTCCTCGATCGCCCCGACGGCATATATTGTCTGGCAGAACTTCGTGAACTCGTATCAGATTTACCGCCATGACCGGCGGGAAGAGCAGGCCTAACCGGGAACTCGGGCCCGGGAGGATACGTATGGATTTTATCGGCAGGCATCGCCTGTCGGGTACTGCCGTACGCCCGGCTGCAGGCGCGGCTATTTCCGGAAGATGAAGTAGACCGCCAGTATCAGGCAGAGGAAACCTGCGAGGTGGTTCCAGCGCAGGGAGTCCGACTTCATGAAAACCAGCGCGAACAGCGTGAAGACCGAGAGCGAGACTACCTCCTGGATGACTTTTAGCTCCCAGATCGAGAACGGCCCGCCGAATTGCGACGACCCGATGCGGTTGGCCGGAACCTGGAAGCAGTATTCGAACAGGGCGATGCCCCAGCTGAGCAGTACGATGGCCAGTATGCCGAAGCGCTCGAGCTTGGATTTGAATGCGATGTGGCCGTACCAGGCGAGCGTCATGAAAGCGTTCGACAAGACGAGCAGGGCGACGGTGGCGATTCCTTTGAACATATGCCGTACGGGATTAAAACCGCGCAAAAGTATCAATTTTTTCCGTATGATATGCACGTCCTGCAAAAAAATGCCATCCGCGAGTTTTTCATCGGGATGGCGATAGGGTATCGGGTGTACGGTGCGTTTGGGCACGGCCTGCGGCAGGTAGCATCCGTATGCCTTGCGATTGGCGATGCTGCCGATCCGCCGCGGCCCGATCGTTGCCGGGCTGGGGTGGCGCGGAACCCGTCGATGACGACTGCCGGGCGCTGGGGCGGAGGAGCCGCGGAAATTGCGGACGGCCTGTCCGGCCTCTGTGCCCGGGTTATTTCAGCAAAGCGGCAAGGTCGGTGATGTCGCGGAAATCGTTGATGACCCTGTCCGCATCGGTCTGCGCCAGCGCTGCGCGGTCGAGCGTCGTGGCCAGCGCCACGATATGTCCGGCCCCGGCCCTGCGTGCTGCTTCGATCCCCGCCGGGGCGTCTTCGAAGACGACGCATTCCGCCGCAGTCAGCCCCAGGGCCGCGGCGGCCGTAAGGTAAATCTCCGGGTCGGGTTTGCAGCGCGAGACCATGTCGCCGCTGATCCTGGCGTCGAAATAAGGCTCGATGCGGCATTTTTCCAGCACGAAATCCACATTGGGCTTGTAGCCCGACGAACCTACGGCGCAGCGTATGCCTGCGTCGCGGAGCCTTTGCAAAAGGTCGGTGAGCCCGGGCATCGGCACGATCTCGGGGGCGTAGATCTCCCGGTAGATGGATTCCTTCTCTTCGGCGAGTGCCGCGAGCCCCTTTTCGCGGATCACCTCCGCGGGCATGATGAGCTTCATGATGTCGTCGTTGCCCATGCCGTATGCCTGGCCGAGTTTCTCCTTCCAGTCGCGGATGCCGTATCGTTCGCAGAAGATTTCGAACGCACGGATGTGGACGGGCGTGTTGTCCACGAGTGTCCCGTCCATGTCGAATATTGCACCTTTTATCATAGTTGTCCCCTTTTTTCCAGCCCAAAGGTAGTCAAAATCCCCGGGTTCCCGGCCTCCGTGCATCAGAATTTGAGTTTTATGCCCAGGTTGACGGCGAAATTCTGGATCTCCTGCCCGGGTTTCGGGTTGCGGTGCGTGACGCGCCAGATGAAGTCCACGCGCAGCAGCCGGAAGATGTTTTCGACGCCGAATCCCACTTCGACATAAGGATCGGACACCGATGTCATGCCGGGCGGGAAGAGCAGCGGCGCCTGTGTTGCGGCGAGGCTGCCGTCGTTCTCCTTCGACAGCGTGCCCCACACGCCCTTGCATACCAGCACCTCGCGCCATTTGAGCTTTTTGATGAGCGGGATGCGCCCCAGCAGGATGCCGTTGAAGTGGTGCTCGAAGAACAGCGCCACCCAGGTGTCCGAAGCGAACTCGTAGAAGTTCATGCACGAGAACGCCATCGGGTCGTAGAAATAGGTGCCGTTTCCCTCGTGGAGCTTCAGCAGCGGGTAGGGTACCTTGCCGAAGATCTTGCCGCCCTGCACGGTGATGTCCGAGTAGCCCAGCGGCGGCAGCTCGGGCTTGTAGTGGATGCCGCCCTCGAGGCGGTAGTATTCATAGCTGCCGCTCAGCACCCGGGGTATCCCGGCCGTGAACCCAAGGGTCAGGACGGGGTATTTCGTCCCCATGTACTGCTTGTCGAATGGCATGCGGTAGATGCTTTCGTTCTTCGAGATGCGCATCCCGACGTGTACGGCGGCGTCCGATACCGAGTTCATGACCGTGCCGTCGGGGCGCACCAACGGGACGTACCGGTTGCCGTAGATCTTCTGGATGCGGGCGCCGAGGAAGTTGCTGATCCCGTGCCGCCATTCGTGCTCGTAGGCGGCCTCGCCGCGGTTGACCATCGAGAGCCGCGAGTCGCCGCGCGAGAGGAGCGAGCTGAGGATGTTGCTCTCCGTGAGGGCGTTCTGCCCCGCGCCCAGCTGCATCACGTCGTGGCGGCCCGAGACGGTCAGCTTGCGCGTCAGCCGGCGGTTGAAAGCCAGCTCGACGCTGCCGCCGCCCTTGAACATCCCGTCGCGTGTGCCGTATGCCGCATACCCCGATAGGCGTATGCGGCGGCTGACGGCCGTGGTGGTGCGGAATCCCGGCTGCATGCGGAACCCTTCGAGCTTGTTGAAGCTCGCCAGCTTATAGTAGGGGCCGATGCCGATGTACTTGGTGTTCCAGTAACCGACGATGACCGTGTTGATCAGGGTGTAGATATTGCGGTACAGCGGGACGTTCTGCACCGAGTCGACCATCGAATAGATGCCTTTCTCCTTGTCGCTCAGCCGGTAGGGGCGGACGCTCTCCCAGAAGGCTTCGTCCTTGCTGCTCTCCTGCCCCTGGTCGCCGATCACGACGTTGTTGTCCATGCGTATGACCTCGGCGGGGATCGGTTCGCCGATCCGCACGTCGGTGTAGACCACCTCGCGCGTCCCGATGAACGAGGTCAGTTTCGAGGAGTCGGCCGTGGTGACCGAGAATTCGGCCGATACGCGGTCGCGGCTTCGGAACCACGTGCTGTCGCGCACGATGCGGTTCTCGTTTTCGAGCCGCAGGTGTTTGATCCAGTTTACGTTGACGCCCTTGGGCATGCGCGCCGAGGCCGATTGCAGGGCATACGACGCCGAGTCGATGTTCACCTCGCCGTCGAGCACCGGGGAGGTGAGCCGTTTGGGGTGGAACCGGATTTTGTAGGTCTTGCGACCGTCGACCTGCATGCTGTCCACCAGGAAATAGTCGTAATAGAAGAGTCCCCCGTCGGAGAGCGGGCTGGCAAAACGGACGTTGAAAATGTCGATGAAGTTGGCGTAGAAGTTGACGTTGCCGTGCATCTGCCCCGTGAACTGGGCGATGGCGAAGCTGTCCTCCACCCCCGATACGCGGTTGGCGCGGATGATCTCGCGCGACAGGGAGGGGTTGCGCTTGCTGTGGTAAAAGTCGGCTGTGGTCTCGGAGATCATGGCCGGCAGGTAGGCCTGCCCGGTGAGCGCCGACGTGTCGATGTATTCGAAGATGAAGCCGAAGTTGCGTTGCAGCCGCTTGTTGCGGAAGCGCGGCTTGACGTTCGTCAGGTCGAGCTCCATCTTGGTGTACGTGGCGCAGTGGTAGCGTTCGTACTCGTCGGGGTTGTTCTGCGGCTTGCGGCGCACGACCCCTTTCAGGATCGGGTGTGCGGGGTTCTCGCCCGGGGTGATGACGACGCTGCCGATGCCGAATTCGACCGCTTCCAGGGCGAAGTCTACCTGGTTGAAGCCGCCCCGCGTGAGCGGCTTGGTCTGCGTGGCGTAGCCGACCATCGAGGCCTGTACGCGTCCCACCGTATCGCGGGTCTCGAGCGTATAGATACCCTCCTCATCGGTCGTGATGCCGGTCGTGGTGCCGGGGAACACGACGCTCACGAACTGCATCGGGGCACCGCTGGCGGCATCCGTCACACGGCCGCGGACACGGGTGCTCTGTGCCGACAGGGTCGTGCACACGGACAAAGCTGCGAGCAGCGAGGCGAGCAGCCTGTATGTAATTTTGCCACGGAGCATTTTGCAAAAATAATTAAAAAGAACCTGTTTGGTCAAAATAAATTACTTTTGCATAATTTAAGTCGAAAAATCGAACACCAAAAGCAGAAATGGCACACGGAAAAATCGAAAAGACCAATGCGGCCCGCTTGCTCGACCGCGCTAAGATAACCTATGAACTCGTCCCTTACCGGGTCGACGAAGAACACCTTGCGGCGACACACGTGGCCGAAGAGCTGGGAGAAGATGTCGGAAGCGTATTCAAGACCCTCGTGCTGCGGGGCGACCGCACGGGGCATTTCGTATGCGTGGTGCCCGCCGACCACGAGGTCGACCTCAAGGCCGCCGCACGCGTATCGGGCAACAAGAAGGCCGACCTGATTCCGATGAAGGAGCTGCTGCCCGTGACGGGTTACATCCGTGGCGGCTGCTCGCCGATCGGCATGAAAAAACAGTTTCCGACCTACATCCACTCCTCGGCCGCGTCGCTTCCGGCCATCTACATCAGCGCCGGCGTCCGCGGCCTCCAACTGAAAATCGCCCCGGCGGAGCTCATAGCTTTCGTCGGGGCGACCATGGCGGAAATCAGCCGCCGGGAATAGGGCTGTGGCTATTTCCCCGGTTTCGCGTATTTGGTGTAGACCGAGGCCGTCCGTTCGGCGATCGCATTCCAATCGTATTTTTCCATGGGATACTCTATTTGCCGGTAAGGGGCGTCCATATTTTCCTGGAGTTTGCGTGCCAGAGCCCTTCTGTCGCCCAACGGGAAATAGAATTCCTGCTCGAGCCCGACTTCCAGGTTTGCGGGGATGTCGCTCACGATCACAGGCAGCCTGTAACTCATTGCTTCGAGCAGTGCGATCGGGAGCCCTTCGTGTGAGGAGGGTAGTACGAAACACCGGGCATGCGACAGCAATGCGTGCAATTTCCTGCCCTTGATAAATCCGGGCAGCACGACTCCCTGTTCGCGGGCGTATTTCTTCAGGCTTGCGGAATAGTCGTCCTCGAAATCGCTGTCCCCGGCAATGACCAACTTGCATTCCCTGTGCTCGGTACGTGAAAACGCTTCGATCAGGTGGTGCAGGTTCTTTTCCGGTACGAACCGGCACATTGCGAATATATACTTTCCTTGTTCGATCCCCAGCTCCCCGAAATATTCCGGATAGTCGGTGACATCCGGCGAGGGGACGCCGTTGTAGATCACATGGCAGTCTTTACGTCCGTATTTCCGGATCAGCATGTCGTCGATCACATGCGAGATCACGATGACTTCGTTGGCGAAGAGCGTGCCTGCGGCCTCGCCCAGGCGGAGTGCCGTTTTGGCCGCCATGCCCCATTTGTCCCGGTCGTAGTCCGGCCCGTGGTGGGTGAATACGACTTTCATTCCCAGCAAACGGGCCAGCGGTGTCAGCAGTGCCGGGCCCACCGCATGGATGTGGACGATGTCGGCTTTCAGGCGTTTGGCCCGCACGATGGCCCTGAACGTGTGGACGATTGCTTCGAGCGATTTTTTCCGCGGCGTTTCGATGTCCGAGAGCGTGATGCCCTTGTAGCTGGACAGCGTGTCGCGTACATAACTTTTCCGCCGTATAACGGTTACCTCGAAGCCTTTTCGAGCAATACGCGGAAACAACTCTTCACAATGTGTCTCCACGCCTCCCATGATATTCGGAATGCCGCGGGTTCCGGTGACGACTATTTTCATGTTGTTATTTTGCGGGTTTTAGTCCGAACAGGAATCTTAACAGACGATTACGTTGTAAGATATACCGGTGCAGGATGATCGGAAGAAAAATCCCTGCGCCGATTACGGTCGCGGCCCCGACGCTGAAATAGAGCGGGTCGTTGCCGTTCGCAAGCAACGGAACTTGCTGGACAAGGGATTTGACGAATCCTTCGAATGTGGTGTGGAACAGATATATGATATAAGAAGAGGTCGATACGGCAAGGAGTTTTTGCGTTATATGTTTCAGGCTTTTGATCCGTGCCGATATCACGCATATCGTATGGATGCCTGCAAATGGCAATATATAACCCATCAGGCCGGTGAGTATGTCGTTTCGGACGAGCAAGGTGCATGCGAACAGGACGGGCAGGGCGCAGACCGGAATCATTCCCGGTATTTTCTTCGCCGAATCGAGCCAACGGGGCCAATCTATGAGAAACACGCCCAGCATAAAATATTTCAGCATGGCCACGGCCTTGTTTATGCAGAAGATTTCGGGCCAGTCGACAGGCAGGAATCCTATCAGGAAACTTGCTGCGAACAGCACGGTTCTTCCCGTTCTTGTCCTTATCATGCTTACGAGCAGAAAAATCAGCCATAGCGCCCAGATAAACCAGAGGAAATAGCCTGCTTCGGGCAGATAGAACATCTTGATATACGATGCTGCCGTCACGGGATTTTCCACGGACATTCCCTGTTGGGTCAAAAGTTTGATACTGATTATGACGACGCTTGTCGTGAAATAGGGGATCATCAACCTTTTGAATTTCTTCGAAATGAAGTTTCTCCCCCCCCCTTGTTTTGGCCATTTCCGGTCATTGCATAGATGTATCCGCTGGCGAACATGAACAGCGGCATGTGGAATGCGTATATGAACCGGTTGACGAGGTGGTACCATTCGGGGGCATCCGCAGGATTGTAATGTCCGATGACGACGAGGATGATGCCTATCGTCTTGGCGATGTCTGCAGTTGCCGACCGTTCCATGGTTACATCCGCTGCTTCAGGTCTCCTTGCGCCGGATCCTGGCCGACGTCGCACCATTTTTTATCCAGACAGGCCGGTTTGCCCCTCATGCTGCGGAGCTTGTTCCTGAGCGCCCATTTCAGCGGGTACTTTACATATTTATGCATGACCGGACTGGCTGTGCCCACCATCCAGCAGTTCTTCGGGCATTTGCGCACCATGGCACGCACCTCCTCTGCCCGGGCGCTTTGCCATATCTCCATGAAATCGGGCGTTTGGTGGATGTTGCCCATCGATTTTTGCCAGTATTTCTCTTCCAGTCCATTGCAGGGATAGACGTCGCCGAAGGGGTCGATGAAGAAATTGGCGGATCCGGCCTCGCACGGCAACATGCGCCGGCCGCCTTCGATGTAGTTGATCAGCCCCATGTTGAACCAAGCCCGGAACCAGCTCTTGGGGTGGTTCTCCTGCAGCTGCCACGCGATCAATTGCTCGAAGTTCCTGCACACTTCGTCTTTGTTGGTAATGACGTTGTCGTCCTTGTGGAAGTAGTATGAGTTGTGGAATGCTGCCGTTGCGAACTCCATCCCCAGCGATTTGCTCAACTGGTAGAGCGAAAGCATGTCCCTGGAGTTGTTGTTCGATACGGTACAGCCGAACCCGATGTCCTTCAAGCCCATTTGCTTTAAGGCAAGCAGCGTGCGCAGGCCCTTGTCGAAGCCTCCGGCATGGCCGCGCAATTCGTCGTTCTTGCAGCTCAGGCCCTCGATGGAGATGCGGATGCCGATCTGCGGGTATTTTTTTGCCAGCGCGATGACCTTCTCCTCGAACCAGCCCGAGGTGGAGATGACGATGCGATCCGTATGCTTGTAGCACTCTTCGACGATCTCGGCCAGGTCGTCGCGTACGAACGGTTCGCCGCCGGTCAGGTTGATGAATTTCAGCCGCGGCAGCGTGCGGAGATCCGAGGCTTTGATTTCCTCTTCTTTTTTCGTGGGGTTGAACCATATGTTGCACATCTTGCATTTCATCGGGCAACGATAGGTCAGGATGATACTGGCATCCGTGGGACAGGGTATATTCCGGGTATTCATGTTATCTGTTGTTGTAAATTTCCAGGAGTTCTGTATAGTACCTCTCTGCCGAATATCTTTTCTGGGCGTCGAGTGCGATCTGCCGGTATTCGAACGGGGTTGCGAACATTTGTCCGATTCCGGCTTTCAGTTCTTCTGCATTTCCGGGCTCGAACAGCATTCCGGTCTTGCCTTCATCGATCAGTTCGGGGATGCCGCCGATCCGGGCGCCCAGGACAGGCGTGCCCAGGCACTGCGATTCGATGACGGAAAACGGGTTGTTTTCATACCATTCCGAGGGGAGCACGCAGAACCGCGCCTTGCCGACGATCTCCTTTATCTCGGGCCATTGCCTGTGCCCGAGTATTTCGATGTTTGCTCCCGCGGCCTGTTCCGCCGCTATCTCCTGCAGCGGGCCGCCGCCGATGATTTTTAATTTGCAGGGTAATTCTTTGGCAGCCTCGATCAACGTTCCGATCCCCTTTTCGTGCGACAGGCGCCCGACATAACAGTAATAATCGCCCTTGTCAAAGTTATCCCGCCGCACCTTCGCAGTGTCTATGAAATTACAGCATGTATGTATCTTCTCCGCTGCGAATCCGCCCTGCACCATTTTGTCCTTCAGGAACCGGCTCGGGGAAATGAAGGCATCGGTGTAATTCTCCAGTTTTTCACGCGGCCATTTCAGGGCTTCCCGATAAGCGATGTAACTGGCCATGCGCGAATTTTTCATGCACTTGTACTCGATTACCTTGTGCTTGTCCGAGAAACATGCCTCGCAGGGGGTTGCACCGTTGCGCAGGCAATCGTAACGGGGACACAGGAGTTTGTAGTCATGCAGTGTCCAGACGACCTTCACCCCCTTTTCGTGCGCGATCTTCGCAAGGATGGGGGAGAGCTGCGTGTGGATATTGCCCAGGTGTACGATGTCGGGGCGGAAGTCGTCCAGCAGTCTGGTGAATTTGCGCTTGACCTCCCCCGTGCCGAATGGCCGGAAGAAGGCTTCCAGCATTTTCAGTCCGGGCGTGAATTTTATTTCGCTCGGGAAATAGGTGCTCCAGGGGGATGGTATGTTTTCCGGATACTGCATGGCGAAAACGGCCGTTTCGTGCCCGTGCGACTCCAGGAGCTCCCCGAGGTTCAGGATGTAGGTGCAATCCCCGCCCCGGGGATAATAAAACTTATTGGCTAACAGTATTTTCATGGATCATGGATATGGTCGACGCAATTGTACCTGGCGATCCGGCCTGCTGAAAACGCCGATGTGGCTTTATAAACCGAAGCATCTGGCCAGTGCTTTGCTGCCTGTTTTACGGATTACTTTGGAGATCAGCACAGGCATATACAAAGCCAGCAGGATGCTCACGACGTACAGGGGCCAGTAGAGGCAATCCATCCCGAGCCGGGCATAGGCGAACCGGATCGCCATCTGGAAGAATATTCCCATCAGGAATATCTGAAACGTATATTCCCTGAAACTTCCGAAAAGTCCGGGGAAGCGCCGGGATAAAAACATGCAAAGGGGCAGCGAGAAAAATATTCCGACGAAAATATTCAGTAGCGGAATGCCAGGGAACAGCGAACAGAACACCATCAATGCCGTGCAGCACGAAAGGAGCGCAGGGTTGTCCAAGAATTCCCCCCCCCGTATTTGGAGACCAATATCCCCGTATAAAAAAAGAGCAGGTAACTGGACGCATATGAAATGCAGAACAGCTCTATGTCCTTCGGGAAAAAGAAATAGATGAGCAGGGCGGCACAGAACACCACTCCGCTCCTTAGCCTGCTGCCCAGCGACCATTTGTACACGGGGAAAAACAGGAACAGGACGAAAAGGGTCGATACGAACCACATCTCCGCCAGCGGGTTGGATTTGAACGTGATTATGTCGAGGATTTCCGACCAGGAAAAGTCTACCGGCCGTCTCATCAGCGGATTGAAGGCATATTTAAGGGAAAACGTCACGCATGTGAATGCGGCATAGGGGATCAGCAACCGCTTGGCCTTGTCCCCGATAGTCTCCGCGTACCCCTTGTCCCGTCCTATTTTGGTCAGGTAAAACAGAAATCCGGAAATGAACATGAACAACGGCATGTGGAAACTGTATATGATCCGTTCGATCTCCGCGCTTACGGGGGTCTCGGGATTTTGGAACACATTCGTCAATGTCACATGCCCGATGACGACCAGTAACATGCTCCATCCCTGAAGCACGGAGAGCCAGTTGATTCTGCTTATAGACATCTGTTTTTCCTTTAATGGTTCGGCCTTTTGTCATCCGGTAGCCGCTGCTGTTCGGTGGTAGGGAGGGGCCAGCGCTCCCGGAGATTTCTTCCCGATGACGGGCGGACAGTGGGTTTATGATTTTTCGTTCCTGAATATGTCCAGAAATGTCTGGGCAATGTGGGTGTTGGACAGTTTGTCCCGGTATGCAATGCAGTTCTTCACATAGAAACCGTTGTTGTCGATAATTTCCTCCAGTTCGGGGATACCCCATTGATTCTGCACGACTCCTAATTTATGCGTTTTGATATAGCTTGCGGAGGCTGGCCGTGTGTTCGTCAGAACCGGAGTTCCGGAAACGATAGATTCCGGGATGGAAACCACATTCAGATCCTTCCGCGTATTGATAAGAAAACAGAGGGATTCCTTGATATACAGGTTCAATTCCTGTTGGGGCAAAAAACCCAGAAAATCGACGTAGTCAGTCAGGTTCAGGTCGGATACTAATTTTCTTAAATTTGTCTCTTCCTCCCCGCGTCCTGCGATTAATAATTTGATGTCCCTGTAACGGTCGATCTTGTGTAGTTGGTCGTATATCCGGATTATACCGTCGATATTCTTTCTGCGAATCAACTGGGAGGAGCTGATAATCTGCCGTTTTTTTATGGTCGAGCAGGTGAATTTGTCGACATTTATGCCGTGTTCTACGCAGCGAGTGCTCGTTTGGTGCATATATTTGCAGATGAAATCATAGGCCTGTGCGGATCGGGGTATTACGGTCGACACCTTTTGCATGAATAAACGTGCTATTACGTTATGCCATATTTTCGACGGAATCCTGTGGAATTTGTTTTGATGTGCCGTCAATTCTTGCCAAATGACGGTTTTCTCAGGGCAAATACCGGCTGCAAACAGAGATTGGAACGAAAAAATTTCACTCGATATCAGCAAATCGTACGAAGTGTGATGCTGTTTTATATAAGAATATAATTCAGTAGAATAGGGTAGTACCGAAGGGGGAAATATTTTTATGTGTTTGGATTCGAAAAACAGGATTTCGAAATCATACGCTTCACTCTCTTGCGGTCGGTATTCAGCGGCAGCAGCCAATGTTATCGCGTGTCCCAAATGCTTGAATCCGAGGCAGAGGTTGTAAATCATCGTGTCCTTGATTGAAGTTACGGCCGGGATGGTGTCTTTTTCTGCCGTAAAGAGTATCTGGTTGAGTATCAGGATTCGCATTTGTAGCCTCTATTTTTCGATCAATCCGAACAAGCGGGTTTTTGCGATTGAACTGAATCGCCAGATGCTTTGAATGAGACGGTTACCCCATGACGGGGTTCTGTTCAGAATCCGAAGGAACAACATTTTCCTGTTGTTGAGCCGGGTGTAGGCAAACTCTTTCTCCACGGACTTCGATACACTTTTATTGTTTCTCAGTGCCTGTGTGACAGCATCCGTAATGGCCCAATATGCAATGACCTCGTTCAAATAGGGCTTTCGGGGATCGTAGAGGCTTTTGAACAAGTCGGCCTGAATATGTATGTTCCTGTTTAGCCGATCCCGGAATGTCGATTCCTGATACTCGTAACTCATCAGGATATTCGGCGTGACGCAGACTTCGTACCGACTGGCGATCTTCATCCACATATACAGGTCTTCCCCTGTATGGGAATCCTCCGGGAAGCCCCCGACCTCTGCAAAAACCTCCGGGGGGATAACTATGCACGAAGCATTGCAAAATGGACTTTTGTATTTGAAGTATTCTTTGAAATAATCCTTTATGATACCCTCGGTCGGATAAGCATACGGTATTTCCCGGTGTTTCTTCCGCAAAATATATCCCGCCGAATAGATGCCGCATCCGGGATACCCGTTTATCAGTCGGGCCATTTCGGCAAGGAAATCCGGGAACCAGATGTCGTCCGCGTCCAGGAAGGCGATGTATCTTTTCCGGGATTGCTTTATCCCGTAGTTGCGGGCTGAGGATACGCCGCCGTTCGGCTTCGAAAAGACCCTGATCCGGGGATCGTCGAATTGGCGAGCGATCTCCAGGCTGCGATCCGTCGATCCGTCGTCGACGATATTTATTTCAAAATCGGGGAACGTTTGATCCAATACGGACTGTACGGTATCGCGGATACAGTCTTGTTTATTATACAGGGGGATTACAACGGAGAACATTGGGAACGGTTAATTGAAGAATATATTGGAATAGGGTACGATTTCGCTGAGATTTTTGGACAGATAATATATATAGACAGAAAGCCCGTACACAATGAATAACACGATATACAAATTTTTTTGGAATGATTTTTTGACCAGATATAAAAGGTTCGGGATGGCTACGATCTGCATCAGGCTGAAATAACTGACAACACGGCCTGAAAATGCACCCAGTCCGGCAAGTAAGTTGACCATGATTACCCCGAGGATATATAATTTGAAATAGATATTGTTCGCATCCTTATTGATGTACAACATGAATACGGCTACCAGATTGAGCCCCAGGTTGGAGAGCAGATTCCTCGATTCGTTTACGGTTCCCCCGCTTAGGTAATAATCATAGTTGCTCGAAGCGAATAAATTGGCTATGGGTTCGAGCGCCTCCTTGAATCTGGCCGTAAAGAACATGCCGATAATAAAACTGATGGCTATCGCGAGCGTATATCTGAGCCTGTTGTCGAAATTCAGGTTCGCCTTATAAAACGCCCAGACGAGCAGGAAGACATATAAAGCGGACATATGTATGGCCGTTGCCAATAGCATCAGCAGCAGGTAGTATTTGTTTTTGCCTTTTTCCAGAAAGGGGATGGCCAACAACAGAAATGACATTGCCACCGACTGGCGCATCGCGTTCAGGGAGTTGCCGTAAAAGTACAGGGCGATATAAAGGAAGACCGAGAACAGCGGCCATTTGCTTTGCTTTTTGAGCGCATAGAACAGCGGTATGGCGTTCAGGGCAGCCAACATGACCAGCAGGCCCCTGTAATTGTCCGCGTTGCGGAAATACCTTAACATCGCCAGCCAGATAAACTCCGCGGTTTTATAATTGTCGCTGGCTGCTACGTAGGCGTCGTTGTTGGCGTATTGATAATATATTGTATAATAAGCTTCGGAATCCGTTCCCACACCCAGACTGCGGTAGGCGGCCAGAAAAAACAGGGCGAAGGCGACCCCTATGTATACGACTTTGTTGTCGGTTCCTTTTACGAGCGATAAAAGGAGCACGATCAAAGCCAGGTAAATGTAAAACTCCATGTCTATTTGTTGAGGTTTGTACGGAGGAAAAGAAGGGATTTCTCCCGCTCCGATTGCAAGATCCCATTACACCGCTCCCAATCGACCGGATCCGATATCAGGCTGTCGGTCAGCTCCTCGGCGCCGTGTATCAACCTGCTTGAAAGGCCGAATGTTTTCAACAGGGAAGTAAAACGGGTTTCACCCCGGCCGCTGTTGGCTATGGCGATGAACGGTTTGTTGAACAGGATGGAGAACACGCAGCCGTGGAAAGAGTCGACGACCACGTACCGGGCGTCCATGAACCCGCGCAGCCATTGCTCTACCGCAGGGGATGTACACGCTGCCGGATACATCGCACAGTTCAGGACGTCCGCTTCCCGGGAAGGCATCACGCTGAACGGGGCGAGCCCCAATTTCCGGGATACGCGGCCGACGATCGCCGATTTCTCCGGTGAGGGGTCGAGGATATAGGTCAGCAGGTTCCCCGTGCTCAGGGGTGTGTGCCGATCCTTTACCAGTTTCTCGTACTGTTCCCGCGAGAGCAGCATCGTCGGGTCGAGGACATGTTCCGCCGCGACTCCCAGATAATCCCGGCACAGTGTCACGCCGGAGTCCTCACGCACGGATACGGCGTCGAATTTTTTTGCATAACCGGCGCACACCTGTTGCGCTTGCCGGTCGTATTCCCAGGTGTCGACCCCGAACGATGCCGCGTAGGCGACCCGGACGATATTGTCCCGCCGGTCGAAGTCGATGAAATAGTTGGTGATGCAGGGCGAGTAGACCGGACGCCAGACCTGGTCGCTTCCCACGACATATGTATCGATATGCTCGTTGCCGGCAGCCTGTCGGAGTTCTTTTGTCCCCATGAGCGGCCGGGTGTGCGGGATATTCCTGTCGATGAACGCCGAGGTATGTCGGCTGATTGTCCGTATTTGCCCGGCAGTCATCCATATGGACAGGATGTTTTCTTTTTTTTCTTTGCCGAGGCAATAGCGCAGCGTCCGTTTTGCGGTGCGGAGCACTTTTCGAAGGAATGGGGTATGGTGGTGCCTGTCCAGCACGCACACCTCGTGCCCCAGCCCCTTCAATACTTCGCACAGCGCATAACACTGGAGTATCCCGCCGTAATTCCTCAGCAGCGGTTGGGTCAATATGCCTATTTTCATCGTAATAGTTTAATGAGCCGGCCCGCTGCCCGGCGTAACCGTGTCCTGAGAGGTACTCTTGTAAGCCGGTCTGTCAGCCGGAAAAAATCTTCTTTCCCGAAGCTGTCGAAAAATATTTCCCTTTGCGGAGGAACGGGAACAGAGGTTTCGATCACATGATTTCCCTTAAGAGCTTGTTCGTATTTAACCTCTTGTGAAATAATTGGCAATTTGTCGTACAGGCATTTCCCCTTGGCCGTATTGACCAATACCAATCCGGTTCCTTTGTCGTCATCCAGCCTTGGCATTATACGTTCGATCCCCCAAAAATCCGCCAAGGTAATATCAGCCCCGGATTTGCCCGATTTTGACGGACACCGATAGCAGGATGGACGCAGATATAAATTGGCGAGGAATCCGCGCATGTACATGTTCCTGTAAAATTTTTCAGTATACAGGGCCGTTTTTTCAGGAGATGAAAGGTGGGCGGAGAAACTGAACTCTTTCCATCCGGTGCATTTATCCCGGAAGTAAATCCCGTCGAGCCTGCCCTCCGGAGGTAAATCTGCAACGAGCCTCTCCACGTATTTTTTCCATACGCCCGGGCTGGGTACCCCGTGGCATACGATGTCAATGGTGAACAGATTGCCGTATTCTTTCCCGAGGACCCGGTGCAATCCCGCAATCTGGCAGGGTGTCCCGGTGAATAATACTTCGCGGCCCTGTTGCAGGAATGCCCCTGCCTGCCTGAATGCCTCCCCGATCCTGCTTTGCACGTATTTGCTGCCCCGGAATGCGGCCAGTCCGTCCATGCTTTCCGTGTAGCCGTGCACGACCTCCCAATTTTCGTTGAACCGGGCTCCGAAGACCACTCCGCCCCGTCCGATGATCTGTTCGGCCAGTAATGTGAAAACCCCGCCTGAGGAACTCTGCATCCGGATTTCTTCATTCCCGTTCCAACCGGCCAGGACTTGCAGGGGCTTGCTTTCCGGATTTTGGTCGATGACCGGGCACACTTTTTCGCACAGGCCGCAGCCGATACACCGGGCTTTATCCACCCGGGGGTAAACGAACCCTTCCGCATCTTCGAACTGCTCTATGCATTGCCTCGGGCATTTCTGTACGCATGCGTTGCAACCGCAGCAATCCCGTTTATCCCGGATTTCGATCATGTTATGAAAAACCTATATATTTTCGGATGGAGGCAGGTGCCAGTTTCATGGTAACGACGATGACGGCAATACTTATTGCCAGCACCAATATGAAATTGAAATTGTGGTAACCTGCGAATTTATTCAGGGCCATGTTGACCAGCATGTGGATCAGATAAATGCCGAATGACAGTTCTCCGATCCGGGTGATGCCGCGAATGACAAGGTGGTCTTTATGCGCCGCCACATGAGTTTTCAGCGGGCTTACGAACATCATAATGATGAAATAAAGGGAAAACAGGAAGGAAAAAACCTTTATGCCCAATCCCGTGACCTGCCCCGTGCAATGCATGATAATGAAGCTTTCAGCGACCGACAGCACGTAAAACAGGATGACCGGCAGATAGACGTATTTCGTGTCGAACGTATGGTTGCGCAGGTAGATCCCCGTCACGAAGAACATGATCCACAAGGGGAATGGCCCGGCATATACGATCAGCGGGATTTCCAGCCGGTAGCCGTAAAACAGGATTTCCAGCATGCATATACATATGATGCTGATGGCGACCGCAATTTCCCCCCCCCTTAAGGATCGTCCCATTTTCTGCAATACCGGCAGTAATGCGTAGTACTGGACGATCAGGATGATAAAGTAATAAATCGAGAACCCTCCGAAAAAAAACAACAGCCATGTAATTACCGGGCTTTCCCGGTGCAGATAGGATAAAACCAGATAGGGAACCGACCATACCAGCATGGGAACATATACTTTGGCCGCCTGTTTTTTCAGGAAGCTTCTATATGCCGCCGGGGAATCCACTTTTTTATTCGCCATGAAATAACCCGAGATTGCCAGAAACAGCGGGACGGCCGCATTCAGCAGGTTCCTGAACTCCACGCCGAAAAAATTCAGGACAGGCCCTTCCATGGCGGAAAAGTCGATGCAATGCAGGCATACGACCATAATGATGGCGATGCCCCTCAGAAAGTCGAAATAGAGAATGCGTTGCATCACTTTTCGGTTTTGGATTTTATTCTTGCCAATATGGCTGTGATTTTTGAAGAGACGAAGACCTTTTCACCTGATGTCAATCCGAAATAATAGATGGAGATGCTTGTCGATAAGGTACATACGAGGCATACCGCCAAGAGATTCCATATTCCGTGCCCGGGATGGCAATATATTACCGCCAGCGGCGCTGCGAGCGCGATTGCCGTTACCTTGGAAATGCACCACACTACCTTGATGAAATATTCCCGCAGTGAAAGTTCAATCATTCTTTTGAGCATCAGCAGGCGTGCGTACTGGGCTATTATTTCTATACATAAATGGACGACAAAGACCGCATATGCCGGCAATCCGCATTTCAGACAAACGTAGGAAACGGGCAGAATCAGCAGCAACAACCCTCCGACTACGCTTTGGTAGAGTTTTATTTTCCCCGTGGCCGAGGCCGCGACGATCAGCGGGTTTGAGATCGCATATATCCATGTTATGCATAGCATGATCCTTAAAAATATGACCGTATCTTCCGGGACGATTTTCAACCAGATTGTCAATATCGTCTTTGTCTCGATCAGGACGGGAAGCGATAAGAGCAACAGCAGGAAAAATGAAAATTTGGCACTCCGGAAAACCAGACCATGCATATATTCCAGGTCGCCGGTCGCGTATGACTTGGTAATTTGCGGGTTGATGGCCGTTTGGAAATTATTGCTGAATTGGCTTATGGCGGTTTGCGCCTGCACGGCAATACCCCTGGCTGCATTCACGACCGGCCCGAAGAACATATTCAGCAGCAGGTTCAGCCCCTGCGTAAATGTGATGGCCGCCAGGTTGCCGAACATGTTCCAGCCTGCGAACCCCGTCATCTCCTTGAATAAACCCCTGTCCCATATCCAGCGATATTTTGTTTCGTTGAAATACCTGTTGCAGTACCAACCGTAACAAAGGCGGATAATAAGTTGGACAACGACAATCAATACGGCGTACAATATCAGTTTATCCGTATGGAAGCATAAGAGGAAATAAACGATCAGTAATTTTAGGGTAACCTCTATAATCGAAATATAGGCGAATGCACTCATCTTTTCATGGGCGATGATAGCCGCATTGTAGGGTACACTCATAATCATTATCACCGATGCGAGCACCGAGCATTGGAATACCCAGAAAGCGGCATCCATGCGGTCGGCCGGAATCTGCATTTTATTCCACAGGAACCAAAGCCCGATTGTTTCCGCCAGCAGTATTATCAGAAAAGATATGAGGGCATGTATCGAAAGGCTGGTCGAAAAAACCTTTACCAGCTGCGCCTTATTGTTTTGCCCCAGTTCAAAGGTCAGGTATCGCTGGGTCGCGGAAGCCATGGATCCGTTGATAAACCCGAACATGGCGACTATGCCTCCGACAACATTGTAAATTCCGAAATCCTCCACCCCCAGGATGTTCAATACCACACGGCTGGTGTAGAGACTTACAGCCATGGTAATAAGCATCCGGAAGTAGAGCAGAAGCGTATTCTTGGCTATTCGTTTATTATTTGGGGAGATTTCCTGCATTTCGGGCCGAACGCTACATCCGTCAAATGACGCTTTTACCTGTCCTTATACATGCTCTGATAGTATTGCTGGTATTCGCCTGAGGTTATGTCGTCCATCCATTTTTGGTTTTGGAGGTACCAGCGGACAGTTTTTTCGATTCCTTCCTCGAACTGCAGGCTGGGCTCCCAGCCCAGTTCGCGCTTGAGTTTGCGCGAGTCGATGGCGTACCTCAGATCGTGGCCTGCGCGGTCGGTGACGTACGTAATCAGTTTCTCCGATGTCCCTTCGGGATTGCCCAGCAGCCGATCCACCGTCCTGACGATCACCCGTATCAGGTCGATGTTCTTCCATTCGTTGAAGCCCCCGATGTTGTACGTAGCGGCGACCTTGCCCCTGTGGAAGATCACGTCGATGGCCCGTGCATGATCCTCGACGTACAGCCAGTCGCGCACGTTCTGCCCGCGGCCGTACACGGGCAGCGGCCTTCGGTGGCGGATGTTGTTGATGAACAGCGGGATGAGCTTCTCCGGAAACTGGTAGGGCCCGTAGTTGTTCGAGCAGTTGGTCACCAGCGTCGGCAGCCCGTACGTGTCGTGGTAAGCCCGCACGAAGTGGTCGGACGAGGCTTTCGAGGCCGAGTAGGGGCTGTGCGGGGCGTACTTCGTCTCTTCGGTGAAGAACTCCTCGCCGAAGGGCCCGCCGCCGCTCTCCCCGCCCGCAGCATCTCCCTCGGGACGGGTCAGCTCCAGCGCCCCGTACACCTCGTCGGTGGAGATGTGGTAGAACAATTTGCCCTCCCACTCTCCGTTCCAGTATTCCCGTGCCGCCTCGAGCAGCGAGAGCGTGCCCAGGACGTTCGTACGCGCGAAGGTGAACGGATCCCTGATCGAGCGGTCGACATGGCTTTCGGCCGCGAGGTGGATGACCCCGTCGATGTCATACTGACCGAACAGCGCCCGCAGCATATCCAGGTCGCAGATGTCCCCCTTCTCGAACACGTAGTTCGGGGAATCCTCGATGTCCCGCAGGTTGGCGAGGTTCCCCGCATAGGTCAGTTTGTCCAGGTTCACGATCCGGTAATCCGGGTATTTCGTCACGAACAGGCGTACTACGTGCGAGCCGATAAAGCCCGCACCGCCCGTAATCAGGATGGTGCGTTTCATGGGTTATTTTCTGTGAGTCGTTTCATGCAGTAGATCAAAGCCTCCCTCCAGTGGGGGATGTCCATCCGGAAGGTCTCTTTGAATTTGGTCTTGTCCAGCACCGAGTAGGCCGGGCGGGTGGCCTTCGTGGGGTATTCCGACGTGTGGCAGGGGATGATGCGGCACGTGCCGTGACCCGCGGCCGCGGCGATCTCCACCGCGAAGTCGTACCACGAGCACACGCCCTCGTCGGTGAAGTGGTACACCCCCTCGTTGCCCGCGTAGCGCCCCGTCTCGATCAGGGAGAAGATCGCAAGCGCCAGGTCTCCGGCGTAGGTCGGAGTGCCCACCTGGTCGAAGACCACGCGCAGCGTCTCGCGCTCCGAGGTCAGACGCAGCATCGTCTTCAGAAAGTTGTTCCCGTACTCCGAATAGAGCCACGCCGTGCGCAGGATCAGGTAACGGCATCCCGAGGCCTTCACGGCCTCTTCGCCCGCCAGCTTCGTACGACCGTAGGCCCCCAGCGGCGAGGTCGCCATAGCCTCCGTGTAGGGCGTATGTTCCGTGCCGTCGAAGACGTAGTCCGTCGAGATGTGGATCAGCGTCGCGCCCGTCTCCTTGGCCGCAGCCGCGAGGTAGGCCGCGGCCTTGTGGTTGAGCAGGTCGGCTGTCGGTTCATCCTCCTCGGCCTTCTCCACGTTCGTGTACGCCGCGCAGTTGACGATCACGTCGATACGCCGCTCCTTGACCATTTGTAGTACCGCCCCGGCGTCGGTGATGTCCAGCTCCGCGACATCCGTACAGATATAGTTGTTGGGCGACACGCTCCCAAGCTGCCGCAGCGAGCTCCCCAACTGCCCGTTGGCGCCCGTAATCAGGATATTAAGCATAGTAGTCCGTATTGTAGTCGAACAGTTCCGCGGCCTCCTCCAGCCGCGGGTGGCCGCTGTCCTTGGGCGAGAGGACGACATCCCCCGGTGCCAGGTGCCAGTCGATGCCCAGCGAGGGGTCGTCCCACGCGATGGCGCCCTCCGATTCGGGGGCGTAGGCGTTGTCGCACTTGTATTGGAATACAGCCTCGTCGCTCAGCACCGAGAAGCCGTGCGCGAAGCCCCGCGGCACGAAGAACTGCCGTTTGTTGTCTTCCGTCAGTTCCACCGAGACGTGCCGCCCGAACGTGGGCGAGCCCCGGCGGATGTCCACCGCGACGTCCAGCACGCGGCCCCGGACAACGCGCACCAGCTTCGACTGTGCATGCGCCCCCCGCTGGAAGTGAAGACCGCGAAGAACGCCGTACTTCGACATCGACTCGTTGTCCTGCACGAACCGCACGGGGCGTACGAGCCTGTCGAAGGACTGCTCAGAATAGCTCTCGAAAAAATAGCCCCGCTCGTCTCCGAAGAGATCGGGTTCGAGGAGGACGACACCTTCTATTTCGGTAGGGATGACTTTCATGGTATCAGTGTCGGGTTTCGTCGGTGAGTTTCAACAGGTACTGCCCGTACTGGTTCCTGAGCATCGGCTGCGCCAACTCCCGGAGCTTCGCGGCCGTGATCCAGCCGTTATGGTAGGCGATGCCCTCCAGGCAGGCGATCTTGAGGCCCTGACGCTTCTCGATGACCTCCACGAAGATCGAGGCCTCGGCCAGCGAGTCGTGCGTGCCCGTGTCCAGCCACGCGAAGCCGCGCTGAAGCGTCTGCACCTTCAGCTCGCCGCTTTGCAGAAACGACTGGTTCACGCTCGTGATCTCAAGCTCCCCGCGCGCCGAGGGCTTGATACCCTTCGCTACATCGACGACCTTGTTCGGGTAGAAGTACAGGCCCACGACCGCGTAGTTCGATTTCGGGTGTTCCGGTTTCTCCTCAATCGACAGGCAGTTGCCCGCCGCATCGAACTCCGCCACGCCGTAACGCTGGGGATCGTCGACCCAGTAGCCGAAGACCGTGGCCTTGCCATCCTCCTCGGCCGTGCGGACTGCCTCGCGAAGAAGACCCGTGAAGCCCGAGCCGTGGAAGATATTGTCCCCCAGAACCAGACACACGGAGTCATCGCCGATGAAATCCGCGCCGATAAGGAATGCCTGTGCAAGACCGTCCGGGGACGGCTGCTCGGCATAGCTGATACGAACCCCGTAGTCAGAACCGTCGCCCAGCAAACGACGGAAACCGCCCAAATCCTCTGGCGTAGAGATCAGGAGGATGTCGCGGATGCCAGCCAGCAGCAAGGCCGATAAGGGGTAGTAGACCATCGGCTTGTCGTAAACAGGCAACAGCTGCTTGCTGACGCCCTTCGTGATCGGGTACAACCGTGTACCGCTCCCACCCGCCAAGATTATGCCTTTCATAGGTTTATGAAATTAATATGCGTTCTCATCCTGCCGCAGGGCATTCCATACCGTCATGAAGATGATGCGGATGTCGAGCAGCAGCGACCAGTTTTCCAGGTACCAGATGTCGCGGCGTACGCGGCCTTCCATCTGGCTCAGGGAGTGGGTCTCGCCGCGGTATCCCGTCACCTGGGCCCATCCCGTGATGCCGGGTTTGATCAGGTGGCGAACCATATATTTGTTGATGAGTTTCGAGTATTGCTCGGTGTGCTGGAGCATGTGCGGCCGCGGCCCCACGATTGACATGTCGCCCCTGAGCACGTTGATGAACTGGGGCAGCTCGTCGATGCTCGACCGGCGCAGGAAATCCCCGAACCGGGTCTTGCGCGGGTCGTCCCGGGTCGCCTGCACCCTGTCGGCGTCGGCGTTGACGCGCATCGAACGGAATTTGATGCACCTGAACGTCTGGCCGTTCTCCCCGCTGCGCTCCTGCAGGAAGAGCACCGGGCCGCGCGAGGTCAGTTTGGTGCCTATGGCCACGAAAATATAGATGAAGGGGAACAGCGTGCAGAGGAACAGGCTTGAGACGCTGACGTCGAATGCCCGTTTGATAAACCGGTTCGACGCCTGCCGCAACGGCTCCTCGCGGATGTAGAGGATCGGTACGTTGCCCAGCAGTTCGAGGTTCATCGTGCGCTTCATGTAGTTGCGCAGGTTGGGCACGTAGAAGAAGCGGACGAAGTTGTTTTCGCAGAAATCCATGATCGGGAATATCTCTTCCGCGTAACGATCCGTCGAGAGGCAGCAGTACACTTCGTTTACCGGGTGTGCCTCCAGCCACGGCAGCGCCTCGTCCACGCTTCCCAGGCAGGGGGTGTTGTCCGGCAGGGTGTGGTCGTCGTGGTTGCTGAAATAACCGAGTACGCGGTAGCCCGTGCTGGTGTTGTCGACCATTTCGTGGTATACCTCCTGTGCATTGTCCTTGCTCCCGACGATGATCACGCGGCGGGCGTTGCGCCCGTGTCCGCGCGTGACCTTGACCACGATGCGGCAGGTGTAGCGCCACAGCATCAGCAGTACGGTGAGCACGATGTAGAACGTCCCCATCAGGTGCACCGGCAGCAGCCCGTAGCTCCATACGGTCTGGATGAGCACGAAGAACCCCAGGTGACAGAGTACGACGTAGAATACGCGGCGGATGATCTCCTCGTAGGGGACGATCCGCGAGGAGAGGATCACGCCGAACCACGAAAGGCCCGGGATGAAGCAGATGTTGAGACAGGCGAATATCTCCAGCGAGCGGGCGATACAGGCCGGTTGCGGATACAGCGTAAGCGCCAGTATCCAGGACAGGTTCAGTAAGAATAGGTCTCCGATGATGACGGGAAGCTTTATGAGCAAAGACTCCCGCATGACTTGTTTCATAACCGAAAATTTAGAGGCGTTAATTTTCGAATTAACGTTGCGCAGATTGCGTATGTGTGGGAAGAAGGATCTGCTGATTTATTTTTTCGATATACCTCAGCGGCACGTAAGCCGTCAGTGCGGTGGCTATGTCCTTGATCGCCACGGCGACCTTGCTGTGCCCCTTGTGCCGGATGTAGCGGCCCTCGATCCCGGCGAACACCCCGCCGGTCACGCGGACGGCATCGCCGCTGGCCAGGTCGACGTCCTGCGGTGCCACGATCTCGACATGTTCGTTCCGTGTCGCCACGACCGCCATGAAATCCCGCATCTGGTTGTCCGGTATCACCGTCGGTGCCTTTGTCTCCCGATCCATGATGTAGCGGATCGGCAGGGTGGTGCAGGCCTTGATCTCCTTCAGGCGCACGGCCGAGGTGCAGATGAACAGCAGGTTGTGGATGAGCGGCTCCCAGACCTTGCGCGTCCGCTCCCCGTATGTCCGCCGGGCGAAGTGCATCGGGATATAGCTCTCCACGCCGATGCCGTCCAGATAGCCCTTTACGAGCATCTCGCGGCCGTAGGTGACGCGCAATGCGTACCAGCGTTGTTTGTTTTCCGGATTTTCAGCCATGGGCATACCCTGGGGACACCTCCGCATGGGTGCGGTTGTCACGCGATGAAATAATTGTGTAGGAATACGACTCTTGTCTCATGTACATCCCTACGATAGGGCCTGCGCATTTTTTCCTGTCGAACGCAAAGATACGAATTTTTCCCGCTCCGCCAACAACTCTGCTGCCATGCCGGGAATAGGCCATTCGGCCCGCGTAACAAACAATAAAGGACACAAAAAGGGCTGGATATTCCAGTTTTGCGCCTCTTTATGTCCTTATTTCTTGCCGATATGCACTAAAAAGCGTATACCTTGCGTTGTTTTACGATGCAAATATAGCTCTTTATTTTTAAATCCAAAATATCCGGCAAAAGATTTTCCCGGATCATGGCTGTTTTTGTCCTTTCGCGGCCAGCTTTCCCCGGGGGCGGATTCGGCCGGGAATTCCGGCGCCTGCGGCCTGCGGCTACCTGAATACGGTGAATTTCTCGTTCCACTGGCCGCGCACCGTATCGTAATAATATCTCCATACGGGTGTCCGGAGCACTTCGCGCAGCCGCCAGCGGTTCCGGTACGGGCCGGAGAGTTTGCGGAACAAGCGCGGCAGGGGTTTGTCCGGCATCGGCGACAGGGTGAGTACCTCCTCCATGAACCGTCCGAGCATCCCCGCTTCGCATTCCGGGCCCGGAACCTCCGCCCCGAGGTATTCCACGGCGGCGGCCGTCATCAGGTCGGCGAACCTGTCCATGCGGTAGTCCTCCATCGCCGTGCGGAACAGTGCATGGTCGATCTCGTCCCAATGCCGTGTCAGGAAACATGCCCAGTCGCAGAGGTGCCGCAGTACGATCCCTTCCTTCTGGAAATGCACGGCGGCGTGGCGTATCAGGAATATGGCGTTGAACGTCGCCGGGGGCGTCTGTATGCCCGGCGCCAGGCCGTGCGTGCCGTCCTTCTCCAGTAACCGCACCAACAGGGCGTTCAGCTCCCGCTCCGTCCTGTTGCGGCGCACGTTGAGTATTGTCCTGTGGTTTTCTATCAGCACCCCATCCCAGATGTATTCCGAATGCTTGGGGACGTCGAAATAGAGGTGTGCCCCGATCTCATGCAGGACGCGGTCGCCCTTGTCCGATTGGCCGTAGAGGTAAATGTCGATGTCGCCGCATTCCCGGTGCTCCGGGATGGGGTAGTCGCGGCTCAGCCCGAGCCCTTTGAGCAGCAACATGCGGAGCCCCTCTTCGGAGAACCGCGCTGCGAGTTTTGAGGCCGTTTGCTGCTGGTGGCGGTACCTTTCCTCCAGTTTCTCGGCCGACAGCGCCCAGCGTATGCGGGTTTCGCGCGGCGGCTGCTCCGCTGCGGGCAGCCGGCGTATGCCGTCCCACACGACGGCGCTCAGTCCGTGGTCGGCGGCCATGCGGTAAATCCGCTCCCACGATCCCGGCGTGACGGCGGTGTCGGCGGTATCGCTCACGGGGGCGGCCCCGAGGCCCGCTCCGCTGCTCACCAGCCGGATGAAATAAAGGGTATCCTTGTCCAATGGCATTGAAAGGTTTGTCGTCCGATAGTGCCGCAAAGATACGACAATCTTGCGAATAATCAATTATGCAGGAAATTGCGGCTTGCAGCCACGAAAAAACGGCCGCCTTGTTCAAGGCGGCCGTTCTCCGTGATCCCGCTGGGGCTCGAACCCAGGACCCCAACATTAAAAGTGTTGTGCTCTACCAGCTGAGCTACGGAATCTCCGTGTGCCAATCGGAAATTACTTTCCGTTTTGGTGGTGCAAATGTATAGAATATTTTTGTTTTACCAAAATAAAACGATATTTTTGTACTCGTTAATACGAAAAAATAAACTTTAAATCCACAATACCTATGTGTAGAGCGCTAATTATCGGTGCCGGAGGTGTCGGGACGGTCGTCACCCAGAAAATCGCAGCCAATCCCGTCTTTTCGGACGTGATGCTGGCCAGCCGAACCAAATCCAAATGCGATGCCGTTGCGGCGGCCATCGGCGGCAACCGCGTGAAGACCGCCCAGGTCGACGCCGACAATGTGCCGGAGCTCTGCGAGCTGTTCCGCGCCTTCAAACCCGACATCGTCGTCAACGTGGCGCTTCCTTACCAGGATCTGACCATCATGGACGCCTGCCTCGAATGCGGCTGTAATTACCTCGACACGGCCAACTACGAACCCAAGGACGAGGCCCATTTCGAATATTCGTGGCAGTGGGCCTACCAGGATCGTTTCAAGGCCGCCGGGCTCACGGCGATCCTCGGCTGCGGTTTCGACCCCGGCGTGACAGCCATCTTCACGGCCTATGCCGCCAAGCACCATTTCGACGAGATTCACTACCTCGACATCGTGGATTGCAACGCGGGCAACCACGGCATGGCTTTCGCCACGAACTTCAATCCCGAGATCAACATCCGCGAGGTGACGCAGAAAGGGCGTTATTTCGAGAACGGCGAGTGGGTTACCACCGAGCCGCATGAGATACACCGTACGCTCAATTACCCGGGTATCGGCGAGCGCGAGTCGTATGTGATCTACCACGAGGAGCTCGAGTCGCTGGTCAAGAACTATCCGACCATTAGGCGTGCACGTTTCTGGATGACCTTCGGCCAGGAATACCTCACGCACCTGCGCGTCATCCAGAACATCGGCATGGCGCGTATCGACCCGATTATCTACAACGGCGTCGAGATCGTCCCGATCCAGTTCCTCAAGGCGGTGCTGCCCGATCCCAAGTCGCTGGGCGCCAATTACCACGGCCAGACCTCGATCGGCTGCCGTATCCGCGGCATCAAGGACGGCAAGGAGCGCACCTATTATATTTATAACAATTGCGACCACGAACAGGCCTACCGGGAGACCGGGACGCAGGCCGTCAGCTTCACCACGGGCGTACCGGCGGCGCTGGGCGCGTCGATGTGGGCCAAGGGGCTCTGGCGCGGTGCCGGCGTGTTCAATGTCGAGGAGTTCGATCCCGATCCGTTCCTGGCCGAGCTCGGCCAGCAGGGGCTTCCGTGGCACGAACTGTTCGACGTGGACATCGAGCTCTGACACGCCGGGGCGGTAAATTCCAAAAAGGGGATCGGTTTATGGCCGATCCCCTTTTTCGGTCGTGTCGATGCGTCGTTTCCGATCGCTGAGGCAAATTTGCATTCATGGTGTATTATATATGATACATTTTTATTATCTTTGGGCGTCAATTAACCCATTTGAATAGTATGAAAATGAAATGTATCCTATGTGCCGTCGCCGCACTTGCAATGTGCCCGACGTCCCTGTCCGCTGCTTCGGCGGAGGAAAAAGAGAAAGTGGAGTTCAAACGCCATTGGTTCATGCAGGTACAGGCGGGTGCCGCCTATACGCTCGGCGAGGTGGATTTCGGCAAGATGGTATCCCCGGCGGTGGCGCTCAACGCCGGGCACCGGTTCACGCCCGTGTGGGGTCTGCGCTTCGGCCTGAGCGGCTGGCAGAGCAAGGGCGCCTGGGTCTCGCCCGAGTCGGTCTACAAGTATGATTATTTGCAGGGCAACGTCGATGTGACGATCGACCTGGCCAACCTGTTCGGCAAGTTCAACTACCGCCGCACGGTCAATCCTTACCTGTTCGCGGGTGTGGGCGTGAACGGGGCGTTCAACAACGACGAAGCCAACGCCCTCGACGAACAGGGCTATACGCTCCAGAACGTGTGGTCGGGCAGCAAGGTCTTCGTGGCCGGACGCCTGGGGCTGGGCGTCGATTTCCGCTTTTCGGACTGCGTGTCGTTCGGCGTGGAGCTGAATACCAACATGCTTTCCGACAAATACAACTCGAAGAAGGCCGGGAACCTCGACTGGCAGTTCAATGCGCTGGCCGGGTTCACCTTCCGCTTCGGCAAGAACTATAAGAAATCGCGCCCGGCAGTCGCCGCTGCGCCCGTAACCCCCGCCCGGACTACCGAGCCCGCCCAAAAGGAGGAACCTGCCGTGCAGGAGCCCGCTCCCGTGCAGGCTCCGGTGACGAAGGCCGCCGAGAAGCCGGCAGCACTGCGTGAAAATATCTTCTTCCGTATCGGTTCGGCGCAGATCCGCACCTCCGAACAGGCGAAGGTCGCAGCGCTTGCCGAGTACCTGAAGGCCAATCCTTCCGCCCGGATCGAGATCGTCGGCTATGCCGATGCCGCTACGGGTTCGCACGCCATCAACCTGAAACTCTCGCGGCAGCGTGCCGCGGGCGTCGCAGCGGCATTGGAACAGGCCGGCATCGCTGCCGACCGCATCTCTGCCGAGGGCAGGGGCGACACTGTCCAGCCTTTCCCCGGGGTCGAACAGAACCGTGTGAGCATCTGTATCGCCCAATAAACAGGGCGGCGGCAGATTCCCTGCCGCCGCCTTTTTTTTGCCCTGCATTTCCGCCTCCGCCCCGTTGGCCGCCCTGATTTACCGGCTGCCGCCCTCGTTTTACTTGCCTGCCGCTTCCGCCGCCTCTTTTCACGTTCGACGTCAGTGTCTTGCCGTCCGTCGCGCTTGTCATCTCGCTGCCGCCGCTTCCCGGTTCCGGCAAGACAGAACATCGTTTCTGTGCCTTCCGGTCGCCATCGCGCAGGCCGTTTCTTGACCCCGTCCGTCGCGCTTGTCATCTCGCTGCCGCCGCTTCCCGGTTCCGGCAAGACAGAACACCGTTTCTGTGCCTTCCTGCCGCCATCGCGCCGGCCGTTTCTTGGCCCCGTCCGCCGCATTTCCCGCCTGTACTTCTGCCGTGTCTTTCAGCCGCAGGCCGCAAGACGGTAAGTATAAATACCTATTTCGCCGAAATTCCCCCTCGGGGCGTCATGGTTTAGCCGGTAATTTGCTATTTTTGCATCGTTTTGAGCGTCTCCGCCGTGCCGGGCAGCACCGTTTCCGGGCGGAGGGGACGAGGGATCGAATCCAATTGAAAACATTTCGATGATTGACTTCTTGAAGCTGCCTTCTCCGTGCTACGTCCTCGACGAGACGTTGCTGGATCGCAATCTGGCCGTGATCGACCGCGTGCGCCGCGAGTCGGGCGCCGAAATTATCGTAGCCCTGAAGGCCTGCGCCATGTGGAGCATTTTCCCCGAGCTGGCACGCCATTCCGACGGTGCCACGGCGAGTTCCGCCGCCGAAGCGAGGCTTGTATTCGAGGAGTACGGCAAGCCTGCGCACACCTACGCTCCCGTCTATACCGACCGCAATATCGACGAGATACTCCGTTGCAGCGACCATATCACCTTCAACTCGGTCGCGCAGTTCGAGCGCTTCGGGCCGATGGCGCTGTTGCGCGGCATTTCGTGCGGCCTGCGCATCAACCCGCAGTATTCGCCCGTGGAGACCGACCTTTATAACCCTTGTGTCCCCGGCTCGCGCCTCGGCGTTACGGCCGATGAACTGAACGATCTTCCCGCCGGGATCGACGGGCTGCACTTCCACGTGTTGTGCGAGTCGCGCCCGCACCACCTGAAGCTGGCGCTGGAAGCCGTCGAAAAGCATTTCGGGCAATATCTCGACCGGATCGGGTGGCTCAACATGGGCGGCGGGCACCTGATGACCCACGCCGAATACGACTGCGACGAGCTGATCGCCCTGCTGCGCGATTTCAAGTCCCGCCATCCCCGCCTGCGGCTGATCCTCGAACCGGGCAGCGCCTTCACCTGGAGGACGGGCTGCCTCGTCTCGACGGTCGAGGACATCGTCGAAAATGCCGGCGTGCATACGGCGATGCTCGACGTGTCGTTCGCCTGCCATATGCCCGACTGCCTCGAAATGCCCTATAAACCGGCCATCGTCGGGGCGCACGAACCCGCCGAAGGGGAGAAACGCTGGCGCATGGGCGGCACGAGCTGCCTTGCCGGCGACTACTGCGGCGACTGGGCCTTCGACCACGAGCTGAAGGTCGGCGAGCGCATCGTCTTCGAAGATATGATCCACTATACGATGGTCAAGACCACGATGTTCAACGGCGTGGCGCACCCCTCGATCGTCATCGCCCGCCGCGACGGGCGCACGGACGTCATCCGCGAATTCGGCTACGAGGATTTCCGCAACCGCATGTCGTAAATTACACAAACGCATATAAATGAAAGATTTTACACCTACCTCCTACACGCTCGAATGTGTCGCTACGGGGCGTGAGTTCGAGGACACGGGCTGGATGCTCTCCGATCCGCAGTGCAAGACGCCCTCGCTCATCCGTGCGAAATATGCCCGCAGGCAGCTCGAAGTGAAACCCGCCGAATACGGTCTTTACCGGTTCTGCGACTGGATGCCCGTGCGGCGTATCCTCAAGGGCTCCTCGGCGCCCGTCACCTACAAAAGCAAGGGGCTTGCCGCCCACCTCGGGCTGGAAAACCTCTGGATCACGTTCAACGGCTACTATCCGGCCATCGGCGCCACGATGTCTACCTGTTCGTTCAAGGAGACCGAAGCCTATTCGGTCTGCGGGCGTGCCGCCGAACACGAGGATCGTGTCCTTGTGGTCGCCTCGGCGGGCAATACGGCCCGTGCCTTCGCCAAGGTGTGTTCCGACAACAATATCAAGCTGCTCCTGTCGGTGCCTTACGACAATATCGGGGCGCTGTGGTTCGAGCATCCGCTCGACCCCTGCGTGAAACTCATCTCGTGTGCGGCGGGCGGCGACTATTTCGACGCCATCCACCTGAGCGACCTCGCCCTCAAGGGCCCCGGGTTCTATGCCGAAGGCGGCGCGAAGAACATCGCCCGCCGCGACGGCATGGCCACGACGGTACTTTCGGCCGTGACGACCATCGGCCGCATCCCCGACTACTATTTCCAGGCCGTGGGCAGCGGTACGGGCGCCATTGCCGCCTGGGAGGCCAACATGCGCCTGATCGGGGACGGCCGCTTCGGGACGAATACCATGAAACTCATGGTGTCTCAGAATGCGCCGTTCGTGCCGATGTACGACGCATGGCAGGCCGATTCGCGCAAGATGCTGCCCTACGAGGACGACAAGGCGCGCCGCGATGCGGAGATCATCGACGCCAAGGTGCTCTCCAACCGCCGCCCGCCCTACGGCATCACAGGCGGGCTTTACGATGCGCTGAAAGCCACGGGCGGAGAGTTCTTCGTCTCGACGAACGCCATGGCGCGCAAGGCGCGCAAGCTCTTCCACGAACTGGAGGGCGTGGACATCTACTCTGCGGCGGGCGTCGCACTGGCTTCGCTCATCAATGCCGTCGCCGCGGGCAAGGTCGAAAAGGACGCCACCGTCATGCTTAACGTCACGGGTGGCGGTGAGGAGCATTTCAAGGAGGGCAAGGAGCTCTGGTACCTCAAGCCCAGCCATGTATTCCCGCTCGAACCCGACACGGATGACGTGGTCGCCAAAGTCGAGGCGCTCTTCAACTGATCCCCGATACGATCCGGCTCCGGCCGGATCTTTTTTTCGGGCCGCCGCGTCCCTAATGCCGCCCCGCGGCAAGGGGGCGGCAGCTCCGTACTTTGGCCCCGTTTCCCGTTCGCTGCCTCGCCCGTTTCACGGCGCCGGCGCGAGTCCCGCTCTGCCCTCCGGCGCAGTCCTGTATTCCGAGTGCGCTGTCTTTGCTGTCGTCCTGCCTGCTTCCTTGCCTGTTTCACGGCGCCTGCGCGAGTCCTGGTCTGCCCTCCGGCGCAGTCCTGTATTCCGAGTGCGCTGTCTTTGCTGTCGTCCTGCCTGCTTCCTTGCCTGTTCCACGGCGCCGGCGCGAGTCCTGGTCTGCCCCGGTATAGTCCTGTATTCCGAGTGCCCCGTCTTGCCCGCCTCCAATCCGCTTCCCTGCCTGCTTCACGATGCTTGCGTGTGTTCCTGTACGTTTCCCTGCCCCGATCCTGTATTCCGGGCGGGACACTGTCCCTGTCCGCTGCCTGCCGCATGTGCCGGTGCATTTTCCGGTGCCGGGAAAGAAAACGGCCGCAAAGGCCGGAATACTGCCGGAAACTATTATCTTTGCAGCGGTTTCCGGAGGGCGGCGCGCAGCCGGGCCTCTCACCGGGAGCTCCGATTTTTTTTTATTATTAACCCAACAAATTCAAGATGAAAAACATCCGAACCAAGCAGACTCCCTGCTTCAGGCGTTGGAGCCGCAAGGGCTGGGCAGCCTTTGCGAGCCTGCACCGCCATGTAACCATCGGAGTCCTCGCCGTGACGATGTCGATCCTCTTGCTCGCGACGCAACATGCGTCTGCGCACGATGCCGATACGGCCGCCGTCCTCAAAACGCTGAGGATCGACGAGGTTGGCATTTCGGGCAGCCAGTCCGCCCCGACGCGCAACGTACAGTCGCAAACCCCGCTTTTCGACCGGAAAGCACAGGCCGCAGCGCCCGTCCAGACCCTGGAGTCCGCCCTGCGCCTCGCACCTTCGGTCGATATCCGCGAACGCGGGGGCAAGGGCATGCAGGCCGACATCTTCATCCGTGGGGGCTCTTTCGACCAGACCATGGTACTTCTCAACGGCATCGACTTCACCGATGCCCGCACCGGGCACCAGTCTCATTCGCTGCCCGTCGACATCGACTGCATTTCGGCCGTCGACCTGTTGGACGGCGTGCCGGGCGTCGGGGCCTTTGCCGGGGCGGTGAATATCCGCACGGCGCCCCTGAAACCCACCTACCTGCGTTTCGAAGGCGCCGGCGGCCAGCACGGCTACGCCTATGCGAATCTTTCGGGCGCCGTGACTTCGGGCCGTTTCTCGCTGCTCGCCGCCGGTTCCTACCGTCGCAGCGACGGCTACCACCACAATACTGACTTCGCCAATTACAACGCTTTCGTGCGTGCGACCTACGAGGCTCCCCGCGCCGGGTTCTTCGACCTGCAGGCCGGTTACCAGAACCGCACGTTCGGTTCCAACGGCTTCTATGCGGCCTATAACCCCGACCAGTGGGAGGCAACCTCCACGGCATTGGCGTCGCTGCGCTGGTTGAAACAGGCCGGGCGCTTCTCGTTCGGCGCTTCGGCGAGCTACCGCAAGAATTTCGACCGTTACGACTGGACGCGCGGCACGGCGATGAACCGCCACAATACCGACAACGTCGGTGCCCGGCTGTGGGCGGATTACGACTGGCGGGCGGGTACGACCTCGCTCGGCGGCGATTATGCCTTCAACCACATCTACAGCACCAATCTCGGCGAGGCGCTCTCCCGGCCGCACGGCCGCTATACGCACGCCAAGGCGCGCAGTACGGGCAACCTCTGGCTGCGCCATGCCAAACAGTGGCGGCGGTTCGACCTCGCGGCTTCTGCGGGCATCAGCCTCACGCCCTACGGCACTTCGGCGCTGTGGAGCCTCTCGGGCGGCTATACGCCCGCCGCGGGGCTGCACCTCGGCATCGGGGCGTTCCAGTCGATGCGCCTGCCGACCTTCACCGACCTTTACTATACTTCCCCGGCACAGATCAACAACCTTGACCTGACGCCGGAAAGGGCTGTCACTTATCTGTTTGATGCCGGTTATATGAAGAACAGCTGGAAGTTGTCGCTGCAGACCTACTACCGTGCCGGCCGCGACATCATCGACTGGGTGTGGCGTGAGGATATGGGCGACAAGTGGCACTCCGAGCAGACCAGCCGCCTCGACACCTACGGCATCGAGCTTTTGGGCGGTTATACGGTCGCCGACGGCTTTCTGCGCCGCGTGACGCTTTCCTACGGTTATATTACCACCGACCGCAACAGCGACATCATCGCCAAGGGGGCGATGGATTACATGCGCCACAAGGCGGCGCTGGCCGTCGAGGTGCATTTCCTGCGCCGCATGTCGCTGGCACTCACGGCGTCGGTCTACGACCGCAACGGCAGCTACACGCACTATCCCGTGCCGGGCGACCCGTCCCTCTCCGAGGTGCGCGATTACGAGCCTTATTTTCTGCTCGACGGCCGCCTCCAGTGGGAGAAAGGCATCTGCCGGCTTTATGTCGATGCGACGAACATCACCGATTCCCGCTACTGCGACCTGGGCGGCATCCCGCTGCCCGGGGCGTGGGTCACGGCGGGCGTAGCGCTGACCATCGGCCGCTGATACGCTCCCTTCCGGCTGCATTCCTGCCCGTCGCCTCGCGCGGCGGGCTTTTTTTGCCGGTTGGCCGCCAGCCATGCGCAGCGTTTCTTCGGGGCTTTCGCCGGACGGGCAGCGGTTTCGGGGAGGGTATTCCGGCCCGCTCCCTGCGGCTATGGGCTTTTCTGCGGCGGGGCTGCCGCTCGTCCCGAATGACGGGCAATATCCGTTGCCTTATCCCGCTGCCTGCTTGCGCGGCGGGCTTTTTTGCCGGTTGGCCGCCAGCCGTGCGCAGCGTTTCTTCGGGCTTCTCGCCGGACGGGCAGCGGTTTTGGGGAGGTTATTCCGGCCCGCTCCCTGTGCCAGCGGGTTTTTCGGGGCGGGGCTTTCTCTTCTCCCTGCAGGGTGGACAGCCGGGGAAACGGGGTGCAGGATAGCGCACCATCTTCGAGGGGGGGGGCTTCCCGTACCTCCCGATTTTTCCAATCTTTCCGGTTTCCCTGTTCTTTCCGAAATCTTTCCCTCCTTTCGTACCCCCCCCCGTTTTCCTGCACCGCGTGACCCGCCGCTCGCTTTTTCTCCCTGCGGGAATTTCCGGCTCCGTGCCCGCCTCTCCTGCGGAAAAACCCCGGAAACTGCTGTTTCAGAATCCGGAGTGGCTTTTTTCGTTACGATTTTTTCGTATTTCTCCCGGATTTTCTTTATCTTTGAAAGTATAAATCTAACCTCATTACCTATGGAAAAGCGTATCGTGGAGTGTGTCCCTAATTTCAGCGAGGGACGCGACAAGGCAGTAATCCGTCAGATCACATCGGCCATCGAATCCTCCGGGGGCGTCAAGCTGCTGGACGTGGATCCCGGCGAGGCGACCAACCGGACTGTCGTCACGTTCGTCGGCTCGCCCGAAGCGGTCATCGAAGCCGCCTTTGCGGGGGTGAAGAGGGCTGCCGAGCTGATCGACATGCGCCGTCACAAGGGGGCACACCCGCGCATGGGGGCTACCGACGTGTTGCCGCTGATCCCGATTTGCGGCATCACACTCGCCGAGTGCGCCGAGCTGGCCCGCAAACTGGCCGAACGCATCGCCGCTGAACTGCATGTCCCTACCTATTGTTACGAGGCCGCGGCCTTCACCCCCGAGCGGCGCAACCTTGCGGTCTGCCGTGCCGGGGAGTACGAGGCGTTGCCCGAGAAACTGGCGCACAAGGAGGCGGCCCCCGATTTCGGGGCGCGGCCGTTCGACGACGGGGTAGCCCGCACGGGCGCCACGACCGTCGGTGCGCGCGATTTCCTGATCGCCGTGAATTTCAACCTCAATACCACCTCCACGCGCCGCGCCAACGCCATTGCGTTCGACGTGCGCGAGAAGGGACGCCCCGTGCGCGAGGGCAATCCCGTCACGGGCAAGGTCGTAAAGGATGCCGCCGGCAATCCCGTCATGCAGCCCGGCACACTTCCGGCCACGAAGGCTATCGGTTGGTTCATCGAGGAATACGGCATCGCACAGGTGTCAATGAACATCACCGACATTGCCACCACGCCGCTCCACGTGGCCTTCGACGAGGTGTGCCGCAAGGCCGACGCCCGCGGCGTGCGCGTCACGGGCACCGAAATCGTCGGGCTCGTCCCCAAACGTGCGCTCATCGAGGCCGGGAAATATTTCCTGCGCAAACAACGCCGTTCGACGGGTATCGCCGAGCAGGAGATCGTCCGTATCGCCGTCAGGTCGATGGGGTTGGATGACCTCAAACCTTTCGACCCCGCCGAGAAAGTAATCGAATATCTGCTTGAAGCGGAGGATAAGCAAAAACGGCTTATTGACATGACCTGCAAAGGGTTTGCCGAAGAGACTGCGAGCGAATCCCCGGCACCGGGCGGCGGCTCGATCGCGGCCTACATGGGAGCGCTGGGCGCAGCCCTCGGTACGATGGTCGCCAACCTCTCGTCGCATAAGGCGGGGTGGGACGACCGCTGGGAGGAGTTTTCCGATTGGGCCGACCGGGGACAGGCGTTGCTCGGGGAGTTGCTGCACCTCGTGGACGAGGATACGGCGGCATTCAACCGCATCATGGCCGTCTTCGCCATGCCCAAGTCGACGGACGAGGAGAAGGCCGCCCGCAGCGCGGCCCTGCAGGAGGCGACGCTCTATGCGACGCAGGTGCCCCTGCGGACGATGAAGACGGCCTTCGGGGTTTTCGAAATCGTGCGTGCCATGGCAGCCGTCGGCAACCCCAACTCGGTGTCCGACGCGGGCGTCGGGGCGCTGGCCGCCCGCAGCGCCGTGCTTGGCGCAGGCCTCAATGTCCGGATCAATGCCGCCGGGCTGAAAGACCGCGCCGCGGCCGATGCGCTCGTGGCCGAAGCCGACCGCCTTGCGGCCGAGGCCGAACGGGCCGAGCGCGAGGTGTTGGAGATAGTAGCAAGTAAAATCTGAGCGATATGACACTGCAAGAGTTCCAGAATGACATCCGCGCGGGCATTCCCGATCGGCTGCCCGCCGCTAAACCCTATGACAAACAGATCAACCACGCGCCCAAGCGCAAGGGGATACTTACGCCCGAGGAGGAGGTGCTGGCGATCCGGAACGCACTGCGTTATTTCCCCGCGAAGCACCACGCCACGCTGGCCAGGGAGTTTGCCGAGGAGCTGCGCAAATACGGGCGCATCTACATGTACCGCCTGCGTCCCGACTACGAGATGTATGCGCGGCCGATCGACGAATATCCCTGCCGCTGCCGCCAGGCCGCGGCTGTGATGCTGATGATCCAGAACAACCTGGACAAGGCCGTGGCGCAGCATCCCCACGAGCTGATCACCTACGGCGGCAACGGCGCCGTGTTCCAGAACTGGGCGCAGTACCGCCTGACGATGAAGTATCTGTCGGAGATGACCGACAGCCAGACGCTGGTGATGTACTCGGGGCACCCGCTGGGGTTGTTTCCGTCGCATCCCGATGCCCCGCGCGTCGTGGTGACCAACGGCATGGTGATCCCCAACTATTCGAAGCCCGACGACTGGGAGCGCATGAACGCCCTCGGGGTGTCGCAGTACGGCCAGATGACGGCCGGCTCCTATATGTATATCGGCCCGCAGGGGATCGTTCACGGCACCACCATCACGGTGATGAACGCCGCGCGCAAGCGTTTCTCCGGCGGCCGCAAGGATGCCCGGGGGATGCTTTTCGTCTCCTCGGGGCTGGGCGGCATGTCCGGGGCGCAGCCCAAGGCGGGCAATATCTCGGGCGTGGTGAGCGTCATCGCCGAAATCAACCCTAAGGCGGCGCAGAAACGCTACGAGCAGGGATGGGTCGACGAGATGTACGATTCGCTCGACGCCCTGGTTCCCCGCATCCGCGAGGCCTGCCGTGCCCGCGAGGTGGTCTCGATGGCCTATGTGGGCAACGTCGTCGACCTTTGGGAAAGGCTGGCGGCCGAGGAGATTGCCGTAGACCTGGGTTCCGACCAGACCTCGCTCCACAACCCCTGGGCGGGCGGCTACTACCCCGTGGACGTAAGCTACGAGGCTTCGAACAAGATGATGGCCGAGGAGCCCGCCCGCTTCCGCGAGTGCGTGCAGGAGTCGCTGCGCCGCCAGGTCGACGCCATCAACAAACTCACCGCGCGGGGGATGTATTTCTTCGACTATGGCAACGCCTTCCTGCTGGAAGCCTCGCGCGCCGGGGCTGCCGTGATGGGCGAGGGCGGCCGTTTCCGTTATCCCTCCTATGTGCAGGACATCATGGGGCCGATGTTCTTCGACTACGGCTTCGGCCCGTTCCGCTGGGTCTGCACCTCGGGCCGCCCCGAAGACCTCGAGCTCACCGACCGCCTCGCCGCCGAAGTATTGGAGGAGATTCGCGCCACGGCACCCGCCGAGATCGCCGGGCAGCTCGACGACAACATCCACTGGATCCGCGAGGCCGGCCGTAACCGGCTGGTCGTCGGTTCGCAGGCGCGTATCCTCTATGCCGACAGCGAGGGGCGCACACGGATCGCACAGGCCTTCAACCGGGCCGTTGCCGACGGGCGTCTCTCGGCCCCCGTCGTGCTGGGCCGCGACCACCACGACGTGTCGGGCACCGACTCGCCCTACCGCGAGACGTCGAACATCTACGACGGCTCGAACCTCACGGCCGACATGGCCGTGCAGAACGTCATCGGCGACTCGTTCCGCGGCGCCACGTGGGTGTCGATCCACAATGGCGGCGGCGTAGGCTGGGGCGAGGTCATCAACGGCGGCTTCGGCATGGTGGTCGACGGCTCGGAAGATGCCGACCGCCACATCCGGGAGATGCTGCTGTGGGATGTCAACAATGGCATCGCCCGCCGCAGCTGGGCGCGCAACGAGGGTGCCATGTCGGCCATCCGCCGCGAGATGGAACGCACCCCCGGCCTGCAGGTCACGCTGCCCAATGTCGCCGATGAGGAATTGATACGTAATATATTGAAAGAAAACGAATAAATCCCTATCACTTCACATGGAACATCACCATATCTCCGCGGAGCACCTTTCCCTTGCCCGCATCCGTGAAATCCTCGAACGGCACCTTCCCCTGGCACTGAGCGACGATGCCCGGACTCGCATCGTCCGCTGCCGCGAATACCTCGACCGCAAGATGGAAAACCCCGAGCGGCCGGTCTACGGCATCACCACCGGATTCGGTTCGCTGTGCGATATTTCGGTGGGCTACGACGAGCTGGCGCAGTTGCAGAAGAACCTCGTGATGTCGCATGCCTGCGGTACCGGCGAGCGGGTGCCTTCCGACGTCGTGAAGCTGATCCTGCTGCTCAAGATCCAGTCGCTCTCCTACGGCCATTCGGGCGTGCAGCTTGCGACCGTGGAGCGGCTGATCGACTTTTTCAACAACGACGTCCTGCCCGTGGTCTACCAGCAGGGTTCGCTGGGCGCATCGGGCGACCTGGCGCCGCTGGCGCACATGAGCCTGCCGCTGCTGGGGCTGGGCGAAGTGGAATACAAGGGGGCTGTGCGCCCGGCTGCCGGCGTGCTCTCCGAGCGGGGATGGCAGCCGATCGAGCTCCAGTCCAAGGAGGGGTTGGCGCTGCTCAACGGCACGCAGTTCATGAGCGCCTATGGCGTCTGGGCTTTGATCCAGTCCCGCCGCCTGAGCGAGTGGGCCGACCGTATCGGGGCGCTGTCGCTCGACGCTTTCGACGGGCGCATCGAGCCTTTCTGCGACGAGGTGCACCTGATCCGCGCCCACCGGGGACAGCTCGCCACGGCACGCAACATCCGGCGCCTGTTGGAAGGCAGCCAGCTGGCCGCACGCCCCAAGAAACACGTACAGGATCCCTATTCGTTCCGCTGCATCCCCCAGGTGCACGGGGCTTCGAAGGACACCATCGACTATGTCGAAAGCGTGCTGACGACCGAGATCAACAGCACCACCGACAACCCGACGGTCTTCCCCGACGAGGACATGGTCGTCTCGGCGGGGAATTTCCACGGCCAGCCCATCGCGCTGGCGATGGATTTCCTCGCCATAGCCCTCGCCGAGCTGGGCAACATCTCCGAGCGGCGCACCTATAAACTGATTTCGGGCGCCCGGGAACTTCCGAAGTTCCTGGTTGCCAACCCGGGGCTGAACAGCGGCTTCATGATCCCGCAATACACCGCGGCGTCGATCGTCAGCCAGTCCAAAGGGCTGTGCATGCCCGCCTCGGTCGACTCGATCCCCTCGTCGCAGGGGCAGGAAGACCATGTGAGCATGGGTTCCAACGCCGCCACCAAACTCTACCGCGTGGTGCTCAACACCGAGCGCGTGCTGGCCATCGAGCTGTTCAATGCCGCGCAGGCGCTCGATTTCCGCCGTCCGGCGCGTTCCTCCGCGACGATCGAACAGATGGTCGCCGAGTACCGCAAGCGGGTGCCGTTCATCGACAACGACTCGGTGATGTACCCCCATATCGAATCCTCCATCCAATTCCTCCGGACACTATGAGGCTGCTGGTAAAGAACATCGGTACGATCGTCGGGATCGAGACCGCCGGACGCCTCCGCCTGTGCGGCGGGGAGATGGATCGGCTGGAGACGTTCGACGATGCCTGGCTGCTGGCCGACGACGGGCGTATCGCAGCCTTCGGGAGCATGGATTCGCTGGGCGAAATGGCCGCGGACGAGGTGGTCGACGCCGGGGGCGGGATGCTTTTCCCGTCGTTCTGCGATTCGCATACGCATCTGGTCTATGCCGGGAGCCGCGAACAGGAGTTCCTCGACAAGATCAACGGCCTGACTTACGAGCAGATCGCACGCCGCGGCGGGGGCATCCTCAATTCCGCCGACCTGCTGCACCGCACTTCCGAAGAGGAACTCTACCGCCAGGCGATGGGGCGTATCCGCGAGATCGCCGCCATGGGGACGGGTGCCGTGGAGATCAAGAGCGGCTACGGGCTGACTACGGCCGACGAGTTGAAGATGCTGCGCGTCATCCGGCGTATCCGCGAGACGGCGCCGCTGGCCGTGCGCGCCACGTTCCTCGGGGCGCATGCCGTGCCGCGCGCCTACGTCGGACGGCAGGAGGAGTATGTCGACCTGGTCTGCAACGAAATGCTGCCTGCGGTGGCGGCCGAAGGACTGGCCGATTTCGTCGACGTGTTCTGCGACGAAGGGTTCTTCACCGTGGAGCAGACGGCACGCATCATGAAGGCCGGGCGCAAGCTGGGCATGCGTGCCAAGATCCACGCCAACGAACTCGCCGTCTCGGGCGGCGTGCAGGTGGGCGTGGAGTACGACGCCCTGTCGGTCGACCACCTCGAACGCATGGGCGGGCCCGAGATCGGAGCCCTGCACGGCACGGTGACCTCGCCGACGATGCTGCCCGGCGCGGCATTCTTCCTCGGGATGAGCTATCCGCCGGCCCGCGAAATGATAAATGCCGGGCTGGGCGTGGCGCTGGCTTCGGACTACAATCCCGGTTCGTCGCCCTCGGGCAACATGCGCATGGTCGTGTCGCTGGCATGCATCCGTATGCGGATGACCCCTGCCGAGGCCATCAATGCCGCGACGCTCAACGGGGCCTACGCCATGGGGCTTAGCCGCGACTACGGCTCCGTCACGGTCGGCAAGGTCGCCAATTTTTTCCTCACGGTGCCGATGCCTTCGGTGGCGTTCTTGCCCTATGCCTATACCACGCCGCTTATCAGCCGCATATTCCTGCGCGGCGAGGAGGTCGTGGCGTAATATTTGACGGGAGAGCCGTATGAGATTGTTGGTTTTGATCATTGGCCTGGCGCTTGCCGGGGCCGTAAAAGCACAGGATATGAAGCCGTTGACACCGGAAGAAAGACGTGTGATCGTCGACAAGGGTACCGAAGCGCCTTTTTCGGGCCGTTATTACAAGCATCGCGGAGAGGGGGTTTACCGTTGCCGCCAGTGCGGTGCGCCGTTGTACCGTTCGCAGGACAAGTTCGACGCCGGGTGCGGCTGGCCGAGTTTCGACGACGAAATCCCCGGTGCCGTGAGGCGCACGACGGATGCCGACGGCCGGCGTACCGAAATCACCTGTGCCCGCTGCGGCGGACACCTGGGGCATGTCTTTACGGGCGAAGGCTTTACGCCCAAAAATACGCGCCACTGCGTCAACTCCGTCTCGCTCGTGTTCGAACCCGGAGGGGAAGCTTCCGCCGGGGCCGAAACGGCCGTAAAACCCGCGGCTTCCTCCCCGGAATCCGAAGGCCGGGCTGCTTCGCAGCCCGAAAAGCAGACGCAGCAGCCCGGAACCCAATTCGGGAGTCCCGGCGCTCAGGCGTCCGGGGCTGACTCGACGTCGGCCGCCGCCCGGCCGGGGGACGGGATACCGCCCGCAGGGCAGGCCGCGGAGCGTGGCGCGACCGCGATCTTTGCCGGAGGTTGTTTCTGGGGCGTGGAATATATGCTTTCGAAAGTGCCCGGAGTCCTGAAGGTCGAGTCGGGCTACATCGGCGGCACGACCGAAAATCCCACCTATGAAGAGGTATGCAGCCACCGTACGGGACATGCCGAAGCCGTACGTGTGGTATTCGATCCTGCAAAGGTGTCCTACGAGACGCTGGCACGCCTGTTCTTCGAAATCCACGACCCGACCCAGGAAAACGGGCAGGGCCCCGACCTCGGCGACCAGTACCGTTCCGAGATATTCTACACCTCGCCCGCCCAGCAGGCGACGGCCGAGAGGCTCATCGCCGAGTTGCGGCGCAAAGGCTACGACGTCGTGACGCAAGTCACTCCCGCGGGCCGTTTCTGGCCCGCCGAGGATTACCACCAGCGATACTACGAGCGCAAGGGTACGCAGCCCTACTGCCACGCCTATACCAAGCGGTTTTGAGTAGGGGCGGGTGCAGCCGCCGCGTTGTACCCGGCCTTTCATACCCGGACATCCTGTTGTGTCGTTTCCGCCTCTGTCCTGTCCCGGACATGCCGCCGCATAGCGCCCGCCGCCGGGGCATTTTCGATTCCGATACGATTGTAAGACACCCCGCCTCGCAGCGGGGTGTCTTGCCGTCCGGGCGCAATCCCGGCCTGGAGCGATACGGGGCCTCGGCGCCGAAGGGTTTTGAAAATCCGCTGCGGCGAAACACTCCCGGCCGAGGACAGATTGTCTTCCGTCCGTGGTCAGATTGCCTTTCGGCCGTGGACAGATTGTCTTCCGTCCGTGGACAGGCTGCCTTCCGGCTGTGGACAGGTCGCTGTTTTTTAGGCTGTTGCCGCGTGCAAAGCCTATTCTTCGGTGAGTTTCCCGATCTCGCCCCGCATGATGTGGGGCAGGTTTTCGCGGATTTTCCCGATGGGCCAGTCCCACCATCGCATCTCCTGCAACCTGGCTACGGTGTCCGCGTCGAAACGCCTGCGGATCACCCTGGCCGGCACGCCGCCGACGATGGTGTAGGGCGGGACATCCCTGGTGACGACCGCCCGCGCCGCGATCACCGCGCCGTCGCCGATCCTCACACCGGCCATGATGACCGCTTCGTACCCGATCCATACGTCGTTCCCGATTACGATGTCGCCTTTGTTGTCCCACGCCGCGGCGACATCCTTCCTGTCCAGTCCCCACTCCTCGAAAAAGAGCGGGAACGTATAGTTGGCCAGCGATCCCAGCGTGTGGTTGGCACTGTTGAACAGGAATTTGGCGCCGCACGCTATCGAACAGAACCTGCCGATCACCAGCCGGTCGCCGTTGACGGGGTAGTGGTACAGGACGTTGTTCTTTTCGAATTGCGTCGGGTCGTTCACGAAATCGTTGTAGATCGTGTAGTCCCCGACCTCGATCATCGGGTTGCCGATGACCGTGTTCAGGTAGACCGTCTGCCGGTCGTTCGTGCGGGGATAGGTCTTGCTATTCATGGCTGGTCGTTTCAATCTGCTTTTACGGTGATGATCTGTTTCCAGTCGGTCGTATATTCCTGCGAGAGGTGCTGGCGGTTCATCTTCAGCGGGGCGAACCCCTGTGCCGCCACCACGACCCTGTTGCGGCCGTAGGTGCGGTTGGTCGCATCCATGGCGTCCATCAGCCGGGCGTGCCTGGCACGATCCACGGGGTCGAACAGGTCGGTTTGCAGCCCCGTGCGCGACGAAATGTCCGAAAGCGTAATCCCGGCTTTCTTGTAGCCGTAGCCTTTGCGGAATATGCGTTGCAGGGCCTTTGCCGCCAGCGGCACCAGCTCCAGCGTGTCGTCGGTCGGCACCACGGGGCGCACGGTCTGGCTTTCGAAATACTGGGGCAGCTCCTCGCGGTGGCGGTTGGTGAGGATGTAGACCGTCACCTCGCCGCAGAGGCTTTGCTGGCGGCGCAGTTTCTCGGCGGCCATCGAGGCGAACGCCGCCACCGAGGTGTGTATCTCCTCGTATTGGGTCAGCTCGTGCGCGAAGCTGCGCGAGACGGTGATCTGCTGTTTGGCCGGCGGGGCGCTCTCGAAGTCGATGCACGCCTCGCCCTGAAGCTCTTTCCATGTGCGCAGCCCCGTGACCCCCATGCGGCCGCGTATCCATGCCTCGGGACGCTGCACGAAGTCCCATGCCGTACGTACGTTGGCGGCCTGCAACATGCGCCGGTGCTTGCGCCCGATGCCCCAGACATCCTCTATCGGGAATTTGCGCAGTACCTTTTCGATGTCCTGCGGACGGTACATCAGGCAGGTGCCCTGCAACTTGGGGTACTCCTTGCAGAGTTTCGACGCGATCTTGGCCAGCGTTTTGGTCGGGGCGATGCCGATGCTCACGGGGATGCCCGTATTGCGGCGTACCGTGCGGCTGATGTGCCGTCCCAACTCCTCCAGCCGTCCGGTCTCGATGCCCCGCAAGTCGAGGAACGCCTCGTCGATGGAGTATACCTCGGCGGCGGGAACCATGCGGCGGAGCGTCCAGATCACGCGCCGCGACATGTCGCCGTAGAGGTTGAAATTACTCGAAAAGACGGCTACATTATGCCGTTTTTCGAGGTCGCGGATCTGGAAATAGGGGTGTCCCATGCGGATGCCGAGCGCCTTGGCCTCGTTCGAGCGCGCGATCACACAGCCGTCGTTGTTCGACAGCACGACCACGGGCCGCCCCTCCAGTTCGGGGCGGAAGACCCGCTCGCACGAGGCGAAGAAATTATTGCAGTCGCAAAGTCCGTACATCGTTTTTTCGTGTTGCATGTTGTCCGTGCCCCCCCCCCTCGGGCGTTGTGGTTCCCTCGCGGGGATATTTGCTCGGCGTGAAGTGACTGGGCCTCCCCGCGGCCGCTTCAGACCTTTTTGATGGCGTACGTCACCACGCCCCATACCGAAAAATCGCTTTCCTGGCCGATCTCGATCGGTTTGTAGCGCTTGTTCGCGGGCATGAGGACGATCTTGCCCTGTCCCATCCGCAGGCGTTTGAGGGTGAATTCCCCGTCGAGGAAACATACGGCGACACAGCCGTCGTAGGCCTCCAGCGACTTGTCCACGACCAGCAGGTCGCCGTCGGCGATGCCGTCGTCCTGCATGCTGTCGCCCGCGACCCGAGCGAAGAATGTCGCACCCGGATTGCGAACCAGCTCCCGGTTCAGGTCGAGGGGCGGGTCGAGGTGGTCGTCGGCCGGCGAGGGAAAACCCGCCGAGACGCCGCTCGTCGCCACGGGAAGTTCCGTGTGGGTCGAGGTGTCGGGGCGGACGAGCCGGAGCCGTATTTCTTCCTGGTTGTCCATCTTGTTATCCATAGTCGCTGCAAAATTGCAAAAAATTTCGTGTAAACCGGCAATATTTCCTACATTTGCCTCCTGAAATCCCGGTTTTATGGAACGTGCCAAAGGTATTCTCTACGCGGCCCTGTCGTCGTCGACTTTCGGGCTGGCGCCGCTCTTCACACTGCTGCTGCTCGGCCTGGGCTACTCTTCGTTCGAGGTGCTGTCCTACCGTTGGGGTGTCGCGTCGCTGTTTCTCGGTGCCCTGGCGCTGCTCGCCGGGCGCAGTTTCCGCCTCTCGTGGCCGGAATTGCGGACGGTATTCTTCCTGAGCCTTTTCCGCGCCGCCACGTCGCTGAGCCTGGTCATCGCCTACCAGCATATCGCCAGCGGTGTCGCGTCGACTATCCATTTCATGTATCCGCTGGCCGTCGCCCTGGCCATGATGTGCTTCTTCCGCGAAAAAGGCTCCGTATGGGTCTTTGCGGCCATCGGCATGTCCATCGTCGGCGCCGTGCTCCTTTCGCTGGGCAACGTCGATTTCACCCGGGGGAATACCACGCTGGGCATGGTCTCGGCCGCCGTTTCGGTCGTCTCTTACGGCGGTTATATCGTTGGCGTGCGCAAGAGCCGTGCCGTGGGGATCGACTCCACGGTGCTGACCTGTTACGTGATGGGGCTGGGGGCTTTGTATTTCATTGCCGGCGGCCTCGTTACGGGCGGTATTCGCATCGAGACGGACGGCACGGCGTGGCTCTGCATCCTCGGGGTGGCGCTTCCGGCCACGGCCGTGTCGAACATGACGCTGGTGCAGGCCATCAAACGCATCGGGCCGACGCTGACCTCGGTCTTCGGGGCCTTGGAACCGCTTACGGCCGTGGTCATCGGCGTCGCGGTCTTCGGCGAACCCTTTACGGTGCAGGGCGCTGCGGGCATTCTGCTGATCGTCGCAGCCGTCACGATCGTCATCCTGCACAGCGGCCGCCGGAAAGCCTGACCAGGCCGCACTGCGACGTGCTGCCGCCCGGGGATCGCGGCTTCCGGATAAAGGCGGCGCGCATCCGGCCGCGGGGGACGGCTTCCCGGATACGGATAACCTACTCCCGGACAAAATAGAACCGACGGAAAACCCGTTTTACCGATATGATCATCAGTGCCAGCCGCCGGACGGATATTCCGGCTTTCTATGCGCCGTGGTTCTTCAACCGCCTGCAGGAGGGTTACCTCCTTGTGCCCAATCCCTTCGACCCGAGGACGCTCAGCCGCATCAGCCTCGGGCGCGACGTCGTGGACTGCATCGTATTCTGGACGAAGAACCCGGCGCCGATGCTGCCGCGGCTCGGGGAGTTGTCGGGCTACAACTATTATTTCCAGTATACGCTCAATCCCTACGGCGCCGACCTGGAAAAGCACCTGCCGCCGCTCGAAAGGCGGATCGAGACCTTCAAACGCCTCTCGGATCAGGTAGGGCGCGACAGGGTGGTGTGGCGCTATGACCCGATTCTCACCAATGCGACCTGCGACGTGGATTTCCACTGCGAGGCCTTTGCCCGGATCGCTCATGCCCTGCGGGATCATACGACGACCTGCATGCTGGGCTTCATCGACCATTACCGCCATATCCGCGGCGTCCTCGGGGCGCTTGGTATCGGGCCCCTGCAGCGGGACGAAATCCGGCGGATGGCCGTGTCGTTCCGCCGGACGGCGGCCTCGACGCCCATCGCATTGAAGACCTGCACCGCAAAGGTCGACCTTCGGCACCTGGGCATCCCGGCCGGCATGTGCATCGACCGCGGGCTGGTCGAACGCATTGCGGGCTATCCGATCGCGGCGAAGAAGGATGCGAACCAGCGCCATATCTGCAATTGCGTCGAGAGCATCGACATCGGCACCTATGAAAGCTGTCTGAACGGCTGTGTCTATTGCTATGCCATCCGGGGCAATTACGATACGGCGGAGTATAACCGCCGCAGGCACGATCCCCGCTCGCCGCTGATGATCGGGCATCTTTGCGACGACGATGTGGTGAAAGAGCGGCCGGTAAAAAGCCTCCGCAGCACGCAGCATACGCTGTTTTAACAGGACGGCGTCTCTTCGGGGGAGTGTTTCTTCGATATTTTCCCGGATAGCTCTCGGTATGTGCAGTTCATTATTTCATAGCGTTTTACTTCATGCGTCCTGCGGTCTTCCTGCACCAGATAGGCGCGTTTTGCCCACGCCTCGATCGTGAAATCGCATGCCGGCCCTTCCAATTTCAGCACGTGCGAGTCCATCAGGTTCTAGAAAATAAAGCGCAGCTTGTTGGCATAGCTTCCGTTTGCAAACGACATTTGTGCGCCCGTTTCGTCCTTAAAATAGACGCTGTTGAAATTTTCTCTTGCCCGTCCCATAGCAGTTGTGTTTAGTCGGTGCAAAGGTCGGAAGGTGTAATGACAAGTTTTGACACCGTTGCGTATTTTTTTGAATGCACGATGCCGGAATGAAGTTCTCAAACTATCGTTTTAGCACCTTTCGCAACCTGTCGAGCCCCTCGGCGAGCAATTTCCGCGGGCAGGCGATGTTCAGGCGGATGAAATCCCGGCCGGCCTCGCCGTATATCGACCCGGGGTTTATGCGCAGTTTCGCCTCTTCGAGCAGCTTCGTCTCCAGCTCGTCGGACGTAAGCCCCGATGCCCGGCAGTCGACCCACACCAGATATGTCCCCTCCAGCGGCAGCACCGGGTACTGCGGCAGGTTGCGGTCGAAATACTCCCGCAGGAATCGGTAGTTGTCGTGCAGGTATTCGTTGAGTGCATCGAGCCATTCGGCGCCTTCGTCGTAGGCTGCGATCAGCGCTTCGATGGCCAGGGGGCCGATCTCCCCGGTTTCGTTGATCTGGAGCGAGTGCCCGATCCTTGCCCTCAGGGCCGCATCCGCCGCGAAGATGTTGGCGACCTGCAACCCCGCGAGGTTGAATGCCTTGCTCGGCGAGGTGCAGGTCACCGAGCTGCGTTCGAACTCCTCGCAGAGCGAGGCGAACGGCGTATAGCTAAATCCCGGCATCACCAGCTCGCAGTGTATCTCGTCGGCCACGACCACGACGTCGTGGCGCAGGCACAGCTCCCCGATGCGGCGCAGCTCCGCGGGCGTCCAGACCCGTCCGGCAGGGTTGTGCGGGTTGCATAGCAGCATCAGCTTCACGACCGGGTCGGCGGCTTTACGCTCCAGGTCGTCGAAGTCGATCGTGTAGGTGTTGTCGCGGTATACCAGCGGGCTTTCGGCCGCCTGGCATCCGCTGTTGTGGATCGAGGTGAAGAAATGGTTGTAGACCGGCGTCTGGATCAGGACTTTGTCGCCCGGTTGCGTCAGGGCCTTGATGACGGCCGACAGGGCGGGGATGACGCCTGTCGTATGGAGCACCCATTCCGGCCGTATCTGCCAGCCGTGGCGGCGGCGGAACCACCCCGTAATCGCGTCGTAGTAGGCTTTAGGAGCCATCGCATACCCGAAAATGTCGTGTTGCACCCGCCGCTGCAAGGCGGCTGCGACAGCGGGTGCCGTGCGGAAGTCCATGTCGGCCACCCACATGGGCAGCACCTCGGGATCGGTATCCATATCCCATTTGATCGCGTTCGTCCCGCGGCGCGGGACTATTTCATCGAAATCGTATTTCATGCGGAATTGTATTTGCTCGTTTATAAATACGTCGGAGCCTCCCCGAAAGTTTCATTCCGGGTTCCGGTTTTGCACGGCAGGCAGGCTGCCGGCTTGCCCTCGCGTTCCGGCAGCGTACCCTTATGCTCGCCGATGTACCCTTATCTGCTTCTCCTTTCCCCATCCGTACCGCCATGCGATGCGGGGAAACGAAAAACGAGGCAGTCGTAAACTGCCTCGTTTTTCGTTTCTTGCCTCCGGGGATTTTCCCTTCGGTTTGCTGGCGGTGCGTAGGGGACTCGAACCCCTGACCCCGTGCGTGACAGGCACGTATTCTAACCAGCTGAACTAACGCACCGTTTTGGTATTGCGAGTGCAAAGATACTATATTTTCTAAAACCTGCAAATAATTCCGTGATATTTTTTTTGCCGTTTGCCTGCCGTGTCCGGCTGTGCCGCCGCCGGATACGTGCCTCCCGGCAGGTGTGCTGTTCCCTGCCCCTCCCGGCCTGTCCGCTGCTTCCCCGCCTCCCGCCGGCGGATGTTTTTCCTTTCCGGGGTCGCCGGGCGGATTCTCCGGAGCATCCTATTGTTTCCCTTTCCCGGAACCGTAGGGTAGGTGTCCTTGGGGACTTTCTTTCCGGCGTGAGCCCTCCCCTTGTTCCGGCAGGCGTACCCCCTCCCTTATGCTCGTCGACGTACCCTTATCTGCCTTGCCTTTCCCCGTCCGCACCGCCATGCGATGCGGGGAAACGAAAAACGAGGCAGTCGTAAACTGCCTCGTTTTTCGTTTCTTGCCTCCGGGGATTTTCCCTTCGGTTTGCTGGCGGTGCGTAGGGGACTCGAACCCCTGACCCCGTGCGTGACAGGCACGTATTCTAACCAGCTGAACTAACGCACCGTTTGGTTTATTGCGAGTGCAAAGATAGTGTAATTTTTCAAAACGGCAAACGCTTTTACGGCTTTTTGAAGAAAGAAAATTGTACGCTTCCGTAACTCCTTAATTGCCAGAACTCCTCGCAGGCCGAGAAATCCATTTTTTTCGAGTGTTCGAAGATGAAAATCCCCTCCGGACGCAGCAGGTTGCCCTCCAGCACCAGTTTCACCACCTGTTCGCTGCCCTCCAGGTCGTAGGGGGCGTCCGAAAAAATCACGTCGAACTGCTTGGTGCAGCTCTTCAGGTAGAGGAACGCATTGGCCTTCACGGGATAGAGGTTGCCGATACCGAGCTGTGCCGCCGTCTGCCGGATAAAGTTGTAATGCACCGGGTTGATCTCCACCGATGTGACGCTCCGTGCTCCGCGCGAGGCGAACTCGTAGCTTATCGACCCCGTCCCGGCAAAGAGGTCGAGCACGTCGCACTGCTCGAAATCCACCAGGTTGCCCAGTACGTTGAACAGGTTTTCCTTGGCGAAATCGGTCGTCGGGCGTGCCCGCAGGTTGCGCGGCGGGTTGATGGCCCGCCCCTTGTATTTTCCGCTGACTATTCGCATACGATCCGTTTGAAATAACCTTTCAGCAACTTGCCGCACGCCTTGGCGTCGTCGCCGGAAATCCTGAGTTCGCAGCTTTTGAGCGCGAACTCCTTTTCGAGCCGTTCCGTGAAGTAGCATACGTCCGCCGTGTCCGGTGCGGGGATCACCCCCGCGAAGCGGAGGCTGCCGTCGTACACCTTAATATATAGGAGTCCCGCCGTGCGGTATGCCCATACGGTCGGTGTTCCGGCCTGCACCTCCCGGAGCAGCGGGGTGGTGTAGCGGATGCGGTCTCCCAGCTTCTCCTCCGCCTGCCGCAACGCCTCCCGGTGCGCAGCCATCACGGCGACGATGCCCTGCACGGGGAGGCTGCATACGGCGCGCTCTTCCGCGGCGGGAGCCGTGCCGTTTGCCGCGAGCAGCGTCCCGGCGTCCCCGGTGCCGAGCACCTCCTCCGGGACGAGCATCGTCCGTGCCGTCAGCAGCTCCGCCTCCACGGGTTCCTCCCCCGGGAATTCCCCGTCGAGGCCGTGCGCCGAAAAAGAGTGTCCATCCAACGTAAGCTGAATGGACACCTTATTTGTAGCTTGCGGAGTGTTACTCCCAGTTACCTGCTTCATTGTTACCAGCTTCCATTGAACCGAACTTGACGCCGGGGTAGCGGTTGAAATTGTTCACCTCGTCGTCGATCAGGTTGATGATCTCCTGGCGGTATGCCACCGTGTCGAGGAACATCTTGTAGGGTGCGCGGCACTCCACGATCGGGATCACGACCTTCGACTCGGTGGTGATGATGCCTGCCTCCATGATGTACTGGGCCTTGTCATCGGTGCCGGGGATGTAACGCAACTGCTCTACGTCCTGTTTCGAAAGGCGCTTGGGCGAGAAGATCGTGTCGATCACGGCGATCTTGAACTTCTCGACGTTCTTTTTGCCCATCTTCTTCAGCTGTGCCATGGCTACGGAGTCATCCTCGTCGACGATCTTGCGCTCGAGTTCGAGCGTATCCTGCAGGATGAAATTCGTCAGCGTGTCGAAACTGCCCGTGAAACGCTGGTACTTCGACTTGAATGCGCGCTGTGCCGTACGGATGTCCTTGATGCGGTCGATGACCTGGGCTTTCTTGGCCTTCAACTCGTCATCGAACTTGATCGGGGTCGAGATCTGGTCGTAGATAACGTAGACCAGCGCCACGATAGCTACAGCAAGAATGATTTGAGCGATTTTTTTCATTTTTTAAGCTAATCTAATATTTGTTTGTAATTTTGTACAAAATATAACACACGCATGTTCAGCACACGTATTGCGACCCAAATTTACGCTAAAATTTGTTTTGAAACAACTCTTGGGCAAAAAAAAATCATAGAAAAATTGTCCGAATACCTTGCAGGTGACGATTTTTCGCGGATTTTCGTGCTGAACGGGTATGCCGGCACAGGCAAAACGACGCTGATAGCGGCACTCGTGGGGGCGCTTAAGGATTTGAATATCAAACCCATCCTGCTCGCCCCGACGGGCCGTGCGGCCAAAGTCCTCGCCCAATACGCTCAGGAAAAGGCTTTTACCATCCACAAGCGGATATACCGACAGCGCACCAATGCCGATTACGAATCGAAATATTCGCTCAACTTCAATGCCGAGAAGGGGGCGGTATTCATCGTCGACGAGGCCTCGATGCTCTCCGACAGCCCGGGCGGCGGGGCGCTTTTCGGCTCCGGGTCGCTGCTCGAAGACCTCGTGCAATACGTCCGCAGCGGCCGTGACTGCCGCCTGGTGCTCGTCGGCGACAGCGCCCAGCTGCCGCCCGTCGGGGCCGATTGCAGCCCGGCGCTCGACGCCGCGTCGCTCGCCCGTTTCGGCGATGTCGAGTACGCCACGATGGACGACGTGGTGCGCCAGGAGGCCGAGTCGGGGATCCTTTTCAATGCCACGCTCGTGCGGTGCATGCTCGAGAACGGCATCCACGAAATCCCGCATTTCGAAATGGGCTTCCCCGACATCGAGGCGGTCGAAGGCGGGGAGTTTCTCGATAAGCTGCAGGATTGTTACGCCAGGTACGGCCGCGACGAAACCATCGTCATCACCCGTTCGAACAAGCGTGCCAACCGTTACAACGAGGGCATCCGCCGCAACGTGCTCTATGCCGAGGAGGAGATCGAGAGCAACGACATGCTGATGGTCGTGAAGAACAACTATTATTATACCGGGCACACCGAAAACTGCCCGATGCACTTTATCGCCAACGGCGACATCGCGCGGCTCAAACGGCTGCGGCGCTACGAGGATTTCTACGGCTTCCGTTTCGCCGACGTCGTGCTCGAATTCCCCGACTACGAAGATACGGAGATCGAATGCAGAATACTGCTCGACACGATCGCCTCGGAATCCCCGGCGCTGACCCGCGAGGAGTCCTCGCGCCTTTTCTACGAGGTTGAGAAGGACTACCTCGATGTCAAAAGTAAAATCAAGCGCTTCAAGGAGATCCGCGAGAACCCGCATTTCAACGCGCTCCAGGTGAAATTCTCCTATGCCGTGACGTGCCATAAGGCCCAGGGCGGGCAGTGGAAGGCCGTTTTCGTCGATCGCTGCCTGTTCGGCGACGAGCCTATGACGCGCGACATGCTCCGCTGGCTCTACACGGCGCTGACGCGCGCCACCGATAAACTGTACCTCGTAAATTTCGACAAGAAGTTCTATGAATAGCGAACTGCATCCCCTCGAACCTTTCCTGCCGGCCAATGCCCGGGTGCTGATGCTGGGCAGCTTCCCGCCCAAGCGCATCCGCTGGTCGATGGATTTCTTCTACCCGAACCTGCAAAACGACATGTGGCGGATCGTGGGCTACCTTGCCACGGGCGACAAGTCGCATTTCCTGATGCCCGGCGGCCGGAAATTCGACAAGGAGCGCATCGAGGCCTTCTGCCGCTGCCGCGGGATCGCACTCTACGACACGGCGGTCGAAGTCATCCGGCTGAAAGACAATGCGTCGGATAATTTTCTTCAAGTCGTGCGCGAGGTGGATCTCGCCTCCCTGCTGGCGCGTATCCCTGCCTGCCGCACCCTCGTCACCACCGGCCAGAAAGCCACCGATACGCTGCGTGCGATCACGGGGTGCGGCGAACCGGCTGTAGGCCAGTGCGTCGGGTTCGAATATGCCGGGCGGGACATGCGGCTGTGGCGTATGCCCTCCTCGTCGCGGGCCTATCCGCGGCCTGTGGAGTGGAAGGCCGAATTTTACCGAAAAGTATTCGAAATAAATGAAATTCTGTAAAATAAAGTATCTTTGCGTAGCAAAAAAAACAAAAATAATTTCCATTCCCGGCTTGGTTTGAGAACCAAATTCTGTTATCTTTGTATGGAAATTACATACAATTTTTTATTGTGAACGCAGAGAAAAAAATAGACAAAAAATATGTCGAGACACCGCTGATGAAGCAATATTATTCGATCAAGGCGGTGCATCCCGATGCCATCCTGCTCTTCCGGGTAGGGGATTTTTACGAAACCTTCGGCGAGGACGCGATCAAGGCCAGCGGCATACTCGGCATTACGCTCACGCGGCGGGCCAACGGTTCGGCAACCTACGTCGAACTGGCGGGGTTCCCCTACCATGCCATCGACACCTACCTGCCCAAGCTGGTGCGGGCGGGCGAGCGCGTAGCCATCTGCGAGCAGCTGGAAGACCCCAAGCAGGTGCGGGGGCTGGTCAAGCGCGGCGTCATCGAACTGGTCACCCCGGGCATCGTGCTGGGCGACAATATCCTGGCCAACAAGGAAAACGCCTTCCTCGCTTCGGTCTACTTCGGCCGGCAGGCGACCGGTGTGGCGTTCCTCGACATTTCGACGGGCGAGTTCTACGTGGCCGAAGGCTCCGACAACTACGTCGACAAGCTCATTTCGAACCTCGCACCCAAGGAGATCATCTACCAGCGCGGTTACGAAGACCGCTTCTCCGCCGCTTTCGGGTCGAAGCATTACACCTACCGGCTCGACGAATGGGTCTTCTCGGAGGAGGTCAACCGTGAAAAACTCTGCAAGCAGTTCACGACCACGTCGCTCAAGGGTTTCGGCGTCGACCATTTCACCAGCGGCATATCCGCCGCCGGCGCCATCCTCTACTACCTCGAATTCACCGAGCACCGCGACATCGCCCATATCCGTTCGATTTCGCGTATCGACCAGGACGACTACGTGTGGGTCGACAAATTCACGATCCGCAACCTCGAGCTGTTCTCGTCGAACGGGGGGCGCGAGAAGTGCAGCTTCGCCGATGTCATCGACCGCACGCTCACCCCCATGGGCGGCCGCCTGCTCAAACGGTGGATCGCCATGCCTGTCAAGGATACCGTGCAGATCAACGAACGGCTGGACGTAGTCGGGCATTTCATCGAGGATGCCGACCTGGCCGACACCGTGCGCGAGCAGGTGGCGCTGGTGGGCGACATGGAGCGTATTGCGTCGCGTATCGCCGCGGCGCGGGTGACGCCCCGGGAACTGGTGCAGCTCAAGAATTCGCTCTTTGCGGTCGAATTGCTCAAGGCGGCGCTCGAATCCACGGACGATGACCGTCTGCATGCGCTGGCGGCGCAGATCGACCTGATGACCGACGTGCGCGACCGCATCGCACGGGAGATATACCCCGATCCGCTCAACAACCAGATCCAGAAGGGCGGCGTTATCGCCGACGGCGTGGATCCCGAGCTGGACGACCTGCGCCGCATCGCGCTCCACGGCAAGGATTACCTGGCACGCATCCAGCAGCGCGAGAGCGAGACGACGGGCATCCCGTCGCTCAAGATCAGCTACAACAACGTCTTCGGCTACTATATCGAAGTGCGCAACGCCCATAAGGACAAGGTGCCCCAGACCTGGATCCGCAAGCAGACCCTCGCCAATGCCGAACGCTACATCACCGAGGAGCTGAAGGAATACGAGGAGAAGATCCTCGGCGCCGAGGAGAAGATGCTGGTGATCGAACAGCGCATCTATGCCGACATCATCGCCTGCATCAGCCGTTCGCTCGCCGTGCTGCTGCGCGACGCCGCCGTCGTGGCGCGTGTCGATTGCCTGCAATCCTTCGCCCGCATCGCCTGCGAACGCCGCTATGTCCGCCCCGTGCTCGACGACGGCAAGCGCATCGACATCCGCCAGGGACGCCATCCCGTCATCGAGACGCTCATGCCCGTAGGGGAGGAGTATATCCCCAACGACGTGTTGCTCGACGACAAGGAACAGCAGATCATGATGATCACCGGCCCCAACATGTCGGGTAAGTCGGCCCTGCTGCGGCAGACGGCGCTCATCATCCTGATGGCGCAGATGGGATCCTTCGTCCCCGCCAAATCGGCGCATATCGGTGTGGTGGACAAGATATTCACGCGCGTCGGGGCGTCGGACAACATCTCGCAGGGCGAATCGACCTTCATGGTCGAGATGCTCGAATCGGCCAGCATCCTCAATAACATCTCCGACCGCAGCATCGTCCTGCTGGACGAAATCGGCCGCGGCACGAGCACCTACGACGGTATTTCCATCGCCTGGGCGATGGTCGAGTACCTGCACAACCACCCGACGGCGCACGCCAAGACGCTCTTCGCCACACACTACCACGAGCTGAACGAAATGGAGCAGATGTGCCCCCGCGTGAAGAACTACCATGTGAGCGTCAAGGAGCTGGGCAACCAGATCGTCTTCCTGCGCAAGCTCGAACGCGGCGGTACGGAGCACTCGTTCGGTATCCACGTAGCTCGCATGGCCGGCATGCCGATGTCGGTGGTGTCGCGTGCCGACGAGATCCTGCGCAACCTCGAACTCGTCTACGGCAACAACGAGATCGTCCCGAGCCGCAGCCTCAAAAGCCGCGGCAAGAAACCGTCGCCGTCGGTCAGGGAGGCTGCCGAGGCCGGTGCCCCGCAGAACATGCAGTTGTCGATGTTCCAGCTGGACGATCCGGTGCTGGTGCAGATCCGCGACCAGATCAAGGGGCTGGACATCAATTCGCTGACACCTATCGAAGCGCTCAACAAACTCAATGAAATCAAAAAGATAACCGGTATATGATAAAGTGGCGCTTGAAGTAGTGTCTGGAAGAGCCGTCCGGTGAAAAAACCGAGTGTTAACCTATTATTAAAATTGATTTTTATGCGACTGTTCCGACCTTTTGTTCTTGCGGCATTGACAGGCCTGCTTTTGGCAGGATGTTCGAAAAAGAAATCCGAAACGCCCCCCCCCTTGCTTTCATTGAATCCTGCTGAGACGAGGTTTTTTTCCACCTCCGGAACCTATTCTTTCGAGGTGGAGACCAATCAGAAATTCTGGGAGGTGCGGAGCGACCAGGAGTGGTGTGCCGTGACGCCGGATTATGCCGGCGGCAGTTTTTCCGTCGAATTGAGCGGAGCCCCTGCCCCTGCGCACGCCGCCGTGACGGTTCAGGCCGGAGCGGCCGCTCCGGTGACGATAGACTTCGCCAGCTTGCAGGATTTCGACAAAAATAGCCAGCGTTCGTATCCGCCCAGAGAAGAGTCTTATGCGCTGATTGTTGCCGCCTCGTCGGGCTGGGAGAACTACCGCCATCAGGCCGGGGCGTATCTCATGTATCAGATGCTGAAAAGCAACGGCCTGGACGACGACCATATCCTGCTCGTTTCCGAGGACGACATCGCCCATCATTCGATAAACCCGACACCGGGGCGCATCCTGCCGCCGGAGGGGGAGGGGAATCTGTATGAAAACGTGATAGTGGATTATAAACTCTCGGAAGTCGGACTCTCCGGGTTGTTGGAAACCCTGACCACGGGAACTTCATTTCGGCCGGGTGTGTATGACAACCTGTTCGTCTATTGGGCGGGCAGGGGTACTCCGGAAGGGCCGAAGTGGCTCGACGAGACGCTTCACGCTTTCGAAGTGGCTGACTTTTTCAAGGCATTGAGTGCGCGACAAACTTTCCGGAAGCTCCTGCTCGTACTGGAAACCGATTACGGCGGGGTTGTGGGCAGGGCCTGCGAGGAGACGAAGATTCCGGGAATGCTCTGCTTTGCGGCTGCCGACGGTGAGACCTCCAAAGGCGGCATCCGAACCGATGCAGGCGGGAAAATACCTCTCTCCAACAGTTTTACGGACACATTTTATGAACTGGTTTCCTCGCCGGCGTCAATTTCAATATATGAACTGTATCGTGATATTTGCCGTACCATGCCTTACTATACGAATGTCGGCGTCTACAATGCCAATAATTTCGGCAATTTGTATACTGGAGCCATCTCTGAATTTTTGAATCCCTGACGGGGGCCGTGGTTATGACCTGCGGCCGGCCGCTCCGTTCCGGCATGTGGTCTGCGAACAGACCGTCGGGCAGATAAAGCGAGTCCCGGATCTCTCGAAAAGAGATCCGGGACTCGCTCATTCGGACGGGTTGCGCCTCCTATTTGTTGCTCTGGATCAGCGAACTGATGTTCTGGATCAGCATCGCTACGGCCACCGAGTTGAAACCGCCCTCGGGGATGATGACATCGGCATAACGCTTCGAGGGTTCGACGAACTCGTCGTGCATGGGCTTCACGGTCGAGGTGTATTGCGTGATGACCGACTGCATCGTACGCCCGCGCTCGCAGACGTCGCGCAGGATACGGCGCGCCAGGCGTATGTCGGCGTCCGTGTCCACATAGACCTTGATGTCCATCATGTCGCGCAGCTCCTTGTTTTCGAAGATCAGGATGCCGTCGACGATGATTACCTTCGAAGGCTTCACGCACACGGTTTCCGCCGTACGGTCGTGGTCGACGAACGAGTAGACCGGGTGCTCGATGGGGACGTTGTCCTTCAGCGCCTTGATGTGGTCGACCAGCATCTGCGTGTCGAACGCCTGCGGATGGTCGTAATTGAGTTTCGTGCGTTCCTCGTAGGTCAGCTCGGGGTGCGCCTTGTAATAGTAGTCGTGGCAGAGCGTCACGACGTCGTCGCCTACGAAGGCCTCTTGCAGGCGTTTGACGAGCGTGGACTTTCCCGAGCCGGTTCCCCCGGCGACTCCGATTACGGTAACATTCATAGTTTCAGTCGGTAATATCGGTTATATAAAGAAAAGGATCGCTCCTTTCGCAAGGGCAATCCTTTTCCTTTCCATTATGCGTCGATATTTGCGTAATGCGCGTTTTTCTCGATGAATTCGCGTCGGGGCGGCACTTCGTCGCCCATCAGCATCGAGAAGATGCGGTCTGCCTCGGCAGCGTTTTCGATGTTCACCTGGCGCAGGATGCGCGTGTCGGGGTTCATCGTCGTTTCCCACAACTGGTGGGCGTTCATCTCACCGAGACCTTTGTAACGCTGCACGTGCGCCCCCTTGCCGAATTCGGCGGTGATGGTGTCGCGTTCCTTCTCCGTCCAGCAATAGCGCTCCTGCTTGCCTTTCTTCACGAGGTAGAGGGGCGGGGTGGCGATGTAGACGTGGCCGTTCTCGATCAGCTCCTTCATCTTGCGGAAGAAGAACGTCAGCATCAGCGTGGCGATGTGGCTTCCGTCGACGTCGGCATCGGTCATGATGATGATCTTGTCGTAGCGGAGTTTCTCCAGGTTGAGCGCCTTGCTGTCCTCCTCGGTGCCGATCGTCACGCCCAGCGCCGTGAACATGTTCTTGATCTCCTCGTTCTCCCACATGCGGTGCTCCTGCGCCTTTTCGATGTTCAGGATCTTACCGCGCAGCGGCATGATGGCCTGGAAATTACGGTCGCGGCCCGATTTGGCCGTGCCGCCTGCCGAGTCACCCTCGACGAAGAAGATTTCGGCGATCGAACGGTCGCGGCTCGAACAGTCGGCCAGTTTGCCGGGGAGCCCGGCTCCCGAAAGCACGGTCTTTCGCTGCACCATCTCACGGGCGTGGCGTGCCGCATGGCGTGCCGTTGCGGCCAGGATGACTTTCGAAACGATGGCCTTGGCATCCTTGGGGTTCTCCTCCAGATAGTGCCCCAGGGCGGCGGACATCGCCTGATCTACGGCAGCCGAGACCTCGTCGTTGCCCAGCTTGGTCTTGGTCTGGCCCTCGAACTGCGGTTCCTGCACCTTCACTGAAACCACGGCCGTGAGGCCCTCGCGGAAGTCGTCGCCGTTGATGTCGAACTTCAGCTTGGCGAGCATGCCCGAATCCTCGGCGTATTTCTTGAGCGTGCGGGTCAGCGCGCGGCGGAAGCCCGTCAGGTGCGTACCGCCCTCGATGGTGTTGATGTTATTAACATAGGAGTGCACGTTCTCCGAGAACGAGTCGTTGTACTGCATGGCCACCTCGACCGGGACGCCGTTCCTTTCGGTGTCGAGGTAGATGATCTGGTCGATGATCGGCGTGCCGCGCGTGGCATCGAGGTACTGGACGAACTCCTTGAGGCCCTCTTCCGAATAGAAGTGGTCTTCGCGGGTCTTGCCTTCGTCGTCCTTGCGCTTGTCGTAGAGGTTCAGGCGGATGCCCTTGTTCAGGAATGCCAGTTCGCGCAGGCGGTTGGCCAGGATGTCGTATTTGTATTCCGTCGTGAGCGTGAAGATGCTCTCGTCGGGTTTGAACGTGATGGTGGTGCCGCGGTCGGAGCATTCGCCGATGACCTCGACCTGCGACGTGGGGGCGCCCTTGCTGTACGTCTGGCGGTATACCTTGCCGTCGCGGCTGCGGATCTCGGCGATCAGCAGCGTCGAAAGCGCGTTCACGCACGATACGCCCACGCCGTGCAGGCCGCCCGAAACCTTGTAGCTGCCTTTGTCGAACTTACCGCCCGCATGGAGCACCGTAAGCACGACTTCGAGTGCCGATTTGCCCTCCTTTTCGTGGTAGTCGGTCGGGATGCCGCGGCCGTTGTCGCGTACGGTGATGGAGTTGTCCTCGTTGATCGTCACGTCGATGTCGGTGCAATAGCCCGCCAGCGCCTCGTCGATCGAGTTGTCGACCACCTCGTAGACCAGATGGTGCAGACCCTTCTCACCTATGTCGCCGATATACATGGCGGGGCGCTTGCGCACCGCCTCAAGCCCTTCGAGAACCTGGATATTCGAAGCGGAATATTCTTCTTCTTGCTTTTTTACGTTTTCTAATTCGGTACTCATCTGTCGTCTTTAAAATATCGTACAAATATACGAAATATATCCCGAATAAACAATAGCCGCATGGCTTCCGCCAGACGATTTTTTGCATTTGCAGGACGTTTCGGAGGGCGTTGCGCCCGCATCGGGCAGGACGTGCCGCAACATCCCCCGGATGGGGCTGGGGCGTGCGGGATTCGCGGTCTGCTACCCGAGTTCCGCCTTGAGGTCGACCTCGCGGATATGGCCCTGCGCAAAGAGGATGGCGCGCGCAGGGTAGTTCTCGATCAGGGCGGTGTTGTGCGTGGACATGACCACGGCACAGCCGCGGCCGGCGATCTCCTGGAAAAGCTGCATGATGCCTTCGGCCGTCACGGGGTCGAGGTTGCCTGTCGGTTCGTCGGCCAGCAGCACCTGCGGGTTGTTCAGGATCGCGCGGGCGATGACCAGCCGCTGCTGCTCGCCCCCCGAGAGTTCGAACGGCATTTTGTAGCTTTTGGCCCCGAGGTCTACGAGCTTGAGCACCTGGTCGATCCGCTCCCGGATCTCGTCTTCGCGCTTCCATCCCGTGGCTTTCATCACGTAATAGAGGTTCATGAAGACGTTGCGGTCGGTGAGCAGCTGGTAGTCCTGGAATACGATGCCGATCCGGCGGCGGAGGTGGGGGATGTCGCGGCGCCTGAGCCTGCGCAGGTCATAGCCTGCCACCCGCCCTTCGCCGGTGAGCAGCTGCACCTCGGCGTACAGGGTTTTGAGCAGGGTGCTCTTGCCGCTGCCGACGCGCCCGATCAGGTAAACGAATTCGCCCGGAGCCACGCACAGGTTCACATCCGACAGCACCATCTCGCCCCGGCGCATCAGCTTCTCGGCCGAGGTGCTGCCGAACGGGTTGTCCGCATGGTAGATGGCTGCGTTTTTCAGCCTTACGACATATTTTTCGCTCATAGGTTCTGGTCGCTGGAATTATTTTCCAAAGATAGTCAAAATATCCGTACGGGGATGCCGTCCGGGAGAAAAAAACGCCGTAAACCGTCCCGGGACGACGGTTCCGATGCTTTCCGGCCGGAAGTATATAACAAAAAAGCCCTTTCGGCTGAATGAAAACAACCGTATAATTTGCATTTCCGCCCGAGGGTGATTAAATTTGCACAACGGGCCGTGACGCCTCGGCCTGACAGTAAGCAAAAAATCTTTGAATGAAAGAAAACGAGATCCTGCGGGAGATTATGCGGGATGCCAAAATCGGTTGGTGGCAAGCCGACCGTAACCGCCGCGTGTTCCATATTTCGGAAGGGCTCCGCGACCTGCTGGGAGTTTGCTCGTGCGAAGTGACCTACGAAGAGTTCGGGAAGATGATAACTCCGGCCTACCGGGAATATGCCCTCGCCTCGATCGGGGTGCGGGGCGGCGCCGAACGCCTCTATCCGCTGCAAGGGGCGGAGGGAGAGATATGGTGCTACTGGAAACTGTTGCGCGAAGAGGTCGCCGACGACGGGGGAATGCTGCTGACGGGCTATTTCCGGGTGGTCGACCCGCCGTCCGAAGTGGTGAATTCGCAGGAAAAGCAACGCATCAATGACCTGCTGTTCCGGCTGAACAGCATTTCGCAGACGCTGCTTTCGCTGCTCAAGGTCGACGACCTGGATGCCGTGGTGAACAAAATCCTGGCCGACGTACTGACCATGTTCGATGGCGGCAGGGCCTATATCATCGAATCCGACCCCGAACACCGCTTATATAATTGCACCTACGAAGTCACGGCCGAGAACGTCACCGGGGAGCAGGAGCTGGTAAGCGGCATTTCGATGGACGAGGTGCCCTGGTGGACGCAGCGCATCGCCAACGGCCAGCCCGTAATCATCTCTTCGCTCGACGAATTGCCCGACGAGGCTTTCCGCGAGCGCGAAGTGCTGGCCATGCAGGACATCAAGTCGCTGATCGCCGTGCCGCTCCTCTCGCGGGACAAGGTCTGGGGGTATGCCGGCATCGACATCGTGAACAGGCCCCGGATATGGACGGGTGAAGATTACCAGTGGTTTTCGTCGCTGATCAACATCATCAGCCTCTGCATCGAATTGCAGCGCTCCGAGCGCGAGGCGCAGTCCGAACGCAAATACCTCCAGAGCCTCTACCACCACATGCCCCTGGGGTATGCCCAGCTGCGGGTCATCCGGGACAGGCAGGGGAAACCCGTCGACCTGCTGGTGCTGGATACCAACTACACCGCCGACAAGATCATGGGTGCCAAGCGCGAAACCTATATCGGCAGGCGTATTTCCGAACTGGGGCTGGATATGGAGCAATATCTGGAAACCTTTGCGGAGGTGCTTCGCAGCAACGGCTTCATCGAGCGCGACTCCTTTTACGAGATCTCGAAACGCTGGATACACTCCATCCTCTATACGACCCGGCCCGACGAGGTGATCAGCCTCTTTTCCGATACTACCGAAATGCGCAATGCCCACGAGGCGCTGTTCAACAGCGAAAAAATGCTGCGCAATATTTTCGACAACGTTCAGGTCGGGGTGGAACTTTATGACAAAGAGGGCTATCTGGTCGACATCAACACCAAAGACCTCGACATCTTCGGCATCGAGGCGAAGGAGGATGTGTTGGGGGTCAATTTCTTCGAGAACCCGATCGTGCCCGGGGAGATCGCCCGCAACGTGCGCAACGGGCTGGAGCAGAGTTTCAGGCTCGATTACCCCTTCGACCGGCTGGGCGGCTACTATCCCTCCCGCAAAAAGGGCAGCGTGCAGATATATACGAAGGTGACCATGCTGTACGGCATGTCCGGCGAACTGGTCAATTTCCTGGTGCTCAATATCGACAATACCGAGATCAACGAAGCCCACAACCGGCTGGAGGAGTTCGAAAGCTCCTTCTCGCTGGTGAGCCGCTTCGGCAAGGTGGGGTATGCCCGCTTCGACCTGGTGACCCGCGACGGGTATGCCGTGCCGCAATGGTACCACAACCTGGGCGAGGAGAGCGACACCCCCATGACGCAGGTGATCGGCATCTACAACCACGTCAACCCCGAAGACCGCGAGGCTGTATTCCGGGAGATCAGGCGCGTCAAGGCCAACGAGTCGAACGGCTTCACGCTCGACCTGCGGGTCGGGCTCCGCGACGGCAAGAACGGGTGGACGCGCGTCAACGTGGTGCGCAACCCGCTGAATACCGACCCCTCGAAGATCGAGATGGTATGCGTCAATTTCGATGTCACGGAACTCAAGCAGACGGAGAAAAGCCTGATCGAAGCCAAGAACAAGGCCGAGGTCAGCGACCGCCTGAAATCGGCCTTCCTGGCCAATATGAGCCACGAGATACGTACGCCGCTCAATGCCATCGTGGGGTTCTCGAACCTGCTGGCCGAAACCGACGAAATCGGCGAGCGCCGCGAGTACATGCAGGTCGTCGAGGAAAACAACGACCTGCTGCTCAAATTGATATCCGACATCCTCGACCTTTCGAAGATCGAGGCCGGGACGTTCGAATTCAATTACGGCATGGTCGACGTCAACCGCATGTGCGAGGAGGCGGTGCGTTCGCTGCGCCTCAAGGTGCAGGACAGGCCCGTCGAATTGCTTTTCGGCGACCATGAGGAGCAATGCCGCATCGTCGGGGACAAGAACCGGCTGATGCAGGTCATCACCAATTTTATCAACAATGCGGTGAAATTCACCGAGCAAGGCTCCATCACGCTGGGCTACCGCCGGGAGGCCGGGGACTTGCTGTTCTACGTCGAGGATACGGGAAAAGGCATCTCCGAAGAGCATCTGCGCACTGTTTTCGACCGTTTCGTCAAACTCAACAGCTTTGCGCAGGGCACCGGGCTGGGGCTTTCGATCTCGAAGAGCATCGTCGAGCAGATGGGCGGGCATATCGGCGTCGAGTCGGAGGAAGGCCGGGGCTCCCGCTTCTGGTTCACCATACCTGCCGTGGCATGCAATGCCGGGCCGGACGACGAACTGTCCGTTGTGGCTGAGGCTCCGCATCCCGTTTCCCGTCCTGACGGGAAACTCCCGTTGCTGCTCGTGGCCGAGGATACCGACAGCAATTTCCTGCTGGTGTCGCTGATGTTCCGCAAGGAGTTCGACATCGTGCGGGCCGTCAATGGCGAAGAAGCGGTGCGGATATGCCGGGAAATGAACCCTGCGGCCATCCTGATGGACATTAAGATGCCCGTGATGGACGGGTTCGAGGCTACGCGGCAGATCCGCAGGTTCGATCCCGCCGTGCCGATCGTCGCGGTCACGGCATTCGCCTACGACCGCGACCGGCAGAAAGCCCTCGCCGCCGGAGCCAACGAATACGTCGCCAAGCCGCTGAGCGGGGAGCATATCCGCCGCGTATTGGGGACATTGCTGGCAGGGGTGTAACCGCGCCGCGCGTTACGGGCTTCGCCGGCCGAGTTCGCCCGCCGGGAAACAATGGCGCAGCATAGCCCTCCCCGCAGGGAAACGTCTGCGGGCGGGATTGCCCAGTGCCTCACCCGCAGCCGCCTGCCGATGGGGCGTACCTCGTTGCCGCACCCCTTCCGGGAGACGTCGCGGTGATTTTCGACGGCTGTATCCGATAGGGTAATATCCTGTTGCAGCACTCCTCACGGTAATCATTCTGGTGCCCCTCGACGGTCGTGCCGATATGGTAAGGTTCCCGCTGCTGCCCGCCCTTCGGGTGATCGTTGCGGCTCTCCGACGGCTGCAGCCGGCATGGCCGCGTCCGTTCCTGCCCTGTTTCCGGAAAATCTGCACCTTCCCGACGCTATTTCCTGCCGGAGGGTCGATATTTGGAAAAAAAGTATTATTTTTGCACTGTTTCCATGAGGCTTTGCCCCGCGAAATTCTGGGGGTGCCCGGTTTTGACAGCAGGCAGAGTTTGATTGTAAGCACGCCGAGCGCTGTGTGGCGGCTCGTAAATCCCGACGCTCAAGATTCAAATGGCAATAACAGCTATGCACTCGCTGCATAATTTTCAAGGAAAATTAGCTTAATCGCCGGGCCCAAGGCGGCTTGGCGACGAGTATCCCGGGGAGTGGTTCCGCCCTTTAACCGCTTTCCATATGGGGTATCATCAATTCAGGGATAGTGCATCGGAGCGTCCCGGCCGGTGTGCGAAATTCAGGGACTGGGACTCGGGTTCGGTTGCCGCCTGCCAGGCCCGGGTAGAAGGATCAAACGGCGGCTAAGCGTGTAGAAAGCTTTCGGGTTCCCTGTTTGGACGCGGGTTCGACTCCCGCCACCTCCACGAATGTAAAACGCATCTGGTTTATTATTAACCAGATGCGTTTTCTTGTTGTATTATATCCTTTATTGCTTGCAGAACGGATGTCGGCGCAGCGGCCCTTTGCAATTCGTGGCGGACACTTTTATGCGACTCAAAACGTGGTTTCGGTCGTATGCCCTGCGGCCTTGTGGTGGCGATGGCCGGAATCCGGTCTGGCAGGCGTTCGTCACCAAGAGCCGTCAGGGAATCCGGAAGAGCTTGCCTTCGGCGAAGGTAATCCACAGCGACCCGTCGGGTGCCTGCCGGAAATCGTTTCCTGCCGAATTGCAGCATTTCACACTCCACAGCAGCGTGCCGTCTTCGCGCACGGCGGCAACCTGCCCGAGCCTCCCGGCGACATAGACCACACCGTCGCGCACACAGGCCGGGCAGGAGTTGTATTCGTATCCCCATCCCAGATCGGTGCACCATGTTTCGCGGTAGGCGTCCGCCGAGGTGTCCACGGCCGCCAGCTCGCCGTCCATCGTCTTGTAATAGAATTGCCGTCCGTCGCCGCCGAGGCCCGTCGTTTCGCGCGCTTTGCGGCTGTTGTCGCGCCATAGCTGCCGTCCGGTAGCCAAGTCGAGGCAGGTCACGGCCCGGTCGGGTGCTACGATGAAGACCTTGCCGCCGGCGATGCGGGGCACGACATGCCCCGGGGAGAGGAACACGCCGGGGCGGCCGTTGTTCCATTTCCAGAGGCATCTGCCCGTCGCGGCGTCGAGGCAATAAAGGTGCCTGTCCCACGCCCCGAATACCAGTTTCCCGTCCGCGAGCGTCGGGCGCCCCTGCGCCTGCGCCTGTCCGTAGTCGTAACGCCAGAGCAGTTTGCCGCTGCGCAGGTCTATGCGGCCGACGGAGCCGACGCCCAGCCCGATGTAGAGCGAGCTGCGGTCGACGAGCCCGTCGCCGACGACGGCCGTGGCGGTCGGCAGATGCCACCTTCGGCGGCCTGTCCGGGCGTCGAAGGCCCATATCCCGCCCGAGGCGGCGCCGACGATCACGAGCCCGTCCGTGCAGAGCGGGGTGGTGTAGAGCGCGTCGGGAAACCTGTGCCGCCACACTTCGCGCCCCCGGCGTGTGTCGTACGCCCGCAATACGCCCTGTGAATTGCCGTAGTAAAGCATGTCGCCGCAGCATCCCGCACCCGTCAGTACCATGGCGCTGTCCTGCAGGACGTATTCCATGCGGCCTTCGTAGTCGGGTGCGGCGGGCGGCGGGTCGCAGGGCAGGGCGAGTATCTGCGGATCCCCCTCCAGGCATACCGTATGGCGGGTGCGTGCGGCATGTCCGAGCGGCTTTTCGCGGATGCGCACCGAGTCGGCGAAGAAATCGAGCAGGGTATATCCCGGCGCCTCGCCCGGCCTGCCGGCCAGTGCCCGGCCGGGTATGCCCGCGATGCCGTCGAAATTGCGCAGGTCGAGCCGGTGGTAGTGCCCGTAGAGCGAGGCGGTGATGCCCAGCCGTTTGAGCGTTGCGACCACCTCCTGCCTGTTGGTGAGGTCTTTGTTGAGCGGGTAGTGGCAGAGGCTTACGATACGTTCGCCGGGACGGGCCCCGGCGGCCTGCGCTCCGAGCCATGCGAGGTCTTCGGTGCGCACGACGCCGTCGGCCATTTTCATGTAGGGCCCGCAGTTGTAGCCCAGGAAAAGGTAGCCTCCCGCACGGTGCGCGACGCGCCCGTCATGGCCGAATATGCGGCGGAACGTCGTGCATCCGCTCTCCGACCAGGTCGTTTCGTGGTTGCCCATGACGGTGAACCACGGTTTTTCGAGCTGCGACATCAGCCCGTACACGTGCTCCAGTTCCTCGTCGCTGCCCGTGTTGGTGAGATCCCCGCCGAAGATGACCAGTTCGGCATCCGACGCGTTGGCTTCGGCTATGGCCACGCGGAAGAGCGAGTCCTGTGCATTGCCCGGCGAGACATGTATGTCGGTGAAAAAGACGACGTGCAGCGTATCGGCCGGGGTGGGGCGTGTTTGCGCGGCGGCGGTTCGGGTGTCCCGCCGCGCTGCGTGATCCGCCGTAGCGGAGGCTCCCGCCGCAGGCGCATGCACGGGGACGAGTGCCGACAGGCACCACGCCATGCCGAGGCTCAGCCGGAGGATCTGTTTTTTCATGGCCGTCGAGGTAAGTTTTAATGCGGTAAGGTACGAAATTCAGGGCAAAAAACATATCTTTGTGCCACTGAAAAATACAGACATATGGCTAAAAAGATCATGCTGCTCGGTTCGGGCGAACTGGGCAAGGAGTTCGTAATCGCGGCGCAGCGGCTGGGACAGACCGTCGTGGCGTGCGATTCCTATGCAGGCGCCCCTGCCATGCAGGTGGCCGACGCCTGCGAGGTGTTCCCGATGCTCGACGGCGATGCGCTCGCCGCCGCCGTGGCCCGGCAGCGCCCCGACGTCATCGTCCCCGAGATCGAGGCGATCCGCACCGAACGCCTCTACGACTTCGAACGCGAGGGCATCCAGGTCGTGCCGAGCGCCCGCGCCGTCAATTTCACGATGAACCGCAAGGCCATCCGCGACCTTGCCGCCCGGGAGCTGGGGCTGAAGACCGCCCGTTATTTCTACGCCACGTCGCTCGCCGAACTGGAGGAGGCTGCCGCCCGGATCGGGTTCCCGTGCGTGGTCAAGCCGCTGATGTCCTCCTCGGGCAAGGGGCAGTCGCTCGTCAGGAATGCCGGCGAACTGGAGAGGGCCTGGCATTACGGCTGCGAAGGGTCGCGCGGCGATATCCGCGAGCTGATCATCGAGGAATTCATCCGCTTCGACAGCGAAATCACGCTGCTGACCGTCACGCAGAAGGATGGCCCGACGCTCTTTTGCCCGCCGATCGGCCATGTGCAGAAGGGCGGCGACTACCGCGAGAGTTTCCAGT